>Ga0114922_10000501_pt1 | contig 37589 bp, 34 predicted proteins | sample AartaG_FD_100975 | JGI IMG/M metagenome (GOLD analysis project Ga0114922, IMG submission 100975) | Deep subsurface microbial communities from Aarhus Bay to uncover new lineages of life (NeLLi) - Aarhus_00045 metaG | ecosystem: Environmental > Aquatic > Marine > Oceanic > Sediment | place... | reverse complement strand
GACGAGTTCAATTCCCGGCACCACCTCCCTACTCGCAGGTAAGCGTACTGCGCGCCGTCTCCAAACATACTCCTAAAAGCCGGACGGTGCGCAGCGGGCACCCAAGGCGGGTGCAACACCTAAAGCATTGTATATCTCATACACTCTCGGGTCAATAAGGGTTCATATTTTGTTTGCATGTTCTCCAATAGCCAATAGAATCAGGATTCACCACAATCAGGAGGTCTATGCATGCAGCGTTTCCCTTATGCCCGCACATTCATTCTGGGGTTCGGTTTCTTCGGCATCAGCATTATCTGGCCACTGTTCAACAGCCTTATCCCGCCAATGCTGGAAGACCTCGGCCTTTCGGCCGTCGTCGTAGGTTTCATCCTCACCTGGGACAACATCATCAATATGTTCGTCCAGCCCTGGGTGGGGAGCCTTTCTGACCGAACGCGCACACGCATCGGACGGAGAAAGCCCTTCCTCGTACTCGGGGCTCCAATGGCCGCGCTGTTTTTCATTCTGGTCCCCTTCGTCCGCGAAAACTTTATCTTGATCGGCACAGCCATCCTCTGTACCAATATAGGTATGGCACTTTTCCGCACACCAACCGTCGCCTACCTGGGGGATCTATTCCGCCCTGATGATCGCAGCAAAGCCAATGGCGTTATCAATTTGATGGGTGGTCTTGGCGCAGCTGTGGCGCTCTTCGGAGGTGGTGCGCTGTATAAACTTGGCGTCCCGCTACCTTTCATCGTCGGCTCGGGGGTAATGTTGCTCGCCATAGGTGTTGTGCTGCTCTACGTCCACGAGCCAGAAATTGAAATGGGGGGTCCCGACCAAGCAAGCACACCAGGCCTGTTGGATAACATACGCCAGGTAGCAACCGGTCCGGATAAAAACGGCATCTACCTTCTCGCCGCGATCTTTTTCTGGTTCGTAGGTTGGAACGCGATGGAGGCGTTCTTCACCATCTACGCCCGCAATGTCCTTGAAATTGAGGTAGGGACCGGCACGCAGATGCTCACAGCTTTCGCCGCCACACTGGTCCTCTTCGCCATCCCCAGCGGATTGGTGGCGACACGGATCGGCCGAAAACCAACGATCCTGATCGGTCTCTCCGGCATGATCGTCGGACTCGTGGTTGGTTTCTTCATCCGCGACTCAACCGTGCTGCTGATTCTCTTGGCGCTTATGGGCATCTTCTGGGCATTCATTAACATCAACTCATTGCCTATGGTGTATGACCTCGGCGGCGAGGAGAGCATCGGCGCCTATACTGGCCTTTACTATTTCTCGTCCTCCGCCGCAGCAATCACCGGACCCATCCTGGGTGGATGGCTCATTGATCTAACCAACCATAGCTGGCTCTGGATCTTCAGCGCGCTCTTCCTTGGTCTGGCAGCTTTTTCCATGACCCGCATTCGATTGAAGGGAACGGTTCAGCAGGGTTAACCAGAGATCATCAATATGTGCATCAGGAAGCAGAGCTTCCGGTCGCAAGCGCAGCCTGAGCGTAAACTTCCCGCAGGTTTAAAACTTGCGGGAGGTTTGTTGTGTGGTACCGGCGGGCCGACACACAGGTCGGCCCCTACTTTTTATTCATGTTTGGAGCTGGGCACCTACTATCCGTTTGGTCACCCACACTATTTGAAGGAGAACTCGGATATCTTGTCCGCCGCTATTATCTCAACCAACAAAATCTCTTAGCGCTTGAACTGCAGCCAGGTTTTTTCAGAGTTCCAGTCAAACCAGCGTTTCAGTGGTTCAATACGCTGGAACCACTGAAGCTCAGAAAAACTGATTTCGCTGATTTTGTTGACAGAGATCTTTACTATTGTTCGCGGCACACAGGCCATGGCTGGAATGAATATCTCAACCGCCGCCATGATCCCAATCAACAAAATCTATTAGCGCTTGAACTGCAGCCAGGTTTTTTTTTCAGAGTTTCAGTCAGATCAACGTTTCAGTGGTTCAAAGCGCTTATTCACAGACAGTCCGTTACCCTATGCTAATATCTCTGTCCTATCCTCAGCGCCTGATTTCACCGTCGACCTCTAAGTGAAGCGGGCTCTCTGGTGCATGGTCGCCGTAATCCGTTCGGTCCTCAAGAATTAGCCGGATTTGCAGCGGCAACTCACCGGGGTTGCGCGCCAGATGTGCGATCACGATCTCATCGGCTTTGATACCAAACGTTTTAAGCAAGCGACGGATATCATCCCTGCCATTGACCTCCATTTTCGCTGCCTCCTTCCTTGGGCACATAACTTGTCAGACGATAAGCCAAATCAAGAGCGCTGCGGTCGCCCCAGCAATGGTTGCCGTGAAATTAACCTGATCGTTCCGCAACCAGGGCAAACCTCGCACTCGCTGAGTTGTTGCCCCACAAGCATGCTGCGGGTTTTGCTCGGTCTCTTTTTCGCATTCCGGACAGAGAAAGATCGCCTGGATCGTAGCGCCAAGAAGACTATCCACCGTCGATCCAATGGTCCCGGCGATGAGGGCAACCGGCAATAAGCGCCAATCACGCGTCAGCGCCCATCCTAAGGATCCGATCAAGCCAGATCCACCCAAAATCGCAAAATATCCCAAAGGACTCACCGCTCCCGATGTGCCGCGCTCAACGCGCTCTCCTGTTGTTATCAAACGTGGTCGCCGGCGAGAGAGGATTCCGATCTCCGTCGCCCATGTGTCCGCGGTAGCGACCGCGATTGAACCCACGAATCCGGCGAGCCAGAAGTTATCCTGTGTCAAGCCGTACACAACGGCGAACAAAACGGCTGCTCCCCCATTGGCAAAAACCTGACCGAGATCTCGCTTTCCGCTTTTAGAAAACATCCCCGCGAAGCGCCGCTTCCGGGACCTACCGAGTCCTGACAATAAACTTGAGGATAGAAAAAAGGCGATCAATAGGACTGCGAGTGGAAACCCACCAAAACCAAAGGTCAATCCACCTACCACAAACGCACCGAACGCTCCATCGAGCGTGAGTGCCCCTGCCGTGTAGGCAACTGCAGCGAAGGCAATTCCCAAAACACCCCCGAGCAGAAGTTGAAATCCCTCGATCCCCTGCAAATTGCCCCAACCTGTGGATAACTTGCGGATTCCCTGTGGATAACCAAGGAAATCCTGTTGATTAAACCAATCGGTTAGATCACTGAGAGCAGTTTCAGCGCCGCCCCCCAGAGCAGTCCGCCGACCAGTATTGGCATCGCCCACAGCGTATACGCCAGGGGTCGATTCTTCTCGCTGCGATACAACCAGAATCCGACGACAAGATCGATCAGCCAGCAAAGGCCCCCGATCATCGGCAGCAAGAGCAGCCGCCCTGGTGGTGCGAAGGTATCAATAAACCCCTCGGGATCGAACCCAAAGGGCACTTCAGGCGGCAGACCAACTACATGGAGACCGAGGTATCCAAGCAAAAATAATGGCAAGAGAACTCCGGCCACGACTAACAGGCGCGCCATACGATCCACCTTGAACACCATCTGCACGAACTGCGGACGCTTCGATATCGCCGGTATGGTCTCCAAAGGGCCCATCCGCAGAGCTGAATTAAAGGCACTCAGGAACCCCTCTCGATCTTTCGGCGAGATTGCAAATGAATGCGCTGTCGTTTGTATCACAACCAGATGGTCTGCCGAGGCCGACGCGAAGAACTCCACCCGGCCGACTTTCTCATTTTCGCATTCGCCAAGCACGAGCCCCGGCCAGGCCAGGACACCACGCTCTTTTAGTTCAACACCGAGCGCTTCTGCCGTATCCACACTGGTGATTGCCGCGATTGGAATCTGTTCAATCGCTGATCCCCATTGGAGGAAAAAACCATCGCGATCGAGGTAGTACCGCGCCGCGATCAAGCCGTAGAGCCGATAGCCCACGACCATAGACAGCGGGAAGGAGAGCAGAGGCAGAATCACCCACAACACCATCCAAACCGAGATCGAATCCGTCGCCAGCATAATTAAGCCAAACACACCGGCTCCCAAGAGAAGCAGGAGGATTGCGAAACCAAACACAACCCCGCGCGAGCGCGCTGGATGAAAACTCATATCCGCGATCCCCAGATGTTCGGACAAGAAAATAACCCTTGATACTTCTTATGAAGCCTGTCCTTGTTTATCGTCATTGATTTCTCAAAGCGATGGATTTGCTACGCTTGCTCGCTGTGCGGAATTGGCATGTTCGTCCTGGGTTGCAGGTTCATTATAGACCGCGCCGGGCGGGGTGATCAAGCACGAGGAATCCATATCCCTACTTCACACTTTCAGTTGCACACGATTGGATACTCGACATCTGCTGCTCTCCGGTCCACGACAGGCGATCATGACGATTGTAAGCACCGCTTTCTATTGATGATACGCGGCGGAACCTTCCGCCCCCCATCTCTAGAACAAAAAAGTCCGCCCGAGTGTTACGCTAGGGCGGACTTCATATCCTTCACTGCTGAGCGGCGGATTAAGCCTCTCTGAATTCGCCTTCGACGACTTCTCCCTCATCCGCACCACTCTGGCTGTCATTTTCTTCGGTTTGTGGTTCAGCCTCCTGGGCGTACATCTGTTGGCTCAGTGCATGACTGGCTTGTGTTACTTCTTCGGTCAGTCGCTTTATATCCGACAAATCTTCACCCTGGATTGCTTCACGCAGCGCAGTGACTTTCTCTTCAATCTGTTCTCGATCTTTCTCCGGCACCTTATCGCCCAAATCTCGCAGAGCTTTCTCCGCCTGGTAGGCAAGAGAATCACCCTCATTCCGGGCATCAGCCAACTCCCGCCGTTTGCGATCTTCCGCCGCATGGGATTTCGATTCCTGAACCATCCGCTCCACATCATCCTTATCCAGATTCGTGGAGGCCGTGATGGTTACCTTCTGTTCCTTCCCCGTCGCTTTATCCTGGGCTTTTACATTGATGATCCCGTTTGCGTCGATGTCAAACGTCACTTCAACCTGAGGCAAACCCCGCGGTGCGGGGGGAATGCCCTCAAGGCGAAAACGCCCTAGCGTCATGTTGTCTGAGGCCATCGGTCGCTCACCCTGAAGGACATGAATATCGACTGCCGTCTGATTGTCCTCCGCCGTGGAGAAGATCTCAGCTTTCTTGATTGGGATCGTGGTGTTGCGCTCGATTAGAGTCGTCATCACGCCACCAAGGGTTTCTACACCCAGCGAGAGTGGTGTAACATCGAGCAATAGAACATCCTTGACTTCGCCAGCAAGCACGCCGCCCTGAATAGCCGCACCAATGGCCACAACTTCATCCGGGTTGACGCCCTTATGGGGTTCTTTTCCCGTCAGTTCACGGACCAGGTCCTGCACCATGGGCATGCGCGTTGCTCCCCCGACAAGCACAACTTCGTCAACGTCCGCGGTCTTGACATTCGCATCTTTGAGCACGGCTTTGAAAGGTCCCTTGATGCGATCGACGAGGTCTTCGGTTAGCTGATCAAACTTTGAGCGTGTCAGCTTCATTTGCAGGTGCTTCGGACCCGATGCGTCTGCGGTGATGAAGGGCAGGTTGATATCCGTCTCCGTCACTGAGGAGAGCTCTACCTTGGCCTTCTCCGCCGCCTCACGCAGCCGCTGCAAAGCCTGTCGATCCTCGCGCAGATCGATCCCTTGCTCTTTTTTATATTCTTCGGCGATGAAAGTGACGATCCGCTGATCCCAATCGTCGCCTCCCAGGTGCGTGTCGCCGTTCGTCGCTTTCACTTCGACAACACCTTCGCCCACTTCCAGTAAGCTGACATCGAAGGTTCCGCCGCCCAGGTCGAAAACCAGGATGGTCTCGTTATCCTTCTTATCTAGACCATAGGCCAGGGCTGCCGCTGTGGGCTCGTTGATAATCCTCATCACTTCCAGACCGGCGATCTTCCCCGCGTCCTTGGTGGCTTGCCGCTGGGAATCGTTGAAGTAAGCTGGAACCGTGATCACGGCTTTAATCACCGATTCACCCAGATATGCATCGGCGTCTTTCTTTAACTTTGCCAGAACCATCGCCGAGATCTCTTGCGGGGTATATTCGCGGCCAGTTGCCGGTATCTTCACCTGGGCGCCACCCGCAGGACCTTTTATCGTCTCGAAGGAGACCATCTTGCGTTCGGATTCAACCTCATCAAAATGCCGTCCGATGAATCGTTTAATGGAGTAAACCGTATTCTCAGAGTTCACAACAGCCTGTCGTTTAGCCGTCTGACCAACGAGGCGTTCGCCATTCTTCGTGAACGCAACCACGGAGGGGCATAAACGCCCGCCTTCCGCAGTGGGGATCACAACTGGATCGCCGCCTTCCATCACCGCAACAACGCTGTTCGTCGTTCCTAAGTCAATACCAATAATCTTCGCCATTGTTTTTCACCTCTTAAGATAATCTTGTAGCTCTATCATAGGCTAATTACGCTAGAGGACTATTAACGCCCCGTAGGAGAAATCTATACTCCTGACACGTCGAACTTTCTTTTGCGGGCATTAGATATAGGCTGCACACTGGGTGGTTCAACGTCTGGCTTACAATCTTCGCTCCTGGTCACGTAAGATGACCTGCAATCGCACCGTCTATTCGTATAGATCCTTCAGTAGCGCTGTCTACGCAACATACGGACCTATTCTTATCCAGCTTCACCTGGCAATTGCTACAGTACCGAGAAAATCGTTGTTATCTAAAGACCACATGACGGAGATTCTATGAGTGAGCTGAAACGATTCCGAGAAGAGAAAAATGAATTTTTCCTGCACGAACACCACAGCCCATTAGATGACAAGCAGAAGGCCAATTTCAGTGGATTGAAATATTTTCCGGAAAATCCTGATTTGCGTATGCGGGTAGAAATCGAGCATTTCCCAGAAGGAGATCAAATCCAAATACAGACGAATACGGGAGATGTGCAAACCTACAATAGATTCGGTCGCTTTCACTTGGAGGTTGACGGGGAGGTTGCTGAACTCACCGTATTCCAAAACGAGCATGGTTTCTTCATGCCCTTCGCGGATTCCCTCGCCGGTCAGGAAACGTACGGAGCAGGTCGATATCTCGAGCCAGAATTACTCTCCGACGGGCGGCTGCTAATCGATTTCAATCTGGCTTATAACCCCTACTGCGCTTACAACGCGAATTGGTCTTGCCCAATTACACCGGCTGAGAACAGGTTGAAGGTGGCCATCAGGGCCGGGGAGAAAGTTTTCGAGCAGCATTGACCAATCGCAGCGAGTCGTAAGACACGAATCCCAACTGCTGGCCGCAAGCGACACCTTCAGAAGAAACTTCCGAAGGTGTCGCTTTTGCGTATTAACTTGATGCCTACGGTTTGTCTCATCGATCTCCAGATACTTCTCATAAAGTTCTCACCCATAACTAACTAATTTCTCACTTGATGGAGATAACCTTAAAGACGTTAAAGTAAATGAAAAACGGCGAACCCAGCAAGCCAACATCCTCAAAAAAACAGTATCCACGGGTTTACGAGAAGGTAATCCCCATCGCTTTAGTGATTCTCGCCCTGGCGACTATCTTTGTGCTTCTGGTCATTGCAGCCGTCGTGCTCGGAATATTCCCGGGGAGCGGTTAGCCATAAAGTGAAAAACATACTTGGTCTCTTGCAGACTCAATCACTCTATCTATCTTGAGGAGCAGAAATGACATTTACAAACACCGTTGTCCCGTTCATTTCAAGTATTGTGAGTCTCGTCTTCGCGGTAATCATCTTCAAACGCTACGCCGATCGCAGAGGAAAGCATCTGCTGATTTGGGGAATAGGCATGGTCTTCTATGGAGTCGGTGGTTTCAGCGAGGCGTATTTCGGCGCCTTTGGTTGGAATTCCTTGATCTTCCGTATGTGGTACTTATTCGGTGCCATTTTGGTCGCTGCGTGGCTTGGTCAAGGAACGGTGTACCTGCTGGCAAAACGCAAATGGGCAAACGCGCTGACGGCGCTGCTCATCCTAGGTTCCGTCTACGCTACATTTCGCGTGTTCACCGCCGAACTCGATCCCACACTGATGACATCCAGCGTCCACACCGGCAGTGAACTCAGCGGCCATGCCATCGTCACTTCCGGCATCCGGACTCTTACGCCCATCTTTAATCTCTACGGCACCGTGGCCCTTGTCGGCGGAGCGGTATATTCAGCCTACATCTTCTGGCGTAAACGGATCCTTCTACATCGAACTCTTGGGAATCTTCTGATCGCAGTAGGAGCTCTCGCCCCCGCCTTTGGCGGCGCGTTCAGCCGTTTCGGTATACCCGGCGCCCTCTATCTCGGAGAGTTTTTTGGCGCCATTTTGTTGTTTGCTGGATTCATCAGGGCGACGGTACCCATGAAAAATACTGAGCCCCAGCCAGCGCCCACGCCTGCCGGCGATTGAGGAGGGGGAGTCTTGTTTGGCCTATGCCTAATGACCCACATTATTGGACCTTGAGAAGGCAATCTCTCGGGTTATGAACTAACTCTGATGAGATGAAAGAGCGGACTGGCACGTGTGTAGGCCTCAACAATTAATGAGGGGGTCTGTCCAACGAGTGGCTTTTGAACAGCCCCGTTTTGAATCTAAGGGATGATTCCGCTCAGATAATATTGCGCAGGCTGCGCCTGCGATAGTGATAGACCAGCAGCAAAAGCAGGAATTGAGTGAGAGCGGTGATAATTGTCGAGAACTGCCTGAAATAGAAAACCAACAGATCCACCCCCACTAATGAAAGCAACAAGCCGGCTGCAGCAAGCGTGAGCCCGAAACCCTCGCTTTTCACAAGAAGCAAAATGACAGCGATGATCAGCAGTAAACCAACCATGCCTTCAAGAATCGTGAGCGTCGCAAACCATAGGATCCCTGATTTACTGGAAACCAATCCAAGTGAAAACAAATCATCCATCCAGACTGTTAAAGTGTGTGGATCGCTAATACCAGAGATAAGTCTGGCAAAGTCCAAAACCGTTACAATACCTAAGGCAAGCAACGCTCCAATGAGAATCGCCTTTAGCCTGCCGAGCGTGATCCAACGGCGCTCCCACCGCTCTAAATAGCCAATAAATCTCTCGAATGCACCCTTCCTGTCCGGAACAACCTGAAGCGATTCTGAATCGATGAACTCCTGTAATCGGCGCGCCAGTTGCTGGTATTCAGCGTGCTCTACCTGCTGGGCGATCCTTTCCAAACGACTCTCGAGATCCTTGTGCTCCTCTGATTCGAGATCGTGGTCCAGAACTTCCCCCATCTCGCCGAGAGCTCGGTAAAGTTCGTCACGGATACTGAGAGGCGGTGAGCGCCTGACATGCAGATAGATCCACACAAGGAGTAAGAAGAATGCATAAATGATTGGCGCAGCCGCGGGGTAGAAGTAATCGTTACTCTGGGTGATGAATTTACCCACCTCATCGATGAATAAACCCACCCCGATACCAGCCAGAATCGCGCTGAGTGAGTATGCCCAACGGTTGGTCAAAATCAAAGAGAGCAATACAGCGGAAAATAGCGCCAGCCCACCCCATAATACATGCGCGATGTGGAGTTCCTCACCTCCGAGTTGAGGATAGCCGGATATTTCAAGAAAGAGCCTGACAAGCGTTACGGTTAATGCAAAGCTCAGAAGCGTATACCGCAAGTATTTTTCTGCATCCCCTCGCCGCACAGGCTTGCGGATTCGACTCGAACGTTTTGATCCCACCGAATTACCTTCCTGCCCCCTGATCTTGAACTCGAGGCGGGGACAACCGACTCAAGGCAATACTGGCCAGGAACGCCGCCCCGGCGCCGAAGAGAAAGGGTGCGCCCGGTCCAAAACCGCTCCAAGCACCAATCCCCTGCCACAGCACTCCGGCGATGATACTGGCCGGAAGGGCAATAAGACCGACTACAGCATGGAGAATCCCGAACGCTGTCCCACGCAAATGGGAGGGAACCAAATCGGCAACAAATGCCCGGGCTACCCCCTCTGTTAATCCGTAATATACGCCATAGAGTGCCATGAGCGCCCAGACGTGCCATCCCTCCGAGGCTCTTGCGAAGCCCAGATACACCACAACATATAATATCCATCCGATCATGAGAATCCGCTTACGCCCGGCTTTATCTGATAACGCTCCGGCTGGCGTCGAAATGATTGTGTAAATCAGGCTGAATACCATCATCATCGCCAAGATATTCACAACGGAGAGCCCTACCGTTTCTGCCCGCAGGATGAGAAAGGCATCTGAGGAGTTCCCCAGGGTGAAAAGGGCCATGATCAGGATATAGTTCCGGAAAAGCCGGTTGGTGGATAGCAGTCCGCTCCGTGTTTTCTCCTCCTTCTTCTCCTCTGGTTTCTCGGATTCCTGCCCAGGACCGATACCGATTCCTGGCTTGATCTCCTGCGCGCCGAACGCTAGCGTAATAACAGCCAATACCGCGGGGATAATGCTGATCAAAACAACGGTTTGAAATGTCTCGCGCGACAACCCCACAGCGCCGCGCTGCGAGACGAGGATAATAGCGATGGCTAATCCTATCCCCACAACAGCCCCAGCAGTGTCGCCGGCGCGGTGCAAGCCAAAGGCTAATCCTCGTCGGCTTTCCGGGATGCTGTCTGCGATCAACGCATCCCGTGGAGCGGTACGCAATCCCTTTCCAACGCGATCTGCGAAACGCACCCCCAACACTGCTCCCCAGCTTGTCGCCAGGTAAAGGAATGGCTTCGCGGCCGTCGATACTGCATAACCAAGGACAGCGAGCGGTTTGCGCATCCGCAATCGATCTGAGAGCCACCCAGAGGTCATCTTTACCAAGCTGGCGACAGCTTCGGCCACACCTTCAATCAACCCGATGAAGGTTGTCCTAACACCAAGGACGCTGAACAAGAATAACGGTAAGAGGTTTATCAACATCTCGGAAGAGATGTCGGTTAAGAAACTAGTCAGTGTAACTACCCAGACATTGCGCGGGAGTGGTCCCTTTTGATCGTTTTCCATATCAAGATCTGCGTTAGGATCATGCATGGTTTCGTTCACATTCTCTCGGGACTCTCATCTTCATTAAGCCGTCTGCTCGTTCTCACCGCCAGCGAATTTCTCCACCCATTTCATCACTATGAACTTCAACTTCCCGCTCTCTGAGCTGTAAAACGATACGCCACCCTGGTGTCAGCGCCTGCGTGCAAAGTTCTTTAGGGTGCGGGTACTCCAGACATCCATCACGCCATTCAACGAAAGTATAGGTGAGCACTTTAACAAAGCTTGGATCTTCGTCATTAGCCTCCGCCAATGCCTGAATTGCTGCTGGAACCGCTGGAGGATATGGCTCATCATTAGCAAGCCCGGGCTTCTGTATCGGATCGCCCAACAATCCGCTCAGGAGCAAGATCGTCCCTCCATCCCGTCCGAAGTACACAACGATCAGGCGATCATGTGACCATATTCGAGCTGATGCCAGCTCATTCTCCGTGTTGGTCCAAGCATCTTCGAGCAACGATTGCAGGTAAATAACACCGCTCTCACGCGCATCTACGCTATCAAATTCATAGATCTCCGACACCTCCCCGTTCAGGGTAATGGTCCGTGAGTCCACATCAAAGATTGGCGCCTCTAGATCTGTGGTGACGGTCTTGGCGCCGGTATCCTCTAATGTATTCAGGAGTTCATCGATTGATCCGTACGACTGTGTCATCGGAGTCCCGGTCCGACCACATGCATAAATGAGAAAAGCCAGGGACAACGTCAGAACACGCCTTTCTATCATCGAAAACATCTCCATAATCACGTTATCCCTTCATCATCCTATACCGGTACACGCAGGTGCAGTTTTGTTATCATGCCCTTGAAATCCCTTTGTTTTTGAAACGGGACCAGCCCTCGGATCGATTGACTTACACAAGATCTACGCCTATGCTGGTGCCAACGAAACGATGGGCGACTCGTCGCTCCCAGAATAGAGCCGAGGGACTAAAGATGGCAAACGAAGTGTACATCATCGCAGCTGTTCGCACACCAGTTGGCGTGGGTAGACCGGACCGTGGTGACCTTTATCCAATCGCTCCCGTTGATCTTGCCGCCCAAGTTCTCAACGAAGCGCTGAGTCGCGCTGGCGTAAGCCATGCACAGGTTGAAGATGTCATCCTCGGTTGCGTTACACCGATGGGCGATCAGGGAGCTAATATCGCCAGGTTAGCGCTCTTGCAAGCCGGCTTTCCTGTTGAAGTGCCGGGGATTCAGATCAACCGCATGTGCGGTTCCGGTCAACAAGCGGTTCACTTCGGCGCTCAAGCAATTCTCGTCGGGGATATGGACCTGGTTCTCGCCGGTGGGATCGAGATGATGTCCCATCAACCCCTCGGTGCAGACTGGCCAGAATCCTGGCCCGAAGATTTTCCTTACCCGTTGATACACCAAGGTCTCAGCGCGGAGTTGATGGCCGAGAAATGGCACTTGTCGCGCGATGCCCTTGACGATTACGCCTTCCAGAGTCATGTACGCGCTGGCGCCGCCATCCGTGAGCATCGTCAAGAAAGCCAGATCCTTCCCATTCAGGTTCCCAATGGAAATGGAAAGACGCGAATGATCACGGTTGACCAGGGAGTCAGGTTGAAGCCAGATAGGGAGAAAATGGCCTCTCTACGTCCAGTATTTAAAGAAGACGGAGTGATCACAGCGGGTAACAGCAGTCAAATCAGCGACGGCGCTGCGGCACTGCTGCTAGCTTCTGAGCAAGCTGTCAAACGTTATAGTTTAAAACCGAAAGCCCGAATTGTGTCACGCGCTGTCATCGGCTCCGACCCTGTGTTGATGCTCGACACACCCATTCCGGCCACGCGCATGGTGCTCTCCAAGGCGGGGATGACCCTCGACCAGATCGATATTATTGAGATTAATGAAGCGTTCGCTTCAGTCGTTCTGGCGTGGTTTGAGGAATTACACGCCGACCCTGAGAAGGTCAACCCGGATGGGGGGGCCATTGCCCACGGGCATCCGCTTGGCGCCACCGGAGCCGTCTTAATGACGAAATTGCTCCATGAGCTCGAGATGTACAACGAACGCTATGGTTTACAGGTAATGTGCATTGGTCACGGCATGTCTACAGCGACAATCCTGGAGCGGCTTCAATAGGCCTTCCTGAATAGATTTTATCCCGGGATTTGGGGGAATCACCCCTGTTCGATAGCGGCTATTAAAGGAAAATAGTCGCTGCGCCGCTAATCAAGCCCGTTAGAACTACGACCCCGAAGGCTCGTGAAACCAGTCGCCTTAGCCGCGGGGTACCCAAGACCATCGCCATCACGGCTTTCGTTAGTGTGTTCATAATCGTCGCCAGGATGATGGCTATGGCCGCAACCCGCGCGTCGAGCAACCCCTTCAAAGACAGGTTAGATACACTCAGCGTGATTGAGTCGACATCCGTGATACCCGTGAGCACGCTGGCAAGATATACGCCCGCGTTGCCGAAATATTCGTTCGCGGCCTCGACCACTACCAGTACGAGGGCGAAAACAAGTCCGAAAGTGATGGCTGTTGTTAACCGCAGCGGGTTGGATAATTCTATGCCTCCATGCTCAGCTTTCTTTTCGGCGCGCCCGCGACGCCATAAGATGTAAAAACTGAACACCCCGGCGATGAGCATTGCTACGAGAGGGACGATAATCTGCTTCACCAATCCAGGGTTCACTACCGCTACTTCAATCAGCACGCGCGGGAACATCACACAAGATGCGAGAAGGATTCCCTGCGCCAGTACCGTCGAAAGCCCCGCATTCGTTTTGCTCCTACCCGCGAAGCTCAGCGTGGTGGCTGTGCTACTGACCAAGCCCCCTAGAAGCCCGGTGATGCCGACGCCCTGTTCAGTCCCCAGAAGTTTCATCAGTACATAACCCAGGAAGCCGATCCCGGACACGAAAACAACAAGCAGCCAGATCTGGAAAGGGTTTAGAACTCCGAAAGGACCAAATCCTGCGTTTGGGAGCAAGGGCAGCACAACTACTGTTATGATCGAGAACTCCAGCGCTGCTCGCAAATCCTTGGCGCTCATGCCCCTGGCAACGCCGTGCAAGCGCGGCTTCAAAGCCAGGATTAGCGCCGTTATGACGCCGAGCGCTGCAGCGACTGCGGGTTGGTTCCAGATCATCATCGCACCCAGAAGCGGTACCAACAGCGCAGCTACCTCGCTGGTGATCCCCTCTTCGTCACCCCGCATAGCAGAGGCAAGTAGGCTCGCCCAAAGAAGAAGGATCAGACCCAAATACGCAGCTAAAAAGATAAGAGGACCGTACTGGTCCGTGAGGAAGGCCGCGATTGCCCCCAAGAGTGCCATTAGCGCGAAGGTTCGGATGCCGCCGAATTCCTGCTCACCACTGCGCTGCTGGACGAATTCGCGCTCCAACCCAATCAACGCCCCGATGAGCAAGGCTGCTGCAAATCGCCACCAAGGTTCCAGGTTGAGTAGTTGCGTTATCAAGTGTCACCTCCCCGGGAGAAATCTTCTTGATTTGTCGAATACTGAGTTTAACTAAGCCCAGTATACTGTACAGGTAAATTTAGTTTTCACAGAATTAGTCATTGAAAGGTTGAATACCCATGGAACGAGTCGCTGCTGTTCAAATGAGACCCGAATTACTTCGGGCCGAAAAGAACCTTCAATCCATCCTCTTCAATTTCGAAGAGGCGGTGACAGCTGGGGCCAAACTGGTTGTCTTTCCAGAGTGCGCTCTCTCTGGTTATAACTTGAGCCTGGAGGAGGCACAGACTGTAGCCGAGGGCATCCCCGGTCACCTGAGTGAGCGATTGGCGCAAGCCTGCCAGCAACTGGACGCAACAATTATGGTAGGGATTCTCGAGAGAGACGATAGCGGGCAGATTTTCAATACTGCGCTCATCACCGGACCGGATGGAATCCTCGGCCGATACCGGAAAACCCACCTGCCATACCTTGGTATTGATCGTTTCCTCTCCTCTGGCGACGAGTTGCTTCCACCGCTTAACACGCCTGTCGGCCGGGTGGGAACGCTCATCTGCTATGATCTACGCTTCCCCGAGCCTTGTCGTGCGCTTGCCCTCATGGGTGCCCAGATGGTATTGGTCTCTACGGCCTGGCCCAGCGCCTCCACCCTCTACCCGGATTTTGTCGCCCGTACCAGGGCCGCCGAGAACGGCATTTTCCTCGTTGCCGCCAATCGTATTGGGGAGGAGCGTGGGGCGCGCTTTCTGGGTCATAGTCTCATCATCGGACCTGATGGCGACGTTCTGGCACAAGCCGACGGAGAAGAAGAAACGATTCTCTACGCCGATATCGACCCCTCTCTCAGCGATCAGAAACAGCGTGTTTTCATCGTCGGGGAATATGAACTCGATATCTTCAACGATAGACGCCCCAAACTCTATGGTGAAATCACAAGATCCTAATAAAAAAAAGCATCCATTCGGTAATTTTTTCGCCCCCAACCAGGAAATGTGGCCGGGGGCGTTCTTATCATCTTGAGAGAGGGTAATCCCGCGATCGACTCCTATGCAACCCGCGCCAGCTTCAGTTGTATGCCCATCAGCCATTTGCTAATCTCCGCGACAATGGCGGGGACAAACAACAAGGGCAGCACGATCTGCCATTCAGTCCAACCCAAAGAGACGGTGTTGAAGATCGGTTGAAGGAAGGGGACATAGATGACGGCGAGCAACAACAGCAACGAGGATGTCACCGCATAGAACATCCACTTGTTGCTTAATAACCCGATCTTCAGCAAGGGATAGCGCTCCGAACGCGCCGTGAACGCTCGCAGGAGTTCAGAGAAGGAAAGCGTTACGAAGGCCATCGTCTTCGCCTCTTCCGGAATGCCGGGATAAAGTTGGATGCCCATCCAGTATGCAAACAACGTGACGCCCGCGATGGCGATTGTCTGAATCCCAATGCGGGTGCGCATAAGGCGGTTGATCACGGGCTCGTCAGGGGGCCGCGGGGATTGGACCATAATATCCGGATCACCCTTTTCCATCCCCAATGCAAGTGCCGGAGCTCCATCTGTGATCAAGTTAAGCCACAGGAGTTGGATTGGGGTCAGTGGTGAGGGGAGGCCCGCCAGGATGGCGATAAAGATAACCGCGATTTCTGCCAGGTTGCAGGAAAGTAAATAAAAGACAAATTTTCGAATGTTGCCATAGATAACTCGTCCTTGCTCGACGGCATCGACAATGCTGGCGTAATTGTCGTCCGTAAGGACCATGTCTGCGGCTTCCTTAGCGACATCCGTTCCGGTAACACCCATTGCCACACCGATATCCGCTCGTTTCAACGCCGGGGCATCATTTACGCCGTCCCCGGTCATTGCTACAATCTCGCCGTGTGATTTCAGCGCGCTGACGATGCGGACCTTATGCTCTGGAGAGACGCGAGCGAAGACATCAGTGGTCACAACCTTCTCTTTAAGTGCTGCATCATCCATGGCATCCAACTGCGATCCTGTCAGGACTCCATGCCCTGGCTGGAGCAGGGCAATCTCTTCGGCAATTTCCTCCGCCGTATCTGGGAAATCTCCAGTGATCATAAGCGTTCGTATGCCAGCCCGGCGCGCCTTCTCTATAGCGGGTTTGGCTTGAGGACGGGGAGGATCAATCATACCTATCAGGCCAACGAATATAAAATCGCACTCGACATTTTCCGGTGTAGCCTCATCAGGGACATCGGGATCCACGCGGAAGGCCACGGCGATAACCCGCAAAGCAGAGCGTGCCATGCGAGCGTTCGCTTCGTAGATTCGTTCACGGATCTCATCTGTTAGCGCTGCAGTTGTGTCGCCCATCTTCTGATACTGGGTACACAAATCTAAGACGACATCCGGCGCTCCTTTAATCGCCGCAATCTCCCATTCCCGCAATTCGCTATCATAGAATGGGCTTGCATCATCCGGCGCCGGATCAACGATCTTATGTACCGTCGTCATCCGCTTACGGGAAGAATCAAAGGGGATCTCATCGATCCTTGGATATGCTTCCTCGAGTCTCTCCCGAAACGCTCCCGCTTTAGCTGCCGCGATTAATAAAGCCGCCTCTGTTGGGTCACCGATTATGCGGGAAGCGTCATCCCTATCCTTTGCCGGCTTAGTCTCAATCTGTGCATCATTCGCTAATGCGGCGACCCACAAAGCCGTCGTCGAGGCGGGATAATCACGCAGGTCCACCACCCCTCCATCGACCTTAAATTCTCCGGTTTGTTCAAAACCTCTCCCTGTTATCTCAAAGGTTGTGCTATCAACCCACATGCGTGTCACGGTCATCTGGTTCTGCGTGAGCGTACCGGTCTTATCCGAGCAGATCACCGTCGTCGATCCCAATGTCTCGACAGAGGAAAGCCGTCGTATGAGCGCATGACGAGTGATCATCTCCCTCATACCGAGCGCAAGCGTGATCGTCACAACGGCAGCCAATCCCTCCGGCACAGCTGCAACAGCCAGGCTGACCGCGACCAGGAACATCTCAAGCGGCGCAATCCCCCGAATCCAGCCAACACCGAACACAAGTAAGCACACGCCCAGAGCCGCTATCCCGAGAGCCTTCCCAAGCTGGTCAAGCTTGCGCTGCAAAGGAGTCGGTTCCTCGTGCACAGCCTGGAGCATGGTTGCGATCATGCCAATTTGTGTGCGCATTCCTGTGCTGACAACAACGCCGTTGCCGCGCCCGTAGGAGACCACCGTGCCACTGAAGGCCGTGTTGCGGCGATCCCCCAACGCCATATCCTGTGTGAGGACGAGATGAGCATCCTTCGTGACTGGCACGGATTCGCCCGTTAGAGCAGCCTCTTCGATGCGCATATTAACCGTCTCTATCAGCCTCAGATCAGCAGGGATAAAATTCCCTGCCTCCAGAAACACGACATCGCCCGGGACCAATTCGCCTGCCGGGCAAATCCGTCGATGCCCTTCCCGTAGAACAAGTGCATCCGGAGCAGCAAGCCGCCGGAGTGCGGCTAGCGCCTCCTCAGCCTTGCGTTCTTGCACAACGCCCAGAATTGCATTTAGTACCACAATCGCCAGGATGGCAGCAGCTTCGATGTAATCGCCGAGGAATGCGGCGACAAGCGCGGCGACGACGAGAACAATGACGATGAAATTGTTGAATTGCTCGAAAATCAACTGAAACAAAGAGGGCTTTGCGGCTTCTTCGAGTTCATTGGGTCCGAATTGCTCAAGGCGCCTTCTCGCTTCTTCTTCGCTTAACCCTTGTTTAGGCGATGTTTGGAGCGCCTTAACGATTTCCGTTGCCTCTAACACATGCCAGATATCTTCACCATTTACAACGGCTTCAAGGGGGGGGTCAGATGCGGTGATATCTTCCATGGAATCCAATTTTTTATTACTCAATTACACACATTCTGGGCGTGGTTGGTCCGACGCGCAAATTATAGCACGCTGGTATGTGGGACTCTGCTGACAACCACAGCACATTTAGCCGACAAGCTGACTATCACAAATTTCCATCTCGTGGATGCTCCTATTCTTCGATGGAACTACATAGGGTGTACAACGGGCGGCATCTTAGCCCATACTCCCATCAGGCGCTGACTTTCACATTCTCATTTATAGGAACCTGTTGATCTGTCGAGCCGGTCTCGGAACGAAGACGCGGCCCTGCTTTTGATATTTCCAATAACCGGGGGAATCCTAAAGTGCCCACCACGGCAAAACTTGCAGCAGTTTATCTTTAGATTTATGGGAAGAACGTCCGTAGAAGTTTACAGACTTAGGATCAAATCTATGTAATCCAGTAGATGGCCTGTGATCAGGAAATGGCCGCGCACGTGCTCCTTCGCCTGTCGGCCCAATACCTGTGCCAGGCTTTTATCTTCGAGTAATGCCCGTATCTTCTCGGCGAAGCCGTCATAATCATGAGGCTCGAGCAGGTAGCCCGTGACGCCGTCTACCATCTGGGTTGGGATTCCCCCAACATTTGAAGCAACCACCGGGGTTCCCTTCCACATCGCTTCGGTGATAACCAGCCCAAACCCTTCACGCGTCGACTTCTGAATCACGACGTCTGAGATGCGTTGCATAACGTTGACAAGGATCGGATCATCCCCGCGCACAAAGAGCACGTCGCCTCGATCGAGTAAATCCTTGGCGACTTCCGTCATCTTGGCCAGGATTTTTACCCCCTCCGGATCGTCACTGGCCATGTTGTATACAAACATCAAACGGCAATCGACTTGCTCCTTTACGCGCTCAAAAACCTTCAAAACACCTTCCGGGTCCTTCCAGGGATCGAAGCGCGAGACCTGGGTGATAATCGGCTTATCGGTTGGAATCTGATACTGGGCCAGATAATCCTCGATCACCCGGTCGGGAAGATCCATATTCTTCGGGGAGAGAGGGTCGATGGATGGAGATATGATATCCTGCTCGATAGCCAGATCGGGGACCTTGTAAATCTCAGAAGAAACGATCATGCGGTCGTATTCGAGAATATACGGCTCCATGAAGGCCCAGGCTTGAGGGTTTGGTTTCGTAATATCAATATGGCAGCGCCAGACCCAGGGAGAGGTATGTGCTATATGACGAACCAACGCGCATGGCTGCGGATCGTGAATGATGACATAGTCGTGATCGAGAAAAGCAAAGCGAGCGAATTTCTCGTTAATGAATTTATAGAGCTCCAGCTCTTCTGCTGAAAAAGACAACTCCTGCCCTTGAAGCGCATTATGGAACTTCTTCGTAACTTCGAAGAAATCAGGGATTCCATGCAATACTCGCCAATCCGTACGGATTCCCAGATCGTTCATCAACAGCACGAAGCTATCCAAGATTTCCGCGACTCCGCCACCGTAACTGGTTGCGTTCACATGGGCAACTGTAGCGCCTTGAATCTCTTTTGCCTTCTCCTGGATTTCTTCCAAGACTGCATCATCGGCGATCCCGCGATAGTCTTTAAAATGCTTGATTCGATTATTCATTAATGAGAACCCTCGTTGTGAGTTGTTTTTATTTTCTACTCAGACTTCTAATAACACTGTCTTACTGAGAAGCGGATCAGTTACACTCGTATAGATTGGATACAGTAGCCTGGATGTGAATTGAGCATCCTCACTTATGGCCATGATGGACGTTTCTAAGTCTGAGGTCCATCCTACCCTGCTGGCCGTAAGCGGCTAATTCTATCATCACTAGCCCCTCGTTTGTATACGCAGTTAACCCATGAATTCCATGGATGGATATCCGTGAGCGAACAAAATAAATATCGGCCAAACGCCTTGATCGCGTCCACTATCGCCAGGATATTCTCGGGCGGAATGGCGCGCACAGGCGATGGGGCGGCGTGGGATGTCTCGGGTTCGCGAGTATATAAGGAAAAGATACCTGATAGCAACTCGTGCCTTATTTGCTACTTGGGAGTGTTGCTGGCTTACAAGCCATGACCTTCGCATCGTCTTGCATTCGTTCTGGGCGGAGGGAGTGCCCATTATCCGCAGCATTGCGTAACTCAGTATTAGTGAGATGGCCTAATGCAAGCTCGCCGCATCCGGCTCTGGATTGAGCTCCTGCATCCTGCCCGACCTGAGGAAAACGACACGCTCCGCGAGATTTGTCGAGCGATCGGCGATGCGTTCAAGATTATGACCTGCAAATAACAAGTACAGCCCTCCCGTTGTCATCTGCGGCTGCTCCGATATAAACTCCATCAGATCACGGAAAAGTTTTGTGTATATTTCGTCGATCTCATCGTCCATTGCTGCGACGTGATGAGCCATCGCTGCGTCGTCTTGCCCATATGCATTAAGCGCTCGTTGAAGCATCTCGCTCGCCTTCTCGAACATCAACGAAAGCCCCAGCGGTATTTCAATTTGCTCTTCATCTTCCATGCGCAACACGATCGTGGCGATCCCGGCGGCGTGATCACCCATACGCTCGAGATCGCCGACCATATTCATCGCTGCGACAACAGCGCGCAAGTCGCCCGCCGCGGGCTGCTGCGTGGCAATGAGCGAGAGGCTTTCCTCCTCGATGTCGAAGCGCTTGGCGTTTATGGCAGCATCGTTGGCAACGACCTCCTGCGCCAACACAATGTCTCGATTCAACAGCGACTCCACCGCTCGAGTAATGGCACCGCTGGTCATCTTGCCCAGCAGGAGAACATCATCCTTGAGCGCCGCCAGGTCACGATCCATGGCGGCGCGCAGTGGCTGTAATGTCGGTTGTTTGCTCATAACGTCATCCCTCTTCTTTCACTCCTGACCGGAGCCAACCGGATCTCTCCACTAATTCCATAGAGCCCGACATACCACAGATAATGGCTTTGAACTCAGCCGCCCCGCTACTTTATGTGCTCTCACACAATCATTGATACATGGGACGGATCAGGGATTCTTTTTCTTTCGATCTCACCAGTAAAATATGGGGAATCCCTAAGAGCATATCAACCATCAAGGTAATTGCCGCCACAATAAGCAAGGTTAAAAACACAGAGCTGTACTCTAGCATATCCAGTTGCTCAATCATGATGGGACCAAGCCCACCAATACTATAGGTGCCAGCAGTTACTGTTATGATAATGGAAAAAATTGCCAGAGTGCGTGCCGCTGCAGCCTTACACACGACTATAGAAGTGGGGTACCATTTTTCAATAAGAATCCCAGTGTCAATTGGCAGAGCAAGCAAGAAGACGAAAAAACCGACTATTAGAAGGGTAGCGGTGCTTCCCAAGCCTACCCAAACAACAATCAATGGCGAATACACAAGCAATAAAGAGACCATGATGATGGTTCTCCATGGCGTAAACACCTTTAGACCTCGGCGCCCCGGAAAACCAATAAAAAACTTCTTAATCAATAAAGCAATTCCATAACCGATAACACAACCCAGTGTTGATCCGATTAGCCAAGGCACCAGCGAAAGCAGCAAATGTTGAGCAATGTATTGGAAAGTCATGGCTCTATCTCCTTTCGCCAATGAAATACAGGCAATATAAGATAACCGAAATGCTGCATAACAGTCTATTCAGGAGCTGTGCGTATTTGCTCCAATAGTTGCTCTAACCCAAGCCAGACTTGGCAAATCGAGAAGTGTACCCTCTGTGCGTAGCACAGTCGCCTGCAATTTGAGTTAGCTGCCATTTTCTGTCAGAGATCATTCGCAACCTATGGGTCACGTACACAACGATGACTATGACGGGGGTTACCGCCTGGTTTATAGGCTGTATTCACCCAACCATTGTAAGACACAAAATAGGCTTCGCGGTTGTTATATTCCTCCGCAGCCCAGTAATAGATAGGATCTAGATCAGGTGCCCAGAGAGGCGTTTCTTTATCCGGTAAAATCTCACACACCATTTGGTCATGGTCTTCGCCATGCCATACACAGCCAGCGTTCTCCCCGTGCCGGGCAAACGAACGCACGTAATCATCCACCGTTGGCATCCGCCAGATGTTCTGGGGTTCGATTTCCAGGGTCAGGCCATCTTCGCTCAGATAAAGACAAAGGTTAGAAATAGCCATATCTTCAGCCGATGCAAACACGCCGATTTTCGAGTCATAGCCCGGTTTGTCGCCCATGCCAACCGGGGGAAGACCATACAAGGCGATCCTATTCCAGGAGGGAAAACCACCAAAATCCTGTCTCCAATTCCAGCCAGGGCCTTCAGGTGCCCAGATGAGGGTGACGCCATTCCCTTCAATCAGCCTGGCTCCACGGTCGCCATCATCGACGCGAGTGAGGACAATTGGCAGAGAATAGATCGACAAACCGATGAATATCAGGATCGGTGGGCCAACCGCCAGCAGGTACCATAAATTGCGGCGCCACCATTTTGAATGGGGAACCCAGCCCTGAGCGATTCGCCGTTTCCAGCTGCGGCCCTCTAGCAGGAAGAGAACACCGATAAAAACAAGTGGTCCACTGACTAGGAATCCTGCCAGATCTCGACCAATGCTTAATTTCCCATCCACAAAACTGATATCCAGGAAGGATATCGTAAATAGTCCGCCAATGATGATGATCAGCCAGCCGCCTATGCGGGGCCATCTTATCCCGAATAGGGTCAGTATTAGAAATGCCGTGCCTGGAATCAAGTAAATCAGGCGAATATAAAACGGACCCCACCAGCCCTCGTGATACATCTCACCAACACTCCAATAGAACCAGAATGCGGTAATTATGATGATGAGAATTTTTCCAATCCAACCAGGAGTGCGATCATTGAAAATTTTCTTAATCATGATTCATCATCTCACCTAAAATTTAATTATTGGCTCATGGCAGCTAACCCCTCAATACTATTCCTCGTCCAGCTGACTTAAAGGCGCTTAATCGCAGGACTAAACGCCTGGTGGAACCACTTGCCCTTGCATTGTAATCCTACAATACGAAACTAATCCTGTGTTCCGTCATATAGCCGTGGCGCAGAATAAAGCTTTGCCGGAGTCTCAGGATAATAGTGGAAAATTTTACGGTCGGGGTTAAGCCGGATTACATCATCGTCAGTCTCCGGTCCGTGGCTGCATGTGATTATTAGATCACTCTCCCCAAAGGGTTTCACTAACGGGAGCACTCGTGCATATTCGAACCATTTCTTGGTGTGAACGATTATTAGGTCATCTTCCTGAACAATCTCCGCTAAAGAATCCATGGGCTCGCGCGTGATCTGATAGAGGCCGCGCATCCCCCAAACCCGAGTGGGAATATAGAAAAGGATATTCAGCATGATAAGAAACGCGGCCAAACCGAGCACCGATAGCCGCCGCCAGCGCACACTGCCACCCCAATCGCCCAGCCAGCCACCCAACCAGGCTACACCCGCCGCACTGCAAATGGCCAACGCCGGCAAACCCTCGTAATAATAGCGCGGGCCATACAACCACGACCCAGGCCAGTACATGCCGTAGGCGATAACCAGACTTACGAAAACCGCGAGCACAAGTTTTCCGTTGTGCTTAGGGAATAACACAATTAACCCAAACGGGATGAATAGCCAGGAAAGATAGGGCCAACCGAAGAAGTCATGGATCCCGGCTCTCAGATTGAAGTGCGTATTCTGTAGCCCCCAATACAAATTGTGTCCGCTCTCGGTCACACCGATATCCGTTCCAAAACCCAGCCGATCATACGGCCACCACAACGTGTAGAGATTGCGAAAGGGACTGCCGCCAAGCATCCACTGCCAGACAAGGAGCAGGCTGGCAACCCCAATAGTCATCAACGCCATGACCCATAGATTCTTTTTCTCCCCGGGCTTCCCTCTCGCCAGTAAATAGAATCCATGCAGAGCGAACGGGATTACAACCGCGACCGCCGTCAGGGGACGTGTGAGCGCCAGCAGCCCCAGCGACCCAGCGCCGGTAACAAGAACTAATTTTTCTGGAGCCCATTGCTCTCTCGAGTTTCCTCTCAGCGGAAAGCTATCCAGCCAGGCCAATTGAAAAGCAAGCGCCAGGCATAGGCTCAGAGCGTGCGACAAGAGCGAACCAGAGAGCATGAGGAACATTGGGGAACTCAGAGTAAGAAGCTCCGCCAGCAGTCCGACACCACGCCCTAGAATCTTCGTCCCTAGGCGGTAGATTAACCACAGGGAAAGACCCGCCAATAGCGAATTTACAAGCCAGGGAACATCGACCCTCGCCCCAATCGACAGCGCCGCCGGCCAGCCCGGTGGGTATTTGGCAAAGCGCTGCCCTTCATGATCTACAACACATGGGATAGGAAAGACCTTGGGGTTTTGCGGCGATGGTTTTGAGATCTGACCCTCCGCCATCACCTCCGCCTGCCACAGGTAGGCGAACTCGTCCTCGATGTGGGGGATGCGTTCGAATACATCACTAGACACCCAAGCGGTGATCATCAATCCGCTCAGGGCGAGCAGCAGGGCAAGAACGTCCATAAAACGTTCTTTTGTCACACACCCTCCAGTCGTCGGTCTGCGCCGATGGAATGCACAATCTCCAAGGCATCGTCATGCAGGCGCCCATTAGAAGCAAGCACGCCTATGTTTTCAATCAATCCGCGTCCGCAGTTGAAATCGAGCGCTGTTCCGCGCAAATCTGTCACTTTCCCGCCAGCCTCCTCGACGACGATCGAGCCCGCGGCTTGATCCCAGATCTTCTCCACGTAGCCCGGCTGCGCCGGTGAAAGCAGGCGGAAGAGCAAATCTCCCTTGCCCGCCGCCATGAGTGCATATTTCGCCTGACTATCCATGAGCACTGGCGGATGCGCTGCATCCAGACGCTCAATAATCTGGTCCAGTGTTTCGGAGTCGGTATGTCCGGACTCAAAGGAGCGCAGCACCCGCGCCTGCCCCGGGTCTGCAATCGCGGAGACCGATAGCTTACCTAAAGACTTCCCTTCCATCGAGAGTGCCCAGCAACCCTGGCCCCTGACTGCGACGATGACCACCCCCTCGCCACCGATCTCGGGTTCGAGCTGATGATTCAGATTCGGACAGCCCAACGCGCCGACAGCAACTTGACCCTCATCGAGCAACGCCAGCGCAGTCACATATTGATCGCCGCGTAAAAATCCCTTCGTGCCGTCGATCGGGTCAAGTGTCCAGAACCGATCTGATTTCTTCCCGCCCCCATAATCGATCCACCGGCAGACATCTTCCGGCTCTGCTCCTTCATGAAATCGCGCAACATACGCCGTCACAGCTTCAAGCGTCTTTGCCCCTTCAGCCGCCCGCAGCGTTTGGCTGGCCTCCTCCGCAATCAGCGGATCCTGCGGATAGGTATCCTTTAATAAGCGGGCGACCACAGCTTGGCTAGCGAAGTCTGCCACCGTTACAGGCGATCGATCTGATTTCTCCAAAGCTTGGGTTACCATCTCGCCTTGAATCTCGCGGCAGAGCTTCGCCGCCACACTCACCGCCCGGGCGGCGAACTGCGCTTCATCATCGTAGGGTGCATCCACAAATAGATCTTGCATAACCTCACCTCTTTTTCCATCCCGATAGACATCGCCTTGGTCCGCCTGCAACGCTCTTCGGCATGCCGATTCTCCACCCAGATATACACCAATTTCGCCAGGGTACAATTTTATGCTAGATGCCGCTGGAGGCACCCCCCAATGCACCAATCAGTACTGGTATGTGAATTCGTATTGGTCACGAGCTGCGCACGCCCACCGCTCACAGCCTGACCCCCATCACCAATGCTTGCGCCTACCTTCACATCAGAGACGCATCCCGCAGAAACCACAACTTACCATACCATCGCACTGCCCGACCCCGCGTCGGCTTTCTGGAAGGAGACTCTCTCCGGGTTCACCCAACTGCTCGCCCTGACGAACGCTGGTGATGATCGGATCTTCATCGTCGAGCAACGAGGTTTGATCTGGGCAGTCGGTTGGGGTCAGGAGAAACCTGTGCGCATACTTTTTAACTTTTCCATAATCAACCTTCCCTATAGTCCTGGTCATTTCACTTTCATGGCTCTTTGAATGCCCAATTTATATCTTGAGCATTCGAATATGCTGTGGCGTTAATATGAAGATCCGATGGACTCGCGGCCAGGGGGTACCTGCTGCCCTCCACCGCCCATCGGTCACGTTAAGCATCGCCCGCGGGATTTATTGATGTTGGAAATCTGGATAAGTCTCTGGAGTCTGCTTATGACAGCAAAGGATTTACAGCCGGGGTTTGTTCAAACACTTTCACAAACGCATGACACGCATAGCCCTGGAACAATTTAGAAGGTCTTGAACGCCTACTTGCGAAGCCCGTTCCAGAATCGGGGCAAGAAACGAGGGGTCCGGTTAAAATATTCCTCTGCGCCTGGCAAACGCATCTTCAATTCCCACTCTTCAAGTTCGAAGAGCAACGGCGAGATGATCACCCAGGCCAGCAGCCATACCCATATCGCCTGGCTGTTCGTTAGAAGTGCAAGTCCAAGGGCGATTAATCCAATTCCTACCCCCATCGGACGGCGCAGGTAGTTATACGGGCTTCCCGTAACTAACCGTGCCCCGGGCCAGGTATAGAATGTTTGTCTCGCTAACGAGATCACCGACCAGGCTAGAAGAGCCCCTCCTGGCACCACAACCAGCATGCCGATCGCCTGAAAAACTACTGATATAGGTAGCCGCTGGGGAGTTTGCACAACTGCCGCCCAAACAAAGGCCCAAACGAGGCCGGCCGCGGACAGGACCGAGAGTATCCCGGCTAGCCCCCAGAGCCATCTCCCGACCGTGGGCGCCATCCGCCTAACGAGAATGGCGCTGAACTCGGCAAGGGCGGCGGCGAGGAGTGCGAGCACGAACGGATACGATGAAATAAATTCAACCATTAAGATCTCCGCTAACGAAAGAGCAGGTACGCTATCACAGCCAGCAAACCCAGGCCCAGCGCTGCTGAAAGACTCAACCCCGCACTCAACACCCACATTGCCAGTGTCGAACGTAAAAGGGATTTCTCAACAACGCCGTTGTCAACCGCGCCCTGTGAGCGCGCAGCTGTGGTGAAACGGGGGCGCAGGAGGAAGATCGCAGCCAGTACAACAACAATGAAAGAAGTCGGAGGGACGAAAAGCAGACCTGCCCGCACCAGGCTTTCCAGCGGAAGACGGCTGATCACACGCGCGAACCGTTCTGGTTGAACGTAATAGAGAGACAATGCCGCCAGAGATCCCAGCAACGCGGGAATTGCCGTGAACAGCACAACGCTGACCGCATAGTCTACTACGCGCCTGGGCTCTTGTATCCCACGAGCGGGCCGCGCCTCGGCATCCTCGACCCCGTCACCTTCCACGTCCTCCTTCCCACCTCCTAAAGATAATAGAAGCAGCGCTGCAATGAGAGCGAGTATAAAAAACATCCAGGGCAGGAGCGGTGTGGCTGCGCGCAAGTATGTCTCACCCGGGAACGGTTCGAGCAGACGATCAAAACGGGAGGGCGAGACGAAGGATAGTGCCCAGACAGAGAGGGAGAACATAAACGCAGGGAGCGCGGTGATCAGCATCAACATCCCCGCCATCCTTGCAACTGGCAAGCTGCGCTTGCGAGGCCGGATCTTTACAGGTTGAGTTTCAGTTTCGGCGCGCGGTTTCTCCACCGCGTAGAGGACAGCCAGGACCACAATCGCAAACAGCGTCGCCGGAGCGAAGACAAGCGCCGTCCGGATGAACGATTCCCCGGGGAGACGCGCAATCAAGCTCCCGAAGCGCCCAGGAGCTAAATAAAAAAATGCCAGAGTTGCGATGGAGAGCAGCAGCATCGGCACCGCCGGGAAGAGAACTAACGCCGCCACCACGCGGGTATAAGGCCATGACTGACCGTGACCATATATACGTTGTTTGCTATCTGCAGGAGAATTGTGATCCATCGCTGTACCTTAAGATCGCACAACCGGCGAAAATCATCGCCTTACCTGAGCGATTCTGTGCCCCGCGCGACAATCTTGCGCCGAGTCTAACAGGGAATACCGGAGGGGTCTACATGGCCTCATATTTGACAATAGAACGTTTGTTCTATATAATTGAATTACCAGCGGCGTCTATTCTGCAGCGCCAGGGAGTCGATCGTGTGGTTCGAGCGTAGGTCCCGATCTTCCCATCGGGAACGCAATTGCGAGGAACAAGCCCCGGCACCACCCCGCCAAGGTGGTGTTTTCGGATCCCCCCAGCGACCCGCTAAGCGGCCTCCAAAAAAAGCCGCTCTCCCATCTCTACACCTGACAGTCGAGGTTAACGCTGAGCTCTCTACCCGCCTGCGCCGCGCCGCGCGCGCCCGCGCCCGCTCGCCGGAGATGCTGGTTAACGACATCCTGGAGCGCGGGCTGGAGCAGGAGACGATGCGGGTGCACGCAGAGCACGCCCTGGCCTCGCTCACCCCGCGCGAGCAGGAGGTGACCTGGCTTGCTGCCCGCGGGCAAACCAATCGCCAGATCGCTGGCACACTGGTGATCTCCTCCGAGACCGTCAAGTCTCACATACACAACGTGCTCGTAAAATTCGGCTTGCGCAGCAAATCCGACCTTCGTCTGCTTCTGCTCGATCTAGGCATACGCTGGTGGCAGGACGACACAACATAAAACGGCTTCACCCTGGTGATCCTGCAAAGCTCCCAGGTCGCGCCAACCGACGTCTCCCCGGGTGACAGCCTGCACGCGCAACACTCGCCGAGAAAGCCGGCACTATACGCCAGCACAACCATTGCTCCCCCACGCTTTCTTGCTACAAATCGTATCGAAACGTACCAAAGAGGGTTTTACTAGCAGGGGTCCATCGCCACTGATGGGACACTATCTCAACTCTTGAAAGGAGTTTTCTAATCATGCTCATCGATCGCATCACGAAAGCCTTTATGTTCAACAAAGACGTATATAGTGAGGTCGAGCACGACACATCGTTCACGACAACCGCCTGGGTCATCGTCGCCGCTACTGCATTCCTTAGTTCGCTCGGCTCACAATTCGGCGCGGGGGGATTCGACCGACCAGTTGCCGGGATTCTCGGTGCGCTGGCCGGCACTGTGGTTGGGATCATCGGCTTCGCCGTCGGTACGGCGATTATCATCTGGGTGGGTCAGGCCGTCTTTAAAGCCGAAGTTACCTTTGATGAACTTGTCCGCACATTAGGTCTTGCGTATGTATGGCGAGCGGTCGGGGTGCTCAGTATCGTCGGGGCGTTTTCACCAGCGCTCGCTTGTGTCACCGCTCCCATAGGTTTGGCGGCCGCGATCGCCGGGCTCTTCTCCTGGTTCATCGCCGCAAAAGAGGCGCTCGACCTGGATTGGACACAGACGATTGTGACCGTCATCTTGGGATGGGTTGCCATACTGGTTGTTGGTTTCTTCGCCACTCTCATTCTAGGAATGCTTGGTCTGGGGGCAGCGGGGTTAGCGGGCGCGTTTCGTTAGAATATCTGCTCCCCAAGTTAACGTTCCAAAACAGCAGCGCGACCCACGATGGGTCGCGCTGAATCTTATTGCCGCCATTAAGAACACACCTCGATCTGCATAGTTGAACAACAACATAGCAGGTTCAACCACGGTAGATCAACTGTTGCTCCTGTCTTACCTTCCTCCTCATCGACGAAATCGGGTTGGCTACAGCTTTTACCCGATCTTCTGCGCTATATCTCCCGGATAAACACCCGGTGGTTCTTGTAAGCCTCGCCGCCTACATTTTCCAAATCATGCCTCATTTGCACTGCCGACTCGGCTACCTGTGTGAGATCTGCGTGCTTAAAGCCGAACTCGTTGATTGTATTCTCCATTTCGGAATACAGGAGGGCATTGCCACCTCGCCCCTGAAATTCGGGGAGAACCCCGGCGCCATTCAGCGATATCCATTTTGTGCGCTTCATATCGATCATGAGATCGAGGATGCCAAATGGAAATAGACGCCCTTTACACCGTTGAATAGCCGCGGAAACGTCAGCAAAACCAAACAGAAAACCAACCACATCCTCGCCATGGAGAATTATTTTTATCAAGCGCGGGTCGGCAATCGCCAAAATCTCGCCGACCACGTAATCAATCTCCCGCTGGGTGAGTGGATAGTACTCCCAGTTGTTGATGAACGTATCGTTATAGGTCTTCCCGATGCGCGAAGCCCACTTAAGAAGCTCCCGCTTATTCCGAAAACGCTTCACGGAAAGCCCACTGCGCTTTGCTGCGCGCTCCGCTATGCGGTGGACGCGTTCGGGTAACCGGAACTTCGCCGCGCTCAGGTAACAGGAGACAAAATCCACCTCCTTGCGGAAACCCAATTTTTCAGCAAACTCTGGGTAATACGGCGGGTTGTAGTTCATCATCGTCATCGCCGGGCGGAATTCGTACCCCTCGACTAGCATCCCGTAGCCGTCCAGAGGTCCAAATCCCTTTGGTCCTACAACCTGGTTCAGCCCCCGCTCCTTCGCCCACTCAAAAGCCCGTTCGAAGAGCGCGCGTGCGACTTCAAAATCCTCGATGCACTCAAAGAAATAAAACTGGGCTTGCTTCTTTTCGTGATATTGGTTGTAAGGCTTGTTCTCAATCGCGGCGATCCGCCCGACATCCTCGCCATCCATCTCTGCCATAAAAAATTCTGTTTCCGAGTGCTCATGAAAGGGATGCTTCTCCCGGTTCAATCTGGTTTTGATGTCCATAACGATGGGCGGAACCCATAGCGGATGTCCCTCATAGAGACGGAACGGCAGGCTGATGAAACGGTTTACATCTGCTTTCGATTGCGTATCGATACGTTCAACCTTGATCATGTTCACCTCTCATCCCGGACGTTTATGATTGTAGCACTCCAAAAAACCATCTACAATCTACAGCGACTCAAATCCTGGAGAGCCGCTGGTATGTTATCCCGCCTCCTGCGTTGGGGATTCAACCTATTATCCGCCTTGCTTTCAAACCGCGAGGTCAAGGGCCTCGGAAATCTCCCCCCGGATGGCCCATACATCATCGTGATCAATCACCTGAGTTATTTCGATGCCCCCTTTGCATACGGGCTCCTCGGAGGCGAGAAGGTAACCGGCTGGGCTGCCGAGAAGTACCAAAGGCACCCCATATTTGGGCCACTCCTGCACATGGCTGGCGGTATCTTCATCCAGCGCGGATTGGTGGACCGCACCGCCATAGCCGCTGCCGTTCAATGGCTTGTACACGGCGGCATTTTTGCTATGGCTCCGGAAGGGACACGGAGTAAAACAGGCTCGCTTGCACGCGGTAAAACCGGGGCGGCTTTCCTGGCGAACGAAACCGATGTCCCCATTGTCCCCATCGGCCTCACCGGCACCGAGAAAGTACTCCAAGCCTGGTGCCGACTGCGGCGCCCACTGCTCACCATGCACATTGGCAAACCGTTCAAACTACCCGCGCTCGATCCAGATAACCGCTCCTCCGACTTGCGCCAGAACACCAACGAAATCATGTGCCGCATTGCCGCTCTTGTGCCGCCCGAATATCGCGGAGAGTACACCGATCACCCGCGTCTACAGGAACTCCTCCAGTCCACAACATCCTAGTGCCGCTCAACCCGTTGGCGCCAATTTATGGATTTCCACAATACATTTTTCCGCCCACATCCCCCGCGCGGGTGACGGGGATATCCCCCGCGCGGCTCCACCACAAGCGGGATTGCCCACCTGGACAATAGCGATACACTATTAGAACGTTTGTTCTTTTGGGCGACCTTCTACCCATCCCCGTTTGCACCGCTTCGTTCCTTGCACACACGCCTTGTGCGAACGGCAAACAATATGTGCATTGGCTCGCACCCGGACGCGCTCCTTTTTCGTCCCGATGGATCTGATGGAGCGCACCCAACCCTGAAGAAAGGCACCGCGATGCAGCGAGAACTGGTATCCCTTCCTTATCCCGACATACCTCTCCCCGCCGCCGATGCGGCCATGCTGGAGGCGTTGCTCCAGCCGCGCCTCGCCTTGTTTTGGGGCGCGCACACGCCCACGCGCGCTCTCCTGGCCTACCTCACGGTCCTGGCTGCCCGCGGCCATCATGTGCACGTCTTCGATGGCGGCAACCGCTTCGATGGCTATTTCGTCGCCCGTCTTGCACGGCGTCTCAGTTCCAATCCGCGCACCGCCCTAGAGCACATCCGTCTTTCACGCGCCTTCACCTGTTTCCAGTTGGCGGAGTTGATTAAGACGGCGCCAACTGGACTTGGTACGCAGGAGAGCGACATCATCCCCGACGCGGATGCGGGCGCGCCCGGCCCCTCCATGCTGTTTGTACTCGACATGCTTACCACCTTCTACGACGAGAGTGTGCCCCTGCGCGACGCGGAGCGGCTGCTGACGAACACGATCGCACATCTAAAACGGCTGGCCTCTGCAGGGCCGGTGATCGTCGGGGCTCGCGAGCCACGCATCCTTGTCAAAGAACGTTGGTCTCTTCTCGACCGGCTCCAGGTCGCCGTCGATGCCGCCTGGTTGCTGCGCTCCCCTGAGGACCCCGGTCAAGAGCAGTTGATGTTGTTTTAGAAGCGGCATCGATCAATCAGAAGCCCCCGAGGCGACTATGGGACGAACCCTACCATCCATCACCCAGGCCTTTCTCCAGGAGCAACAATCTCTGGCTCGTTTCCGCCGCGCCCTGCGTCAGGAAGACCAGCGCGCCCTCGACGACCTGCTCGGCTCTTCGCGCCAGCATCTGGCAGCCGCAGCCTACGCCTCCCACCTTCTACCCTTCGAGGTCATGCTGCTGGCCATGCTCGTCGAGCAGCACAAGCAAGTGCTACACCTGCAGCAGGAGATCGAGGTCATCCAATCGACGCTGCGCGACATCCCCGCCGATGATGGTGATAGAAAAAGAGAACAAGAGGGATGAACACCTTCTTCGGCTGGTTGTTCGACGTCTACGCTTCCGGTGACGGGATGACGGTTTGGGTGATCGACCCTGACGGTCAGAGCCATCACCTGCACGACACCTTCACTCCGACCTTTTATGCCCACGGGCCGCGCCAGGAACTGCGCTCAGTGTGCCAGATGCTGCGCAATCGTGGCGCGCCCGTCACGCTGCGCCGCACTGAGCGCATCGACCTTTTCCTCGACCGACACATCGAGGTACTCGAGGTCGGCGTCCGCATCCCCGACCTGCTCCCGCGCCTGTTCCGCCAGGTGGCCGACTTCCGCCCGAACCTGACATACTACAACGCCGACATTTCACTCCCCCAACGATACGTCCTGCGGCGCGGGATCTTTCCGCTTGCCTACTGCTCCATCGATAGCGAGGGGCGCCGCATTCAGCGTATCGAAGCGCTCGACTCGCCCTGGGAGATCGATTATCCGCTTCCGCCGCTGCGCACAATGAACTTGCACCTTTCAGGCGAGATGCAGAATCCCGGGCGGGGTTACCGCGGTGATTTGCTGGTTGAAATTGAAGGGAACACCTTCCATTTTCCGCGGGAGCACAGCCGCCGCCTGGTGCTCGGCATGCGCCACCTGCTCGAGCACCATGATCCCGATGTGTTGATCAGCACCTACGGCGACAACTACATTCTCCCCCGCCTGCTCGAACTGGCTCGCCACTACGGCATTCCTCTGCCTCTCAATCGCGATCGCGGGGAGGGCGTACTGCGCAAATCGGCATCCTCTTACTCATCCTACGGCCGGGTGGTATTCCGCAACGAGCAGCATCTGCTCTTCGGCCGCTGGCACCTCGACCGCCAAAACGCTTTCCTGGCCAATGACTACGGGGTCGACGGAATCCTCGAGATCGCTCGCCTCTCGGGCCTGCCACCACAGACCGTCGCCCGCGTCTCTACCGGCACCGGCATCAGCGCTATGCAGATCGCCACCGCACTGCGGCGCGGCGTACTCGTGCCCTGGCAAAAGAGGCAGCCCGAGTCGCTCAAAAGCGGTCTGGACCTGCTGGCAGCCGACAAAGGGGGGTTGGTCTACACGCCCATAGCGGGACTACACGAACACGTCGCCGAACTCGACTTCACCGCCATGTATCCGAGCATCATGGTGCACTTCAATGTCTCGCCCGAGACGGTGGGGGCAAAGTGCTGTGATGGCGAACTGATCCCCGAGTTGGGCACTCCCGTCTGCCGCCATCGCCAGGGTCTGGTGCCCGAGACGCTCGAGCCGCTGCTCGAGAAACGCGGCCGCTATAAGGCGCTGATCCGCGAGTTGCCCGAGGACGACCCGCGCCTCGAGGCCTACCGCCGCCGCTACTCGGCCCACAAGTGGCTATTGGTGACCTGCTTCGGCTACTTGGGATACAAGAACGCCCGCTTCGGCCGCATTGAGGCCCACGAGGCGGTCAACGCTTATGGACGCGAGGTGCTGCTGCGCACAAAGGAGATCGTCGAAGCGCGCGGCTTCCGTGTACTGCATCTCTATGTCGACGGGCTCTGGATCCACAAGCCGGGGGCGAGCGGCAGGCCAGACTACGATGCACTCCTGAATGAGATCCGTGCCGAGACCGGTCTGCATATCGGGCTTGAGGGAGTTTATCGTTGGTTGGCATTCCTGCCATCACGGACCGAACCGCGCGTGGCAGTCGCCAACCGCTATTTCGGCGCTTTCGAGGATGGTTCACTCAAGGTGCGCGGGATCGAGGCCCGCCGCCGCGACACACCCCGCTACATCAAAGAGACCCAACTAGCGATGCTGGAAATCCTCTCCCAGGGGCGCGATGCGGCCGGTTTCTGCGCTGCACTGCCCGAAGCCCTCGCCTTCGCCCGGCAGCGCCTACTTTCCCTGCGAGCCGGCGTGGTCCAAGCCGACCAGTTGGTAATCGCCCACCGGCTCTCACGCCGGCCCGAGGAGTACACCGTGCACACCGCTGCGGCGCGCGTGGCACGCCAGCTCGCCGAGACCGGGGTTGAGCTGCACCCCGGCGAACGTATGAATTTCCTGCTAGTTCCCGGCCCGGAGAAAGCGCGCGCCTGGGAATTGCTCGAAGGGCAGGTGCCCTATGACAGCGAGGCTTACGGCAAGTTGCTGTTGCGCGCCGTCGAAAGCGTCCTGGCCCCCGTAGGTGCAGATCGATCAACGATCGAAATGTGGCTGTTGGGGAACGCCGGCTATTGGGGTCCGCCCGGCGCGCTTCCGCCGCCTGGCGTCGACATCGGAACACCGCTTCTGTCGCGCGGCCGGATACCCTCGCAGGTCGGAATCCGCGCCCCCTCGGCATTGGACAGGCAATGGAGCGACTTCGTCTTGCGCCGCGACGCATTCCTTCCCGCGGTATAGCCAGCCCCTTTTCGCTCTGCAGGGTCCGGTCCTACAACATGGACACGACATTAGAGCTTGCCCAGTCTTAACAGCTTCAATAGATCCTCTTCATACGATCTTCATGCTTCACCAATAAACTGGTGAGTGACGGAGCCGAATCCGAAGCGTTAACCGTCTTTAACCATGTGCGAAGGGAGAAGCTGCTCGCTTTTACCTCATTGAGACCACTCTATCGGGTAATATATAAGCTTGGCACCCAGGCTAATCAAGGGATATAGGACTGGCAAGCACGACAGATGCCCGTATCCTGGCGGGTACAAACCCGTCATATAGGTGAGTGATGGCGTTTAAGGAAGTGCAGTGGCTGGAAGGCGCGCGCCGGCTGGACGAGAGTGCACTAGCTGCAATCTACGATTCTCTCAGCCCCGAGCTATATGCTTACGCCTGCCGCCTCGTCGGGGATACAGAAACCGCCGAAGATATTGTCAGTGAGACTTTCTTCCGCTTCTTACGCGCCCTGGGCGCTGGCGGAGGTCCTAAGGACCACCTAAGAGCTTATCTTTACCGGATCGCCCATAACCTTGCGGTAGACCACCACCGCCGACGAGATGAGCCTTTAGAGAACCCGGACCTGGATGTGCAGCGATCACCTTCAGCAGAAAATCCCGATGAGGTTGTCGAGCATAGTTTGGCACAGACACAGGCTCGCGAAGTGCTGTGGCGATTGACGCACAAGCAGCGTCAAGTGATTATGCTGAAATTTTTCCAGGGATTGAGCAACGAAGAGATCGCCGCAGTGCTCGAGAAACCGGTGGGGGCGGTGAAATCACTACAACACCGAGGCTTAAAGTCTATGCGCAGAATCCTAGAAAATGATTTTGCTTCTACGGAGGGCTCACCATGAGCAAGATAGAGGACCGTATAGATCAAGCAGTATCCGACTATCGCGCCGGTAAGCCAATTAAAGATCCTGATTTGAAATCTCTCTTAGCGACGCTGGACATGTTAAACCCGTTGGAAGATGTCCCCTCCCCAGATCTCGTCCGTGCACAGCAATTACGCCAGGCGTTTCTGAAACGGGCAAAAGAGACGCTACCCGTATCTCAACCCAAAATTAAACGTCATAAAGGGTGGAAAAACATCTTTAAAAAGGAGCGTTCACCTATGTTCACATTTGCCCGTATCTTGATCGTGCTCGCAATCGCGTTCGGCGGCACAACCGCAACCGCGTTCGCCGCACAAGACAGCTTGCCTTCCGAAGCGCTGTACCCAATCAAGACCCTCATGGAAGACGTCCGACTGGCATTCACTTCCGACCCCGAGGCCGAAGTTGAATTGCTTCTGCAATTCTCCGATGAACGCATGGAAGAGATTGCAGCCCTGATCGATAAAGGCCTTCCTGTGCCAGACGCTGTAGCAACCCAACTCCAGACTCACCTCCATTCGGCGTTGCAGGAATGTGCCCAACTGGACGATGCCGCATTACTGCAGGTCATGGAGCAAATCCGGACGCGCACCCAGGAACAGCTCAAAGTCCTAGAGAAGCTTGGGGAAGGCTCGTCCAATCAACCCGAAGATGCCCTGCAGTTGGCAACACAGGCTATGAACAACACCCGTGTCACTGCCGAGGGTGCTTTGGATGATCCAATTACTTTCCGGCTTCACCAGGGCAAAAATCGGTCCCCAGATGCGCCTGAATACCCCGACATGCTCCCAGCCGATGGCACGGGAGATTCACAAGGACCTGGAAACAAGGGTTCCAACGGCAAGAAAGGACCCGGTGATCAGGACGCTACTCCTTAGGGACCATAAGAAGCAATCCCCGCGCAACTAGCGCATAAGAAAACAACCGTTGGCCTGACCTGGATGGATCCTGATCGGCCAACGGTTGCATCTGTTCATATGAAGGAGGAGGCAATAATAGCCAGGAACATGTGATGATTCACAGAATACCAGGTTGTTTTACAACGATCATCCATGTCCAGTCTGCGTGTCAAATCAAATGATATTGTTACCGAACAGTGATGGTTCTGTCATTTGATAATGTTACCGGGATG
>Ga0114922_10000500_pt1 | contig 37598 bp, 30 predicted proteins | sample AartaG_FD_100975 | JGI IMG/M metagenome (GOLD analysis project Ga0114922, IMG submission 100975) | Deep subsurface microbial communities from Aarhus Bay to uncover new lineages of life (NeLLi) - Aarhus_00045 metaG | ecosystem: Environmental > Aquatic > Marine > Oceanic > Sediment | place... | reverse complement strand
TTGTTCTGCGCTGAGATAGCTGCTGCTGATGCCGAATCACTGCTTGTTCATGCGTCACCGCCTGAAACCGGGGCTGTGCTGCCACAAAACCACTGATAGCAAATAAAGTGCCGAACAGAATTGGCATTTTGGCAAATTTCTTACCACTTCTTACGCATTTTTGGCAATTTTGGGACACTTTCTTCTTGCCCATATCGCCTAATCGTTCCAACCTAACCCCACAATCCTTGATTTAAGCTCAGAAACCCATTTCACCCCCAAAAATCAATCAAATGCGCAGGGGGGTAAGAGTAAAAATCAAATTTTTTGAAAATTTTTATCTCCTTATAACACAAGCACTTGCGTTTTTTTGAATTGTAAAAAATCCATTTTTTTCAACCAAATGCGCAAGTTGAGCCAATTATAGAGGGCTTGCCCCTTTCTTGGGGGGCTGCCAACTGACAACCGGCAACTGACAACTGACTAATTAAGGAGGTTCAGCCAAATTTAGTCGTTCGTGAATAACTAAATACTATCAACTATCAACTATCAACTAACAACTTACTAAGCGGAGCTTATCATGGCTACCGAAGCTCAGATACTCGCCAATCGGCGTAACGCACAAAAATCGACAGGCCCCCGAACAAACCGCCTATCCAGCCTAATTTGCCAAAGAATTATGACATCAATTATGCAAAACAAACCCAATTTGCTGTATGCTCAAACGGACCTAAGTTCTGTTAAAACAACGAACTACGAACAAATAACTATGAACAATGCCAATAAAAAACAAACCCAATCAAAGCCAATTTCAAACGGGGGCACTTACTCATCGACAGGATGAACCAGATTTGTTGTGTTTGCGGCTTAACTGTACCGTTCGTGTCTGCCAAAATGGCATAATAAACGAGCTTTCAGGAATTGAGCAACATCTGATTAACGACACCTAAGTTGCTTTAGTTGAATAGGTTATGCCATTTGGGACAAGGTTGATGTATACTGGCACGGGTTTTGCAATATTTCCAGCTTATGAGGCATAAAACGAGATACGAAAAGAGGCGAAAGGAAATTGAATTATGGCTAAAATCATTGGAATAGACCTGGGAACTACAATTTCTGTGGTAGCGGTGATGGAAGGCTCGTCGCCGAAGGTTTTAATTAACTCTTCCGGCTCTCGGCTTACCCCTTCGGTGGTCGGCTTTACCGACAAAGGTGAGCGGCTGGTCGGCCAGATAGCGCGTCATCAGCAGGTCACAAATCCCGAAAACACGGTATTTTCAATCAAGCGTTTTATGGGCCGGCGACACAACGAGGTCTCATCGGAAGAAAAGATTGTCCCTTACAAAATTACCGGCGCCGCTGAAGAGCTGGTGAAAGTAAAAGTGCGGGACAAGGAATACACCCCACCTGAAGTGTCGGCGATGATTCTACAGGATTTGAAAAAGACCGCAGAAGACTACCTCGGCGAAAAAGTCACCAGTGCGGTTATTACCGTGCCGGCTTACTTTAACGACTCACAACGCCAGGCGACCAAGGACGCCGGCGCAATCGCTGGGCTCAAGGTCGAGCGGATTATCAATGAGCCGACCGCTGCAGCTTTTGCCTACGGATTAGAAAAGAAAAAGAGTGAAAAGGTGGCAGTGTTCGACTTCGGAGGCGGGACCTTTGACATCTCCATTCTTGACATCGGCGGCTTCGAGGACCAGGGAGGCATTATCGAAGTTTTGAGCACCAATGGTGACACACATCTGGGTGGCGATGATTTGGACGAGACGTTGATTAACCACTTGGCCGACGAATTCAAAAAGACCGAGGGCATCGACCTGCGCCAGGACCCGATGGCGCATCAACGGCTGAAAGAGGCCGCAGAAAAAGCCAAGTGCGAATTGAGCACTCAGCTTGAGGCTACGGTGAACCTGCCGTTCATTACTGCCGACTCTTCAGGACCGAAGCACCTGCAGATCACTGTCAGCCGCAGCAAATTCGAGTCGCTGGCTGAGCCGATTCTGGAAAGATTGAAGGGGCCGGGTCGACAGGCGCTTGAAGATGCGAAGCTCAGCCCCAACGACATAGCAGAAGTGCTGCTTGTCGGCGGCTCGACAAGAATCCCCAAAGTCCAGGAGATTGTAAAGGAAATTTTTGGCAAAGAGCCCAACAAGAGTATCAACCCTGATGAAGTCGTTGCTGTAGGAGCTGCGCTGCAGGGTGCTGTCTTGGCCGGCGACGCAGGCGTAAAGGATATTCTGCTTCTGGACGTGACACCGCTTTCGTTAGGCGTGGAGACTTTAGGCGGTGTTATGACGAGATTGATTGAGCGCAACACCACGATTCCGACCAGCAGGAAGGAGATTTTCTCGACCGCCGCCGACAGTCAGACCACCGTGGATATTCACGTCTTGCAGGGTGAGCGCGAATTTGCGAGGGACAACCGCACACTTGGCAGGTTTCAGCTTGCCGATATTCCGCCTGCTCCGCGGGGCATTCCCCAAATTGAGGTTGCATTCGATATTGACGCCAACGGCATTCTGAACGTATCGGCCAAGGACCTCGGAACCGGCAAGCAGCAGTCGATTGAGATTAAATCCAGCTCAGGACTTAGCGAAGAGGAAGTCGGGAAGATGAAGAAAGAGGCTGAGAGTCACGCCGAGGAAGATAAAAAGAAAAGAGAGGTTGTTGATTTGAAGAATCAGGCTGACCAATTGATTTACTCAACCGAAAAGACTCTAAAAGAGCACGGCGATAAGGTATCCGCCGAGACCCGCGGCAAAATCGAAAGTGCAGCCAACAACCTCAAGGAAGCAATCAAAGGTGAAGATGCCGATGCGATAAAGAGGGCGATTGAAAACCTCGGCACCGCCAGCCAGGAATTGGGCAAGGTCCTTTACGAAGAAGCAGCAAAGAAGCAGGCGGCCTCCGCCGCAGAAGCCCAGGCAGGCCAGACACCACCACCGCCACCTGAGGGCGAGGCAAAAAGAAAAGGCGGGGACGATGTAATCGACGCAGAATTTGAAGCCAAAGACAAATAACCGAAAGGTCAGAAAAAGAAGCTGTTTTTTGACTCCTTAAACAGACTACAGTTCAGGCCCAAAGGTTGTAAAAGGCCGGGGCGAGTAAGCTTTATGATTTCGAGGCGTTTTTAGAAAAAAAATAAATAAGCCCGAAATCGGCTGCCCGCCCCGGCTTGTTTTACGAGTCCCCACCCAGTATCCGCATTTAGCCCCGCGTTGTACGCGGGTTTTGAGCCTTGCATTTAATATGATGTGCCTTCGAGCCAGTGGTCGCAGAATATCTTCAAATCCACCCAATCCACCGCATCCGAAAAGTCAAGGTCGGCCCCATCGCAATCGTTGGAAACGCCGCAGTTGATATCCTGCCAGTGATTTGCGAAGTATGCATAGTCAAGAAAATCAACCTCGTACCAGCCGACGAAATTCACGAGGGGCCAGACGTGCTTCGGATAATCTACTGTCTCGTGGATGGTCCATACATCGTTCGGCCCATTCACAATCTCCCCAACAAAGTCCCAGCCGGCATCCGTAAAGGTGGTTTCTATTTGCATCTGGGCCGTTGTTTTGCCGCTTACATCAGGGTCGCCGGCATTGCCAATTCCTTGGAGCGAAGGATTGACCGTTTGATCCCAGAAGCAGCTTGTGTAAGAACCGCTATACTGGTATCCCACCAGGCCGCCGACATAGCCGTCTCCAGTAACACTGCCTGTAGCGTAGCTATTTGAGATGCTGCCGTACCAGGTGCATCCAACCAGGCCGCCGACATCATCGTCTCCAGAGACGCTCCCGGTAGCGCAGCAGTTTGAGATTGCGGCGGAATTGTATCCCACCAGGCCACCGACAGAATCATCTCCCTCAACAGTGCCGGTAGCGCAGCAGTTTGAGATGCTGCCGAAATTGTATCCCACCAGGCCGCCGACAGTAGAGACTCCACAAACGCTCTCGGTCGTGTGGCACTGTGAGATGTTGCCGTACCAGTTGTATCCGACCAGGCCGCCGACATCATCGTCTCCAGAGACGCTGCCGGTAGCGAAGCAGTTTGAGATGCTGCCGGAATTGTATCCCACCAGGCCGCCAACTTCTGAACTTTCCGAAACCACGCCTGTAGCGTAGCAGTTTAAGATGGTGCCGGAATTGTCTCCCACCAGGCCGCCAACCCATTCTGAAAAGACCCCACCTGTGATATTTACGTCCTCGATACCAAGGTTTTTTATCTCGGCAGTTCCTACGATTCGGCCAAATAAGCCAAGACAACTGTTATCCGCTCCTGCCGTATCTATTGTGAGATTGCTGATAATACGGTCGTTACCATCGAAGATGCCTGTAAAAGCTGTACCTTGAAAACCGACGCTGCTGCTTATATCCGGAGCAATCAGGGCTGTTGTATAGGTAAAATCGGCCATATTAATGTCGTTCACAAGGATAAAGCAGTCGTTGAAGTCTTCCGGATGATTGCCGATATCGTTCAAATCATTTGGCGTTTGTATTCTGTAGGGATTATTCGGCTCTCCCGTCCCCCCGCTGTATTTGTCCGCCTGTGCCCTTGCCGACAGCAAAGAAACGATTACAACCGTAAAAACTGCCTTTTTACCGACCATCATTCCATCCTCCGAAATTTTTGCCATTTTCTATTTTGCCTATCCCCCGCAAACCGCCTAACATTATACCATAATAGGCTAACAATTGCAAGAAAAAGACTGATAAACCCCGTTAGAGACCTCCGGGAAGCTCTCGTCCAGCCCCTCGGAGGGGCGGGACTGATTGGCAGAAGTCCTTGGGCCCGCCGGTGAGTCGCAGACCCCTTCTTACCGGGGGAGGCGTCCCGCGGACAAGGTCTCTAACGAGGCCAGTCAATTCCCCTGATGCCGTGCCTGGTCAGGTTCGGGTTGGGATTGCCGTCGTTGGCTTCACGGATTTGCGCGGCCTCAAGGAAAAGCACCTGGCCGTCGGCGAATAGATAGTTGCGCGTGCCTTGCCAATCCCACCATCCGGGGTCTTTGCCATTTACTGGCAAATGATTGCTAAGCCATTCGCCAATAAGAATCTTTTGTGACGGCCGGGCCACATTTGGGCTTCGCTGCCGTACGCAGTGTACAGGAGGGTTGTTGTCGCCCCACTGGTCGCTTACACTATTCATATTGTCGATTTGCTCGGGGCTGTGATAGAAGGCCATCGAGTAAGCATAACTGGTGGACTCGAAATTGTCTTTGCTGACAGGGTCCTGCGGACAAAACAGAACCGAGGGATGGTTCGCATCGATACCTCCTCCCAGATAAGGCTCGACAAAGCTTCGCCACCCACGCCCCATCCAAAGCCAGTACGGATTGTTCGGATCATTTGAAACAGGATCCTCAGCGCAAGGGTAGGTGCCGTTGTTACCGTTTAGATACATAAACATAGCCAGATGGATTTGCTTTAGGTTGTGCGCACATTTGAGTCGCATCGCTGCTGACTTGGCCTTTCCAAGCGATGGGCTCAGTATGGAAAGCAGCAGAGCGATGATTGCAATGACAACGAGTAGTTCAATAAGGCTAACCCCGTTAGAAAATGCACCAGCCCGGTTAGAGACCTCCGGGAAGCTCTTGAAGCCGAGGGATTGGCAAAAGTCCTTGAGCCCGCTGGTGAGTCGCAGACCCCTTCTTACCGGGGGAGGCGTCCCGCGGACAAGGTCTCTAACGGGGCCAGCATATTGTGCAGAGTTCCTCGTTAAGTTATTTCTAACGGGGCTAAAGCCCGGCCGAGCTCCCCTCTTTATTCTTATCCAAGTGCAGTTCATAATGGCTCCTTGGCCGTCAGAGCGCCTTATTTGCCTATGCAAAACCGGCTGAATATAGCATCCAATATCTGCTCGTCAATGTTCTGCTGCCCGATGTCTGAAATTGCCTGGTAAGCGGCACGCAGCATCATTGCCGCAACTTCGTCCCCCGTTGCTTCGATTTGCCCGCCGCTCACCTGTGTCTTCCTGTCGAAAACAGGAACAGGGGAAGACGCGGGGGCAGGCGAAGCAAAACGGCGGGGGCCGACCTTCAGTTCACTGATAGATTCGCTGACATTTTCAATAGCCTCGATGACAGCTCGCCTGTGACGGGCGGTGAGTGCAACGGCGCCTCCGGTATCCTGCTTCGCGTCCCCAATCGCCACTTTAATCAGTTTTCTGTCGATTGTATCTTTCAGCAACTCCACGCCGACGCCTGCTTTGGCGCTTGTTGCAAAAAAGTCCGCACCGAACAGGTCCTTTAGCCTGACAAGACGTTCAGCCAACTTATCTTTTGAAAGCAAATCGGATTTCGTTGCGACCGTTATCAATACCTTTGGCTCTATCAATTCCCGGATTGTGATATCCTCGGCCCAATTCGACTTCGATATGTCAACGCAGAATATAACAATAGAGCTGTTTTGAAGGGCTTCGATTGCCGCAGCTTGAGCCAGTTCGTCAAGTATATCTTGTTGCTGGATGCCGGATACTCGACGCTCGCCGGAATCGAGAATCGAGAATCGAGAATCGAGCCCCGCACAATCGAAAAGTACGCACCTGCAATGTCGCAATGTCAATAAGCCGGTCAATACGTCCCTGGTGGTTTTGCTGACATCGGTAACGATGCTTCTTTCTTTGCCGAGCAGTTTGTTGAGCAAACTGCTCTTTCCGGCGTTAGGGGCGCCGGCAATTCCCACCGCCGGCAAATCAATCACCGCTTCGTAACTAATACTGCCGGCCAGTAACTGCTCAAGCTGCTGCTTTATCTTGACAAGTCTTTCGACTGCCTCCTTGCCGGTTATAAATTCGATATCTTCCTGACTAAAATCCAGGCCCGCTTCAAGCAGGCCAAGGCAATCAAGCACCTCCGAGCGGATTTGCAAGGTGGTTTCAGCCAATCGCCCGCTAAGCAGTTTCTCGGCGGCGGCTAACTGGTACCTGTTGGAGCTGACTATGATTTCGTTAACGGCCTCGGCCTGGGCCAGGTCAATTCTGCCGTTAAGATATGCCCGTGCGGTAAACTCTCCGGGCCCCGCCATTCGAAGCCCTTTGCCAAGCAAATTACCCATCAAGGCCTCAGTGACGCTTGGGTTCGTATGGATGTGAATTTCGGCAACATCATCGCCCGTATAAGAATGCGGGGCCAAAAAAAGGTACAGCTTCCCATCAACTCTCAGCCCATGGTCTATGATCACGTTGCCCGCTATAAGGGCGCTGTTTTCGCTCGAAATGGGGGAGCTAAAGACCTGCCCGCAGGTTTCGACAGTCTTCGGGCCGGTTATGCGAACAATTGCCCTTTGCCCGGCAGTTGGAGAACTGACCGCCACAATAGTATCATTAAGCTCGTACATTCTATTACTTACAGCGCATAGAATTTCGTATTTCGCTCTTTTTTGGGATGCGTGACCTGCTACGTTTTAAAGAATGGCTTGGGTTTTTTCTTTTTTACTTTGCCGCCGGTTTTGCTCGTTGCGGCAACCAGACCTTTTGACTCAACCTCCTCTTTTTCTCGAATGTGTTCGCGAATAAGGTGCTGCTCAATTACGCCCGCGAACGTACTTGCCATAATGTACAGATTCACCCCCGACGGCGCCTTGTATAACATCAAGGGGAACAGCAGCGGCATCATAATCATCATCATTTTCTGCTGTTGAGCGACCTGGGGATTGGCCGCGGCCGCCGCCTGTTTCGGCATCAGCTTCTGCTGCAGATAAAATGCCACGCCCATCAAAAGCGGCAGCAGATTAAGCGAGTCTATCTTCCAGCGCAGCAAAGGCACGGTTATCGTTGCAAATCTCACCAGAGCATCCGGGACCGAAAGGTCGGTAATCCAGAACGGCAAAAACGCAGCACCGCGCAGCTCAATACTGGCATACACCGCACTCCATAATGCAATCCAGATGGGCATCTGTACCATCATTGGCAGCATACCCATAATCGGCGAGGCCCCCTGCTCCTTGTAAAGCGCCATCAATTGCTTGTTCATTTCGGCCTTGTTGTTGGCATACTTTTTCTTTATTTCCTCCGCCTTTGGAGCAAGCTTGCCCATCTTGCTCATCGAGACCTGGCTCTTTTTGGTAAGTGGGTGTATGACAATGCGGAACACGAACACTAACATAATGATAACCACCCCGTAATTAGCGATGAATCCATACATCCATTTCATCAATGCCAATATCCCGAACGCCAGTGGTTTTATAATGCTTGCCGGGCAGCAGCAGGTCATAAAATCTATCGTCTGAACGAAGCCGAGTCTCTTATAGTATTCATTTTTGTCGAAAAGGCTTTTGTCCTTGGGGCCCAGGTAAAGTTTGCAGCTATATTTTCTCTTGCATCCCACCTGGCCTTTTGATGCGAGGGTGGTTTTCGCGATTTTTAAATCGACTCCGACCGTTTCATCACCGGTACCCATGCGCCCATCGGGATTGTAGAACCGGCCGGTTTGGCCCGGCTTAACTCTTCCGTCTTTTTCGTCCTTCACCCAATCGCAGAAATCTTTGCCCTCATCCGGGACAGGCACCAGTATAGCTGCGAAATATTTGTTCACCACAGCGGCCCAAAGGAAATTGGCGCCGGGCTTTGTCAGCCGCCTGCGGTCGATTGTCTTTGCCTTCCTGAGCTTTTTGATATTACGTCTGACGGTAAGAATTTCTCCGTCCGACCCGTCTTTTTGGAAGCCGGCTACGGCTTTTCTCATATCAGCCCGGACACCCTCTCTGCCAATCCCGACCGGCCCTCTCAAATCAAACCGCACCTCTTGTGCGAAAGCTGATAAGTTTTCAACAACGATATTACAATCCAAAAGATAACTGCCGGGGATAACTTTGTAAGTCTTGGTCAACTTCACTACCGGCTCACCGGTGATTTTGTCTTTGATAATGGCCTCAAACTGGGCCGTCTGGGAGCCGTCCAGTGACTTCGCAACTTCATAACTCTCCCAGTGCAATTCGTTCAGACGCAATCTCAGTTGCTGCTGAACAAACACGAAGTTCGTATTTGCCATCGACAAAACTCTGTCGTTGACGGCCGAAAGAATCACTAACGGCTGAGGGTTTTTATAATCACGGTCATCAAAACCGCTGCGCCGTCCATCGTGAAGACCGTTACTAAAGGTCGCTTTTCTAATGGCCGCACCTTTTGAGCTTAATTCCAACTGGAATTTAAAACCCGCCTCATGGTCCTCGGTTTTGGCATCGGCTGCTCCGAGCATGACTGTTGTAGCTGCTGCATGGTCGGCAGTAAAAGTGGCGGGAGCAGCCGCTTCTAATCGCTCGTTTTTGGAGATTGGTGCATTTGCAGTTCCACTCTTTTCGCCGCCCTCGGTTTGCTGCAGAAGGATACAGCCTTTTCCTGTGCCCCTTTTCCCATTTTCAAGAAAGCCGAAATCCGCTCCGGATTCGAGCACAAGGACACCGCAAAAAACGACAAAACCAACTAAAACCAAAGTCAAAGTGATTTTCATAATCTCAATATCTGTTTAATGCCGAGAACTCCGAGCGGTAAATAATCAATCGTCAATAATATTGTCATCCCCGCGCAGGCGGGGACAATTATCAATCCTTATCTGCCTTCCCGCAGCCGCTCAGCCTGGAAATTGTCCAACTCTTCGATTGCCTCTATCTTTTTGGCCGTCGTTTCGACGTCATACTCCAGCCTGATGAAGTGCACCTCGTTCCCATCGACATACACATAGCTTGACCTGTTGTCCCTGTCCCTCGGCTGCCCGACTGAGCCGATGTTGACAATGGCCTTTTCCCTATTAGTAATCGGGTAGACATTATCAAGTTCGTCGGGGGCATAGAAGTCCGGCTCATCAAGAAATACGCCGGGCAGATGCGTGTGGCCCACAAAACAAATATGCTTGACACGTTCAAACAGGAGTCTGACCTTTAGCGGATTGGTGTAGACATCATCGGGAAAGATGTATTCGTTGACCGGTTTTCTGGGCGAGGCGTGAACAAAATCTATTATTGCGGTGTTTGTGCTCAGTTTAGTTTTGAGCGTCCGTTTCATCGGCAGCTCACCCAAAAAACTCCAGCGTCTGTTGCGGCTGCTGCTGTTCGGTTCGGCCTCTAAGCTAAAGCGCGTCCAGAAGCTTGCCTGCTCCGCCCCATAGTTGAAATTCGTCGGCTCGTAAAAGACCGCGTAATCGTGGTTGCCCAGAACGCACCATTTAGTCTTGCCTATAATCAGGTCCAGGCATTCCCTGGGGTTTGGACCGTACCCGATAACGTCGCCAAGACAATATATCGTCGTTATGCCACGCCTCTCAACATCAGCCAGAACCGCGGACAGGGCCTCAAGGTTTGAATGTATATCACTTATTACTGCAAACATACACCTTCCTGAACAAACAAGGACAAACTTTGCCTTACGCAAAAGAATACCTAATAGCAGAAAACCTGCAAAAATGCCAGAAGATTTATCCCGCTTTTTAGAGGCAAGCCCCATTTTCCAACCCGACCACGACAAATCACAAGACACTAACCCGGCAAACCTGATTTCACGTCCCTCAGCGTTCAAAAAGCCTGAAAAACGTGGTTTGCTTTTGTCCTTGCTATTGTTATAATACCGCCTGCTTAATTTCGATTACGAAGACGAGGTGGTATTTTGGCAGATATGACCCTTTTGGAAACGCGCGAGCTGGTGAAAAAGTATTCCGGCCGGGCCGTTGTCAACGAAATATCCATTCAGATAGACCAGCGCAGTATTGTCGGGCTTCTCGGCCGAAACGGCGCAGGAAAAACCACCACCTTTAGAATGATTATGGGCATGATTACCCCAAACAGCGGCAAGGTTTACTTTGAAAGCCACGATATCACCAGGCTTGCGATGTACAAAAGGGCCCGCCTCGGCATCGGCTATCTTTCGCAGGAGCCGAGCATCTTTCAACGTCTCAGCGTCCGGGACAACCTCTACGCTATCCTGGAAACAATGTCTATCGCCAGGGCCGAACGCGACCGCCGAGCCGATATGCTCATTGACAGCTTCGGCCTGAGTGAGGTCGCCAACAGCCAGGGCAGATTCCTGTCAGGCGGCGAGCGCAGAAAACTTGAAATCGCTCGTGCTATGATAACCGACCCTTCCTTGATTTTGCTGGATGAGCCGTTTAGCGGCGTTGACCCCATTACTGTTGAGGATTTGCAGCACGAGGTTCGCCGACTCGTTGCCTCCGGCGTAAGTATTCTCATTACCGACCATAATGTCGAAAGGACACTGGAGGTGGTTGACAAGGCGTATATAATCGACCACGGCAAGGTGATAGGGGCCGGCACGCCGGCTGAGATTGTCCGTGACCAGACCGTCAGAAAACACTACCTCGGCAACATATTCGAAGGCGACGAGTTCGACGACAGATAGTCCCCTGCGACAGCCGAATAAAACAAACACCCTGTTCTCAAGGGGCAGATAAATGATTGATATTGAAAAATGCAGGATAACACATTATCCGGCTGAGGTTCTGGCCAAGCGTGCCCAGCCGGTTGAAAATATCGACGATAACATCCGTCAACTGGTGAAAAAGATGACTGATATTATGCTGGAAAACAAGGGTCTCGGCCTGGCAGCTCCGCAGGCGGGTGTGCCGTTGCGGCTGTTTATCATAGCACTCGATGCAAGCAGAGAGAACGTCAAGGTCTACATAAACCCGACCGTTACCCCCACAGCCGATGAGCTTGAATCCATAGAGGAAGGATGCCTCTCAGTGACGGGTATCCGTACGAAAATACGTCGATTCAAAAAATGCAAAGTTACCGCCACCGACCTTGACGGCAATGAGTTTACCGAAGAGGCCCAGGGACTCTACGCACGGGCCTTACAGCACGAATACGACCATATCGAAGGGATGACCATTACCGACCGTATGGGCACGGCAGCTAAAATTGTACACCGAAGGCAACTAAAAGCACTACGAAATGCAAAAAGAAAAGACAGCAATGACAGATAAAAACGCAGAAAAGATACTGCGTACTCACGAGGGATGAAGGATGAGGGACGAAGGACGACATACCAAAAGGCTGGATGAGAAATACGAGCATATATTTGCTAAGCTATTTACAATGGGCCAAAAAGCCGAGAGCTTTTGTAATGTTCGATAGCCTATCGTCTATCGTCCCTCGTCTGTCGTCCATCATCCATTATAGCAAGCTGCAAAATAGAATTTAAGATCGAATATCGAAGGCCAAATGGTATGAGGATAGTATATCTCGGCAGCGGTGAATTCGGACTCGAATGTCTGAACGCTTTGGCCCGGTCGAGCCACAGTCCGGAGTTTATTGTCACCCAGCCGCCGGCTTTAGCGGGCAGGGGCAGAAAACCTACGCCGACGCCGGTTGCCTGCTGGGCAAACGAGCATTCGGTGCCGTTCATCGAAACTGAGGACGTTAACTCATCTGCCGTTATTGAGAAAATCACCGCCCAGGAACCGGATTTGATTGTGGTTGTTGCTTTCGGCCAAAAAATCGGGGAACACGTAATAAAGCTGCCGCCAAAGGGCATTATAAACGTCCACGCCTCGCTGCTTCCCAAATACCGCGGTGCCGCACCGATAAATTGGGCCATAGTCAACGGCGAAAGCCAAACCGGCATCAGCATAATCACGGTTACTGAAAAAATGGACGCCGGCGATATCCTGGCGCAAGAAAAAACCAGCATAGGGCCCGATGAGACAGCCGGCGAGCTCCACGACCGTTTGGCCAGACTGGCAGCGCCTCTTCTGCTCGATACACTGGACAAAATCGAAAAAGGCACAGTCATCTATACTACACAGGACCATTCCAAAGCCACCCTGGCCCCAAAACTAAAAAAATCAGACGGCTTTCTGGACTTCAGCGAACCAGCCGAATCCTTGGAAAGAAAGATACGCGGCTTTTGGCCCTGGCCCGGCGCTTCCGCAAATTATTTGTCAAAAAAGACAACGAAGTCCGAGCGCGTAACCATAGCAATGGCCGATCTAATCGAAACGTCAAATCCGAACAGCCTGTTGTCCGGAACACTTGATGAAAACCTTAATGTTATCTGCGGCCGGGACGCCTTGAAGATTAAAAAAATCAGGCCGGACGGCTCACGACTTATGGAATTCAAGGATTTCGTCAACGGCAGAGCAACGCGTCCGGGCGACGTGCTTACGAAAATAGACAAGTAAAATGGCCCGCCAAGAGCTAAAACCCGCCCGTACCATCGCAATGATGACCCTGAATCAGTTTGACGCAATCTCCAAACGCGCTGAACAATATGCCGGCCCAATCTTGAACAAACTATTGGCGCATACCGACGAGAAGCAACGGGCGACCGACCTTGTCTTTGGAACAATAAGAAACCGGGCGGCCATTGATATGCTTATAGCCGGATTTGGTGACTGTCCCGTCGAGAGGATACCCACCAAGCTGCTCAGCATCATTCGTATTGGAACGTACGAGCTTATCTATTCACCGGCAGCTCCTGAATATTCGATTGTCAACGAAGCAGTCGAAAATGCCGGGACCGTCGGTGGAAAAAAGCAAACAGGCTTCGTTAATGCTCTGCTGCGTCAAATTCACCGGCACATAAAAAATCGCCAAATTTCGCTCTCCGAATCGGATGCGAAGAAAACCCTTCCGCAAACGCTTTTGACCGGCTGCGAATTCGACACCGACATCTTGTCAGACCCAAAGGTTTCATTGGCTGACTATCTCAGCTCGGCTTTTTCGCTGCCTAAATGGCTCGTAGATGATTGGCTTGCCGAATTCGGGCCGGAAAAAACACGACAGATTTGCTTCGCAAGCAATCGCAAACCAGGCGCTTACGTCAGACCAAACAAACTAAAAACCACAACCCGGGAACTCGCCGAAAGATTCCGCCAGGCGGATATCGACTTTGATAAAGTGTCCAATGTCATTCCTGCGAAAGCAGGAATCCGGAAAAGTAACGATGCCGATGACTCAATGATAAGACTTAAAAGTCCGCGGGCCATAATCGAATTACCCGGCTTTGCAGAAGGCTTATTTACCGTTCAGGACATCACTGCTTCGCAGCCGGTTCGGCTCTTGAAGCCGCAGCCTGAATGGACAATCCTCGACCTCTGCGCCGCGCCCGGAACAAAAACAACACAATTGGCTGAGCTGACAGGCGACTCGGCAAAGATTATTGCAGCCGATATCAATAGCCGGCGACTGCAAATGGTAAAGGAGAATATCACTCGGCTTGGTATCGGCAGCGTTAGCATCGTTGAGTATGAGAACATGGAGAAGGTCGCCGCCGAGCTTGGCCCTTTTGATGCTGTGCTGCTGGATGTGCCTTGCTCAAACACCGGCGTACTGGCAAAACGCGTCGAGGTCCGCTACAGAATAAGACCAACGACGGTAACAAAACTGGCAAAGACTCAACTTCAGCTCCTTGACGCCGCGGCAGCAATGATAAAGCCCCAAGGCAAAATCTGCTACAGCACCTGCAGCATTCAAAAAGCCGAGAACAGCCAGCTTGTAAAAGACTTTCTGCGCAAAAACTCCCACTTCGAGCTCGAATCCGAACTGCTTACCTTACCGTCAGCAGAAGGAATTGACTGCGACGGTGGTTACGTCGCAGTCATAACGGGAAAATAGTTGCTTAAGCTGCATCTACTATTACAATGAACGCCCCCTTGTCTTCTGTCGAAGACAGAAAAGGGGGACGAACAGAATCAATATTAATGCAATCTAAAATGAACGCTGTATTACTTGATAATGTCTGCAAATCCTTCGGTGAAGTCCACGCTGTGGATAACTTGAGTGTCCGGGTTTCCGCGGGCAGTGTCTATGGCTTCCTCGGTCCTAACGGTGCCGGCAAGACAACCACAATTCGCATGATTATGAATATCATCCGTCCGGACAGCGGGCGAATCGAGATATTGGAGGACGGTCAAATTGAGCGGGTCAAAACCCGAATAGGGTATATGCCGGAGGAGCGGGGACTATATCGCAAGATGACGGTTCGTAAGGTACTGGCATATTTTGGTGCGATAAAGGGCCTCAACGACCACGAAATTGCTCATCGTGTACCCCGGTGGCTCGAGCGAGTTGATTTGGCTGACTGGGCCGACAAAAAAGTAGAGGAGCTGTCAAGGGGAATGCACCAGAAGCTGCAGTTTGCTGTTACTGTCATCAACGAACCTGAGCTTGTGATTCTTGACGAGCCGTTTTCCGGCCTTGACCCCTTGAATCAGGACTTGCTCAAAACCATCATTCTTGAGATGCGCAATGAGGGCAAAACCGTAATCTTTTCCACCCATGTAATGCACGAGGCTGAAAAGCTCTGCGACTTCATCCTTCTTATAAACAAAGGCAAGTCGATATTGGATGACAGGCTCGACCATATCCGTTCCCGGCAAAGCGCCCATACGGTCAGTGTCGAGCTTGAGGGAGACACCGGCTTCGTTGAAACGCTGCCTATGGTAAAAGCGGTAAAATCCGAGGGAAACCGTCTGGAAGTCACCCTGGCCGATGCGGACACACAACAGTTTCTACAAGCCCTTATGCAGCGCGCAAAAGTGCGGGCCTTTGAGGTAAAGGTGCCTTCGCTGCACGAAATCTTTGTAAAATTAGTTGAGGCAGATGATGCGCAGGATTCTTAAAGTTGCCCAGCGGGAATACATTGAAACCGCCAAGACCAAGATATTTATCATTGGCCTGTTAATGACGCCGGTCATAATCGGCGTGGTCATTTTCTTCTCTACCCGAATGTCGCAGGGTAAAGTCGGCCCGCGCCCTCCTATCAAGGTTGCCGTAACTGACCTCTCGAAAAAGCTTGCAGGAGACATCAAAACTTCCTTTGACAACTACAATGACAAAAATCCCAATAGACAATTCTTTCTTCAGCAGCTCGACGTTCAGCAGGACTCAAATGCAGTCGAAGCAAAAGGCAAAGCGAAGCTGCGTAAAGGTCGGGTCGATGCGTATGTTGTCCTGGGCGAGGACATTCTGGAAGGTCCCGGCAAAATACGTTTCTACACCCATAAGCCAAAGCCTGCCAACCTTGATGCCATCTGGGCTGTTGAGAATCTTATCAGCAAGGCGGTCGTGAGTCGGCGGTACCAAATAGAAGACCTCGACCAGGAGCTGCTGGCCAAGCTGCGAAACGTCCCGATTGAACGCCTCGAAATTGGAGCGGCTGACGGCCGGGAGCAGGTGCAAAGCCAAATACACAGTATAGTGAATATGATGGTGCCCTTCTTTTTTATGTACCTTATGTTCATGGGAATGGTCGGCACAGGCCAACACATGCTCAGCAGTATAATTGAAGAAAAAAACTCACGGGTTATCGAAGTGCTGCTCTCGGCCGTAAGCCCGTTTCAATTGATGGCCGGCAAGATTCTCGGATTGGCCGGAATTGGCTTAACGGTAGTAGCACTGTGGTCTGCTGCCGCTTATGCAGCCGCTCGGTGGCAGGGTTTGAATGTTGATGTTACCACCGAACTGATATTGTATTTTGTTGTATATTACATACTGGGCTATCTTTTGTTCAGCGCCATCCTGACTGGCATCGGCTCGGTCTGCAACACCATCAAGGAGACACAGAGCTTGATGATGCCAATTATGTTAATCTTTATAATTCCCTTAATAGCCTGGCTCAAGCTTGTTCAAAGTCCCAATGGCACGATGGCCAAAGCACTAACGTTCGTACCGCCCGTAACACCGATGGTGATGATATTACGTTTGGCCGCCGGCGCGGATGTCTGGTTTGTCGAGATAGCTGCTTCAATACTCCTGTTGGCTGTAGCCGTGCTGGTGGTGACATGGGCCGCAGCAAAGATATTTAGAACAGGCATTCTAATGTACGGAAAACGCCCCGGCCCGCTGGAAATCCTCCGCTGGCTTAGGCAGAGCTGACAGCCATTTTTGAGTGAAGCTCCACACGTCTTGCCGCCTTCTGATGGCCCGTCTCATTCCCGCCTCCATTCCGGCCCTTCGGCCTCGATTTCGGCGTGTAATTCGACCAGCCTTTTCTTCATCGCCGCCAGACGCCTCGGCTCACTCGCCGCAAGGTTGTGCTCCTCAGCAATGTCTTTGCGCAGGTTATACAACTCAAACTTCGTCATTTTCTTATCGGCCAAAATCTTCCAGTCGCCCTCTCGCATCGCAGCCGTAAACGGCTTGCTCAGTGCCCGGTCGAATCGCCAGTACAGTGGCACGTTACGCCTAAGCTTTTTGCCCTCGAATATCGGCAGGATACTTGTACCGTCGATTGGCCGGTCCGTCGGAACCTTAACGCCGGCCATTGCGCACAGAGTCGGCAGAATATCCGTCCCATTGACCGGCTCATCGCAGATAATCCCCGGTCTGACCCTTCCAGGCCACCGGATGATGCCCGGAACACGGATGCCGCCCTCATACATGTGCAGCTTCATACCGCGAAGCGGCCCCGGCGAGCCAAACGAACGATGCGCACTACGATAGCGGTTCAACGTCTCAGGGCCGTTGTCGCTGGCGAACATCACAAACGTATTCTCGCGCAGCCCCATTTTGTCTAATGTCTTCATAAGCCGGCCAAATTCGTGGTCCATCTGCGTAACATTGCCATAATAAACGGCTTCCTTCCTCCCCCTATACATCTCCATAAATTCCGGCCCCGTTGCAATCGGCTCGTGCGGTGCGTGAAACCACACAAACAGGCAGAAAGGCCTCTCTTTGTCCCAGTGGTTGTTCAGCCAGTCAATCGCCTCCTGAACTATCAGTTGGGACGAGTATCCTTCTAATTGGCCGACAGACTGGCCGTTACGAACAAAGTTTTTAGGATTATGGTGCGTAGGCCTGGCGTTGTTCTGCGTCGAAAACCAGTACTCGAAACCATGGTCGTCAGGCTGGGGCTGCTCAGCCGAGTTAAACTTGCCGTTGCAGTGCCACTTTCCCACATGACAGGTCGCATAACCGGCCCTTTTCAACAGCGTGGCTACGGTAAGCTCTTGTTTCTTTAAGTGCATTCGGTTTTTGTTGGGAATCCAGTCATAAATGCCGCATCTGTATGGCGTTCGGCCGGTAAGCATTCCCGCCCGCGCCGGCGAGCAGACCGGAGCAGCGGCATAGCAGTCGGTGAGCTTCATTCCCTCGGCGGCGAGCCTGTCCAGTTTTGGTGTCTCTATGTGGGGGTGGCCGTAACAGCCAAGGTCTCCGTAGCCCAGGTCGTCACAAAGGGCTATCACTATGTTGGGTTTTTCTGCAGACACATCGCCCGCAGCCCGCCCGAAGGTACCCGAACATCCCGGAAAGGCCAGCGATGCTGCACCCATTCCCAATGCTTTTAAGAAACTGCGGCGATTCATTGGCACACCTGTTTCCCTTCTTAGCAAGGACTTTAACCGCTCGCTTGTGTAATTGTTCGCGGAACGCCTCCCACCGGCGGGACGCCATTTCGCGATAAGCTGCAAAATGGAAAATCTTTGAGATTTGTATCACTTTGCTTCACAAATGTCAAAACCCAATCCACAGCTTTTCCACAAAGCAGACTTGCGCTGTGCAAAACGTGTTCAAAATAAATTTTTTTTGCGCACAAAGTCAATGCTGACAACAACCTCTATCCGGTGGAAAAGAAATTACTCAAAAAGGTATTGATTTGTTTTGTCACCGTTTAATAATTACCAGAAGAAAGTTTATTGGCAAGAGAAATTATCAACCAGGATACCACTTTGCAAATCCGCGCCGGTAAGAGGCGTCCCGCGGAGCAAAGTGGGAACTCTTTAGGAAGAGGAGACAGTAATGCGAAGCACAATCACGGATGAGAACGCTCGCCCAGCCGCAGACCCTCACGGCGGGGCTCGCACAACGGAATGTGAACTAAGTGCCATTAACGAAGCACTTGCCGAGAGAGTTGGGCCGCAAAAGTTCCGAATCTGGTTCAAAAATTCGACCAGGCTGACGCTCAGCGACGGATACCTCAGAGTAGGAGTCCCCAACCTCTTCATAGCAGGCTGGATTGAAAACCACTTCTCGAACGAGCTCTGCGAGGCTGTTCGGGCCGTTACCGGTGACGATCTAAAGATTATCTTCGCCATCGACCCTGAGCTTTCAGGCCATCAGAGGCGAACACAGCTCGATTCTCAGGCACAACTGGTGGGAAAAGCACACGACCGCTTCCGCAGCCGCAGAACCAAAATACAACCACTTCCACGCAAGAAGCTCAAATTCAGTCTGGAGACTTTCGTTGTCGGCTCTTCCAATCGACTGGCCTGCAACGCTGCAAAAGCAGTCATCGACGAAGAGCAAAGTCCGTTCAACCCGCTGTTTATTCACGGAGGATACGGGGTCGGCAAAACACATCTGCTGCAAGGGATATGCAATGCGGTGTGCAGGAAACGGCCCCACGCCAGCTGGGCGTATTTGTCAGCGGAGGACTTTGTGAATCAGTTTGTGCTGGCCTTGAAGACGAAAAAGCTGGAGGCTTTTCGACGCCGAATCCGACAAATGGACTTGTTGGCAATCGACGATATACACTTCTTGGCCAGCAAGCCTTCAACGCAGGAGGAATTCCTGCATACCTTCAATACAATCTCTCTGGCCGGAAAACAGGTGGTACTGGCCTCCGACGCCCACCCGAAGATGATAGGACAGCTCTCTGAAAAGCTGGTTAATCGGTTCGTCTCCGGGATGGTCGTCAAGATAGAGACCCCCGATTTCCAGACCCGCTGCCAAATATGCAGACAATACGCAGCAGCCATAGGCAGGCACATCCCCGAAAGTGTCATAAAATACGTTGCCGAGAATCTGCGGACCAACGTGCGGGAGCTGGAAGGGGCCCTGCTGAAACTTATTGCTTTCGGGTCGCTGCAAAACGAAAAAGTCAACCTGGTTATGGCCAAGGAGGTTTTAGCTGAGCATTTGGCCCGGACAGACCCAATAGTGCACATCTCGGACATCGAGTCGGCCGTCGCTACTTATTTTGGGATAACACCGGCAAATATACACTCGTCCAAGAAAAACCGGACGGTGGCCCTCGCCCGGCATTTCAGTATGTATCTGGTCAGAATACATACCAGGATGTCGTCCTCCGAGATAGGCAGATTTATGGGCAATAAAAACCACGCCACGGTGCTTCTGGCCTGCAAAAGGATTGAAGACTTGGTAAAGCAAAATGCAGACCTGCACTGGCAGGGCCCTGCCGGCAACAAAATCGCCAAGGCCAGGACCATACTTGCCAATCTTGAAGAAAGCATCGCCGGCTAAAAGGACCCTCCGAAAATGCCGGCCAGTGCCACGGCGAGCGTGAAAAGCTCACTCTTTAATCAAAAGATGTCGTTGGCTTGTCCGCGGAATAACTAACAAAAAGCGGGCGGCAGCATCAAAGGTGGGTGCTGCCGCCATACTTCTCAAAAGAGGAGGAGGAGGAAAACGATTCTTCTGATTTACTATAATTTACGCCGCCGCAGCGAAATGGTTCAAACATATTGCGCAAAAACTGCCAAAAAATCTTCGGTCAAAGCCGTCCACTCGTTTTTGTCACGGAGGCCGTGTGATGGATTTTCCCACAACCGTTCGTTGATTCTCGCTGTATTCGTGCTATATTTCATGTGTTATCGAAGATATTTGTAGGTTACTCATCAGTTATTTGTGTTTGCCTCAATAATGGACTTGAAGGGTTTGAAGCGTGGAGAATAAAAATAAAGAAAAATTGGTACCATACGATATGGTTTCACCGGGCTTTGAAGCTGTCTACGCGGGTGAGAAGTCCTCTTCTCTAACCGAAAAAGTCGACATAAACGCAACTCTTACCACTGACCAGACAGGTAACATCATAAGAAAATGGTCAACCTGGCCCTGGACATGGTCAGGGCGGGAAAAGGACTTTGGTGAAGGAGTGGCTCTTGCGGCAAAACCTTACTTACAACCCTATAGACGGCAACCCTGGAGGCCTCGTTCGCCACAAGCATCTGCTTGGACGAGCAGGCCACGTAGGTATCAGACTGCGAGAATGGATGGATTCTGTCCTTGAAAATGATTCAGCAAATAGCCAATGACAGATAAAGGCCGGCTACATCCGACCGTCAATTGTTGGCGACCCGGTACATAAGCAGGCTATCAACAACGATTCACACTCAGGAGCGTAAAATGGAATACGCAGTAGGCAAAACAGGACGAATAATAGCAGCCAGGTTGTTTGAAGGCGAAGATATCTACCAGTGCATCGAGCATATCGCAAGCGAGGAGAATATCAAATCGGCTGCGGTTTTGATTACCGGCGGATTCAGAAAAGCTAACGTTGTTGTCGGGCCGAAACAGGAAAAACCTAAAATTACCGGCAACTTTAAAGACTTTGCCGGGCCGGGCGAAGTGCTCGGCGTAGGAACTATCTACCACGACAACGAAGGCCCAAAACTACATATCCATACCGCGATAGGCAAAGGCGACGAAACAATCGTTGGCTGCCCGCGTGGTGGAGCAAAGACCTTTCTGACTTTGGAAGTTACGATAATTGAAATCGAAGGCATCGAAGCCGGCCGCAAACCTGACGAAGACACAGGTCTGAACTTGTTACGATTTCAGTAACTATTTTCCCTTTTCGGGGGCCCGCTTACCAGGGCCGGACCAAATAAACGAAATAAGAATCAAAGCGGCACCGCAGAAAAACAGCATCATTCTTCGGCGTGGCTCACTGCATCGCTCAAGCCAGCCGGGCACCGTCGGCTCGGAAAACTGTTGGTTTGGCTCTTCTGTCAAGGCCCTTCGGGCCGCATCGAGCTGCTCGGGTGTTACCCTTGGATAAACCGTACCATCGTCCTCACGCTCAGTCCTGAAGACGGCCCGACCGATGCGGTCAATAAGATTCGGGTCATTTTTCAACCGCTGCAGCAGGGCATCGTAATCGGCGTTCAAAAATTCCAGCTCGTGTAATGATTCTTCTGCTGCCTTCAAGAGCTGCTTGTTGTGGTAGTACTGGAGCAAATCGCCAGAGAGCATAGAGATGCTAAGCGCCGCCGCACCGATGCTGAAGAAGACGAGAAACAAAAACATTCGCATCATGTCTTGCCTTCGCATAGCACTTAAGCGCATAACTCATAAGTGTACAGGTCATAAGCTTCCTTATGCCCTTTGCACCTGCGCCCTTGTGCTCCCGGTTACTTAAACATAAAGCCGCCATACCGTGCTGCCGGGCCAAGGTGTTCACAGATTCGAAGTAGTTGGTTGTACTTGCAAATCCTGTCCGTTCGGCACAAAGAGCCCGTCTTTATCTGGCCAACGCCGGTGGCAACCGCCAAATCGGCGATTGTCGTATCTTCGGTCTCGCCGCTTCGGTGGCTTATCACCGCTGTCCAGCCGGCCCTGCGGGCCATATTTATCGCCTCAAACGTCTCTGTGAGCGTGCCTATCTGGTTGAGCTTAATCAATATCGAATTGGCACAGTCGAGCTTTATGCCTTTGGCCAGCCGGGCGGTATTGGTTACGAACAAATCGTCGCCGACCAACTGGATGCGACGGCCTATCTTTTTATTCAGTTTAGTCCAGCCGGTCCAGTCATCCTCGGCCAACCCGTCTTCAATGGAAATGATAGGATATTTAGCCGCCCATTTGGCCCAATGGGCAACCAGCGCATCGCTGGAGATTTTTTTCTTTGGAGCGGACTTGAAAAACTTGTAGGTCTTGGTCTTTTTGTCGAACATCTCGCTCGCGGCAGGGTCCAGCGCAATTGCGACCTCTTTGCCCGCCTTGTAGCCGGCTTTCTTGATGGCGTCCATAATAACTTCCAGGGCCTCTTCGTTGCTCTTTAGCATAGGGGCAAATCCGCCCTCGTCGCCCACCGATGTGGCATAGCCCTTCTTGGCCAGCACCGCTTTCAGCGTATGGAAAACCTCGGCCCCCATCCGCAGCGCCTCGGGAAAGTCCTCGGCGCCTACCGGCATAATCATAAATTCCTGGAAGTCGACATTATTGTCCGAGTGTTTCCCGCCGTTGACGATATTCATCATCGGCACGGGGACGATATTGGCATTGCAGCCGCCCAAGTAGCGGTACAATGGCAGCCCGGCTGAATCCGCCGCCGCCTTCGCCACCGCCAGCGAAACACCCAATATCGCATTCGCGCCGAGTTTACCCTTATTGGACGTGCCGTCAACCTCAATCATCAACTGGTCAATCTCCTCCTGTCCCATAGCGTCCATACCCAAAACTTCAGGGCCGATTTCCTCGTTCACGTTCTTGACCGCGCCGGCAACACCTTTGCCCATATAGCGTTTTGCTCTTTTATCGCGAAGCTCTACCGCCTCATACGCACCGGTGCTGGCTCCTGACGGCACCGCCGCCCTCCCGAATGAGCCGTCATCCAGCAAAACATCAACCTCAACGGTCGGGTTACCACGCGAATCGAGTATCTCCCGCGCCGCCACATCAACAATCATCGTGAACATCTTGAGTCCTTTCCGCATTAGTCATTCGAAATTCATTATTCCATCCGCCCTTGGTCCGCCTTTGGCGGATTATTGCGAATGAGCCTACTTACTTTCGCCGCCGGCGTCAACCCCGCCCCGTTAGAAATCTAACTTTTTCAGTATGGCCCACGTTTGTGGAGTTTCTAACCGGGGCCCGTTATATCAATCGCAGTTAATAAAAGCCGATTGATTGTCAATGTCATTCCCGCACCTGCTTTCGCAGGTGTAAACTTGTCCCCGCGGAAGCGGGGAGCGGGAATCCATAATTCTTACTGCTTAGGCCAAAAGTTATGGTATCGGCTCTTTCTTACTGAAATTATTATTAGAGACTTTTTCCGTTGCCTGCACCTGTGTTATCCTGCGCACAGGTCGCGCAGGCACAGGTGCCTCCCCGTTAGAAGTTCCTTATGCAAGCTCGCCCCCGCCAAAGGCGGGTGGTGGCTCGTTTACTTCTAACGGGGGGTCCTTGGGCCCAAGGTCCCGCGGATTACCGGGGGAGGAAGTTTGGTGCGGATTCTTTCAAGTGCTTCTATGAGCTTTTTTTGTTCGGCCTCTTTTAGGACGGCTATTATTTTTTTGACCTCTTTTGCGTAAAGCGGCTCAACCTCCGCAAGCAGCTTTTTACCCTGGCTGGTAAGCTTCACAATCTTGTATCTTCTATCAGAAGCATCAGGCGTGCGGACAACAAGGCCTGCTTTCTCCATTCGGTCTATCAGCGCCGTTGTGTTCGCACGGTTGACCAGCATCATATCGCTCAGCTTCGCCTGGCTTAAACCCTCTTCCGTCCCGCTTTGATGTTCCAGCAGCATCATAACGTTGAACTGAACGTCCGTCAGGCCGAAAGGCCGGAAGAACTCGTCGGCCCGCTTCTTCAAACACGAGGCAGTGTAATAGATATTCAGCAGCGCCTCGTGCGGCAGCAGGGCTATAGGTTTTCGCAGACCCAATTCCTGTTCAAGTGACATTTCGCGTTCCCTTCTGTTCACAGGTATATTATCTATATGTAAATTATAACAGTCGTAACTAAACTCTCAATCGTCTCATTGCAAGCCCTAAGAATTTTCCTGTCGCATTCTTGGCTGTTTTTCGCTCTTAATAGTAGAAGCGCTTCTATATGGAGATTTTGTAAGGTGCAATCAGATGCTGAATTGGTAAAGGCCGCATTGAATGGCGAAAGAGACGCTTTTGCGGTGCTGGTAAAGCGTTACGAACGTCCGGTCCGTGCGGTGGCAATGGATGTTTTGGGCGACCGCACAAACGCACAGGACGTCGCACAGGATGCTTTTGTAAAGGCCTATGAGAATCTGCCTGCACTGCGAAAAGCCTCAGCTTTCGGCCCCTGGCTGATGAAAATCACACGAAGGTGCGCCCTGACTGCAGTTCGTCAAAGGCCGAGAGAAACAGCTCTCGACCCAACAAATGTTTTTCCGCCTGAAAGCACGGATGGCCAGCTTGATGAGCAAAAGCAGAGGCTCTTAGCTGCGGTACTGAAACTGCCGGAAACAGAAAGACAGGCTGTAATGCTTCGCTACTTCTCCGGCCACAGCGTCAGAGACGTTGCCAGCATAGCTGGTCGAAGCGTCGGCACCGTAACCAAACAACTCTCGCGGGCCCACGAACGCCTGCGAAATATATTGGAAAGGCCGGAAAAATGACTGCCAAAGATAATCTCGAAGAGAAACTCGAAAACCTGGGCCGAGCAATAGGTTCTGACGAATCACTTGTCGAAAACGTGATGAGCCGGATCGATGCCAAGCCTGTTGCCGAATCCAACAGAATCAAAAGGAGATTTACAATGAATCGTTTAATGAAATTAGCCGCTGCGGCGGTGATAATAATAATTGTTCTGAGCAGAACAACATTTTGGCCCAGCGGTAATTCAGAGAACAGAAAGTGGTGGCTGGGGTCGTCAGCAGCGTGGGGGCAGGAGGTTCTGGCAGCACTCGATACAATCAAAGGTGTTTCCTGTCGTGAACAAACGATATGGGTCGGACACAATGCCTCAAAGTATACATCCAGCACCTCGGATATCTTTTACGTCTCAAACAACAGCTACCGCAGAGATATTTATGATGGAAATACCTTGAGAGAAATTCAGTGGTATGTGCCTGACGGAAACGACATGATTCAAACCGGTGTACGTTTCGACCTTGAGTGTTACTGTGCTCTACGGCACAAGGGAAGTTTCGGTAACCGTGACCCGGTAGATAGAATGCGTTTCTACGTCCAGGTTTTGGGGAGGACAAAGGATAAAAGGCTGTTGGGCGAGAAGCTCATCGAAGACCACAACTGTGTAGGCTTTGAAATCAGTGCGAGTGAATATGGCGATAATCCCGAAGAGTGGCGTGACAGAATATGGTTTGATGTGGAAACGAAGTTGCCCGTATGCATAGAAAAGCACGGCAGGCCGGTTACAGAACACCCAGAAATAACGTTCACTACTATACAAGACCAGTTCGACTACAGTCCGGAACTCCCCGCCGATACATTCATTCCCTATATTCCCGAAGGTTTCATTAATGCTCATCCGGATGAGATTGACGCAGCCAGGCAGAGGAAACAGGGAGCAGAGATATAATTTGAATGTTCACAAGGCCGGGCCTATTAGCTCGGCCTTTTCTTTTCCAGACTCGCGATTTTTCATAATTCTCAGAAAATTCTGTAACTTTTTCGCCGGTTCTTGCGTCTATTACTATGGAAGCGGCAACCTTGGATTGTTCCACTGAGACAGTCTTACAGAAACCACTCTATCTATCTACGTAAGCAGCTTCTGATGTTCTGCTCAATACTCCTTTTGTTGGCCGACCCAGTCGGGTCGGCCTTTTTGCATTGAAATCCTCTTTTTGCACAGTTTTGTAAAATTTTTGTAAAATTCTGGAAAAATCCTGTAACTTTTTGCCTCTTTATGCGTCTATTATAGTAGAAGCACATAGGTGTTTCCTCCTCCATAAGGCCGATTCTTCACAGATTCGGCCTTTTTTATTGACCCCGTTAGAGAACGCCCCTTAGAATAAGCCAGTCTCCAGAGCTGGGACGGCTTCTGTACGGACTTCTAACGGCCGAGCCGGGAAAAAGTCTATAACGGGGTTGATTTGCGCCCCACTCGCGGTTATCATACCCCGTTATGAGGATTCCGCTGACCAAATACGGCTTACCGCAGGTAGTCGCCTATCCGGCAATGATCGTTGCAGTGATGATAGCCTATTTGGTCGTGGGGGTTTTGTATTTGAGCGCCTGGGCCGTTATCTCCGTAGAAGTGCTTTTGGCCGCCGCCTTGCTATGGGTTTTCTCGTTCTTCCGCGACCCTCATAGGCCCGTCTCAGCGCATAAAGAAATCCTGTTTGCACCTGCCGACGGAAAAGTAACCGATATTGAAGTCGTTGCCGAAGATAACTTTATCGACGTTCCTGCCCTGCGAATCGGCATCTGTTTAAGTATCTTTGATGCCCACATTAACCGTGCCCCGTGCAACGTAAGGGTCGAAAAAATAGCCTATAAACCCGGCAAATTCAAAATCGCGATGAATCCGAAGGCACATAAGGTTAACGAGTCCAACAACATCCAGATGACCAGGACAGACAGCCCGGAGGATAAGCTGGTTGTTCGGCAAATTAGCGGCGCGATTACCCGCCGAATTGTATGCGAGGCCCGGAAGGGACAGGAACTAACCGGTGGGGAAAAATTCGGAATGATAAAATTCGGCTCCAGGACAGAGCTTTATCTGCCTGTCCGTGAAGATGCAAAGTGCCTCGTCCGGGTAGGAGATAAAGTAAAAGCAGGCCTGACGCCCATTGTAAAATATGAACTATGAACTTATAACTACGAACTCAATGGTTTTTACTTTTTAGCTTTAAGCTTTTAGTTTATTAAGATGCCCAGGTTAAAAACTCAGGCCGCCAAAGACAATTTGCTCCGGCGGGTTCGAAAGCAGAGATTAAAGTACATCACCGTCTTGCCGTCGCTAATAACGATTCTCAACGGCGTGTGCGGCTTCGCCGCCATTGTCCTTGCCGGCAAGGGTGCAACCGCTCGTATGGCGCAGTTTTCCTGCCTGGCAATAGCCGGTTATTTGATACTGGTGGCTATGATTGCCGATATGCTTGACGGCCGACTCGCACGTATGAGCCATAACACATCCAGCTTCGGCGGACAGCTCGACAGTCTCTGTGATATGGTTAGCTTCGCCGTTGCACCGGCATTTTTGATGCTAAAAATCCTCGAACACAAATTAACCGGCCTTGCCGACCTAAGTCCTGTACTTGCCAGCCTCCTACAACGCTTCGTCTGGCTGACAGCGGCAGCATATATAAGTTGTGCAGCTATTCGACTGGCCAGATTCAATGTCGAGAACGAGGAGGACGAGTCCGCACATATGAGCTTTGTGGGTCTGCCAACACCACCCGCGGCCGGCGTCATAGTCAGCCTGATAATCTTCCATCAGGAAACACTGCCTGAGCTTTCAACCCAAAGCGCTCGGGCCTACCTTGTCTGCGAAAACGCTATTCTGTATTCCCTGCCCCTGCTGGCTTTGGGCTTGGCGGTGCTGATGGTCAGCAGAATTCGATATCCGCATGTCCTAAATCAATACATCCATGGCAAGAAGCCCTTTGCACATCTTATAAGGGCGCTCTTGTTTCTCGGCTTGATTACCTGGAGCAGACAGACGGCTCTTGTCTTACTCTTCTGCGGTTTTGCAGCGAGCGGCTTCGTCAAGTGGTGTTATTATAGAATCCCTGCTTTCCAGCGTGCTGGAAAATGGTCCAAAACTCAAGAGGGCATTCCTGCCCCATAAGTTAAGCTAAGCCGACGCTTTTGATAGCGGTTGGACAAGCAAAGCTTTCTCGCTCGCCCGCTTCATTCAATCCGCCGGCACGAATTGGCGTTGGATGCTTGTTGGCTGTGACCGGTTTGGTAGGATTTCGCCGCCAGCTCTGCTCTCTGCCGGCGGCTCTCAATAAATGCCTGTCCAGTCGCGCTTTATACAGCGTTCAGCGTCTGCTGAAAGTCCTGCTGCTTGGCGCCTGACTTGTTTATATGAAAATACCGCTCCACCACATTGCAGAGCCGCTGCAGAATTTGGTGGCCTTCGGGACTTGCTTCCAAACCGATAATCTGTAGTCCAAGGCAGATACCCTTGCCGTCCACCGTCGGCAAAATGTTTCGAATCTGGGCATTGAGCATCAACGGTGTTTCATACGGCATGGGTGTGAACCGCAGCCCGATGAACTGACCGTTCTTAAATTCTTGGCTTTGTGCAACATCAGCCACAACCTGTGCACCGCCGGCTGAAATATCGACAAGCCTGCCCTCACAATAATTGCTGGGTGGTACCTCGCTGTTGTCACTCTTATGACGGTGCCACAGTAGCACATTGACCTTCAGTGACTTCGGCACATCAACTCGGAAATAACTTCTCCTTTGCACTATTTCGATACGGCCCGGCACTGCAAGCACAATCGTTCCGCCGCTCGTGGTATCCGGCGACGCCTCAAGACAAAGCACCTTCGTCTCAAAGATAAACTTGCCGTATCCATGCTTTAACGATATGCCGACCGGCTGTTCAGCCTGTATATTTAGCGGATGTATCTTTTCCTTTGGCACGATTTGGGCGCTCAGCCTGTTCGCGCCGAGCTCGGTCAGCACCACCTTCGCTACGTGCCACTTACCACGAGATTGGTAAGTCATAATGGCGGGAACTTTTTGTTCAATTACTCTCTGCAGAATCTCCCTCGGCTCGGTTCCACGAAGCATCGCTATTTCACTCATATCAACCCCTCCCGTGATACGTCTTATATTCCCTGCCTTGCGGTCCCGCTTCCGTGCAAATAAGCGCCTCAGCGGGTAGAAAGCCAGGGCCTTTTTTAGAACACCAAACCCCATCTTGGTATCCACCCCTTTCTTAAAGTATATATAAATAATTCGGCAATAAGCAAAATTGCTCTTAAATTAAATTTGCCGCATCTGGTACTTTCCACACGTAAAAGGCCAAATTCAAACACACTATTGAAAGAGCTGCTCTTAGCAACTATTATTAGCGGACATGTATGGACGCAGCTAAGGAAACCAGAATCAGCCGATAAAATAGCTGTTCTTAGCTTCTTCAAGGCATCTTGGTACGTCCTGCAGTTATATAGAATGGTGGAACAAAACCAGCGAGAATATCAAAACCTGGCAAAGGGAGCTTGTTATGGCTGAACATTATGATTGCATAATAATTGGCGCCGGACCCGCCGGTCTGGCTGCGGGCCTTTACACCGCACGCGACAGGCTCAAAACCCTTGTGCTTGAGAAATTCCTGCCAGGCGGGCAAATCAGCAGCACCGACAGAATAGAAAACTATCCCGGCATTGAAAGAATCGCCGGCCCCGGCCTGATTGAGCAAATGCAAAAACAGGCCGTCAATTTCGGCGCCGAGATAAAAACCGGCTGCGAAGCCGCTAGGTTAGAGAAACTCGCCAATGGTGACATCGCTGTCTACTGCGACTCCGAGCAATATATTGCAAGGGCCGTGATTTTGGCGCTCGGCAGTGACTATCGCAAGCTCGGCATCCCGGGAGAAGAACAATTCCGCACGGCAGGCACTGGGGTAAGTTACTGCGGGACCTGCGATGCACCATTCTTCAGAGGCAGGCAGGTAGTCGCCGTCGGCGGAGGTAACACCGCTGCCGAAGAAACCCTGCACCTTACCAGGTTCGCAGACAAGGTCACCCTCATACACCGAAGAGACCAGTTCAGAGCAACCAGGGTACTGACCGAAGAGCTCCTCCAGAAAGCCGGCGAGCCAAATTCAAATCTGATTATTAAATACAGCACCATTGCAACCGCCATTGAGGGCGAAGGAAAAGTCCAATCCGTGAAACTTAAGGACGTCAAGACCAACCAGGAAGAAAGCTATCCGTGTGACGGTGTGTTCATATTTGTTGGCATGGTGCCGAATACAGGCTTTTTGAAAGGCTTTGTTGAGCTGACCGACAACGGATTCATCAAGTGTGATTGCGCGTATCTTCGAACAAACGTCCCCGGCGTCTTCGTGGCCGGCGACTGCAGAATAGGCGCAGCTATGCAGCTTGCAACAGCCGTAGGCGACGGCGTCACCGCGGCAATGATGCTAAAACAATACTTCAGAGACCCAAACTGGTGGAACGAACCCGTAAGTGACTTACTCCAGCCCGGCGGATGGTAAGAACTTAGCTCAGATGAAAACCCGAACCTGTCCGGAGAACACGCAGTTGGGTATTGATAAACACCGCAAATCCCACTATGCTATTATCTCGAGCGGTTAAAGTTATAGGCGTACCATTATGCAAACAAGGCAATTAGGTTATACGGAACTTGAGTTGACAACCGTCGGACTTGGCACCTGGGCAATTGGCGGCCCAGACTGGCAGTACGGCTGGGGACCACAGGATGACGATGAAGCAATCGGTGCGGTACTGACCGCACTGGACAAAGGAATCAACTGGATAGACACCGCCGCCGCCTATGGTCTGGGCCATTCCGAAGAGCTAATCGGCAAAGCACTCAAACAAACAACTCAAAAACCTTTTGTCGCAACAAAGTGCAGCCTCCGCTGGGACCAGAAGGGCCAGATTATAAGCTGCCTCGAAGCGAAAAGCATCCGGGAAGAATGTCACGAAAGCCTGAAAAGACTCGGCATAGACACGATAGACCTTTACCAGATACATTGGCCCCGACCCGACCATGACATCGAGCAGGCCTGGCAGGAAATGACCAAACTTGCCGAAGAAGGCAAGGTACGATACCTGGGTGTATCGAATTTCAGTCTCGACCAAATCAAACGCGTCCGGAAAATTCACCCGGTCGCTTCGCTTCAGCCGCACTATAATATGCTCCACCGCGAAATAGAAAATGATGTGCTCGGCTATTGTGCGGAAAATGATATTGGCGTCATTGCATACAGTCCGATGGAAAGAGGCCTGCTCACAGGAAAATTCAGCCAGGAACGGCTCGCTGCTCTGCCTTTACACGACCATCGAAGAAAAAGCCCTGATTTCCACGACTCGCAGTTCGCCGCGACCTTGCTACTCGTCGACCAACTCCGGCCAATCGCCGAACGAAATGGAATGACCCCCGCTCAACTCGCAATAAGCTGGGTCCTTCGCCGGAAAGAAGTTACCGCCGCCATCGTCGGCGCGCGAAGACCCGACCAGATTACCGAAACTGTGCAGGTAGCTGATAGGACACTCGCACAAGAAGACCTCGACGAAATCGAAAAACTGCTGGCCGAACGCCAGGAAAAAATAAAATAAAAACCGAACGACCAAAAGGGATAAAAATGGCTAATAATAAGAACCTGTACGTAAGTCCCCTTGTTGAAAGAAACGCGTCAAGAGAAATCGCTGAGCTTTTCGGGGCCCAGAAAAAGTTTAGCACTTGGCGCAGACTCTGGCTGGAACTTGCAAAGGCGCAAAAAAAACTCGGCCTGAATATAAAACAAACCCAGATAGCTCAAATGGCAAAGCACCTTGACGATATTGATTTCAAAAAGTCCGCCGCCTACGAAAAGAAATTTCGCCACGATGTTGTCGCCCATATTCACACCTTCGCCGACGCAGCGCCAAAAGCCGCGCCGATAATCCACCTCGGCGCCACCAGCTGCTTCGTCGCAGATAACACCGACCTGATACTGATGCGCCAGGCCCTGCAAATAACAGCCGGCAAATTAGTATCGGTGATAAATCTGTTAGGTAAGTTTGCGAAAAAGTATCGCTCACTTCCGACACTCGGCTTTACGCATTATCAGCCGGCCCAATTGACCACGGTCGGCAAAAGGGCAACGCTGTGGTGCTACGAGTTCGTAATGGATTTACAGGAAATCGAGCATCGCTTTTGTACCCTGCCCTTTAGAGGAGTAAAAGGCACCACCGGCACCCAGGCCTCTTTTCTGGCTCTCTTTGACGGCAGCCATAACAAAGTCAAACAGCTCGACAAAGCTGTGGCCAAAGCCTTCGGCTTCAACAAAACCTGCGCTGTCACCGGCCAGACATACCAGCGAAAAATCGACACCCTTGTAACAAATTCCCTCGCCTCGATAGCACAGTCCGCCCATAAATTGTGCAACGACGTTCGCCTGCTCGCCAACTTGAAAGAGATTGAAGAGCCATTCGAAAAATCCCAAGTCGGCTCCTCTGCAATGGCCTACAAAAGAAACCCGATGCGCTGCGAGCGAGTGACAGCCCTCAGCAGACTGGTTCTGTCCCTGGCCTCCAGCCCACAGATGACCGCCAGCGAACAGTGGTTGGAAAGAACCCTCGACGACTCAGCTAACAGAAGAGTGGTTATTCCGGAAGTATTCTTGGCCGTTGATGGGATTCTGGAAATTCTCATCAACGTCCTTGACGGGCTTGTTGTTTATCCCAAAGTAATAGCCGCCCGCATCGCCGCCGAGCTGCCCTTTATGGCCACTGAAAATATCCTAATGGCAGCGGTCAAGGCAGGTGGTAACAGGCAACAACTGCACGAAAAGATAAGACAGCATTCGCAAGCCGCTGCGGCTCAGGTCAAACAGCTCGGCAAGCACAACGATTTGATTGACCGGCTAAAGGCCGACCCGGCCTTCAAAAAAGTCAATTTCAAAAAAGTATTAAACCCGAAAACCTACGTCGGCCGGGCACCCCAGCAAGTTGACGAATTCCTGAAAACTATCGTAACACCGGTTCGCAGAAAATATCGAAAGGAACTCAACAGAAAAGTGACGCTTAAAGTTTAGCGTCATCCTGAGCTTGTGCCCAGGGTGCTTGTGCCCAGGGTGCTTGTGCCCAGGGTGCTTGTGCCCAAGGTGCGAAGTCCGCCGCAGGCGGATGGAGTCGAAGGTTCTGGCCCACGAAAAGGGGCAACATGTTCATATAAGGAGACCCTCGTACTGTGAATAGACAAGACCTGATAAAACGCATTAAAGAAACTGCCTATCTCGAAGGCGACTTCGTCCTTCGCAGCGGAAAACGAAGCAAGTACTACCTCGACAAGTACCTTTTCGAAACCTGCCCCGACATCCTAAAAGCCCTCGGCCAGGAATTCGCAAAACACGTCACCGATGACGTCACCCTGATAGCCGGCGCTGAATTAGGCGGGGTGGCCCTGGCTGCTGCTACCGCTATGCAAACGGGCAAAAACTGGATAATCGTCCGCAACACCAAAAAAAGCTACGGCACGGGCAAACTAATCGAGGGCGTCTTAAAACCGGACGATGTCGTCCTGATTGTAGAGGACATCGCCACCACCGGCGGACAAGTTTGCGAAGCAGCCAAGGTCATCACCGAAGCCGGCGCTAAAGTCAAAAAAATCGTCTGCGTAATCGACCGCAAACAGGGCGCCGAAGAAAACGTCACCAACGCCGGCTACAAATTCGAATCCATCCTCACAAAAGACGACCTGGGAATTAGCGACCAATAGCAAAAAGTCCACTGTCAAAGTGCCTTAGCCCGGATATTTCACGGGATTTCGCTGGTTTCCACGTAAGTGCATCAACAATAAGACTCTACAGAAAAATCGAGGAATACAATCTGTAGGGGCAACCCCACGTGGTTGCCCTGATTTGTTATGAAATTCTTCTGATGTGTTGTTCAATGTAGGGGCAATCCCATGTGGTTGCCCGGATACGTTGTTATTATCAAGAGGGTAGGGTGCGATATTTCGCACCACTTGGACTTTCGTAGGGTGGGGCTTGCCCCACCGCCTCAATGCCTGTTAGCCCCGCCACCTGCCTGCCCTCCGTAGCTCCGCGAAGGATGGGTGGGCGGGGGTGCCCTAAAAATAATTTTTATTAACCGCAAGTTTTAGGGATTAACAGGTTTTTTTCTTTGCCTTTTTCCTTCTTTTCTGTTATTTTCGGGCCTGTTGAATACCGCACCCCTGAGCGGAGAACTCCCTCGAATCAGCAGAATATTTAGACCCTTGATTTATTGCGCGGGTTACAGAGCCGCGCACGTAAGTAAGCGGTAGAAAAATGAACTATGAACTACGAACAATGAACTATGAGCGACAAGCGTCGGGCGACGAGCCGCGCACGTAAGTAAGTGGTAGAAAAATGAGCGACGAGCATCGAGAATCCAGAATCGAGCATCGGATATATACTCAACATTTGACCGGCCGGAAACGGCTAAAGACTAAAGATTTAGCCCGTTAGAAGTAAGTTGCCAAAGGCACTTGTCCACTTTCTAACTGGGCCGAAATATGAGATATGAAAATTGAGGCGAAGTAACGGCCAAATTGGCAAAAAAAGCGTTGTATATTATTGTGTTGGCGCTTGAAAGATAGAGGAGATTCATAATGACCGAAAAACAGACAAGAAAAGACAGAATCGTCGATCAGGCACTCGACCTCCTAAAGAATAGTCCGAACGGGTACCGTTACTCACAGCTCCATAAGGAGCTCTGCAGACGTCTCCCCAAAATCCCCGCGAATACCATCCATGGGACAATGTGGGATTTAGATCAAAAGTTCCCCGACAAGGTGGTTAAACCCTCTCGCGGCCTTTTTCTCCATATTTCATTTCAAGAGGTCGATACATCCGCGAAGAAGAAAGTAGGCCCAATCAAATCGAAGATTAGAGAGTCTGATTTCTATGAGCCGTTAGCAGACTGGCTCGTCAACGAACTTGAGGAATGCACGAAAGCTATCCCTCTTGGAAGAAACAAATTCAAAGACAAGTGGGGTACTCCCGACGTGATAGGCAAGCGCGAGTCTAAACGCAGCGATATTATCCCGGCCCCGATCGAAGTTGTCTCCGCTGAAGTGAAGATTGACACGTATCAACTGGTCACGGCCTTCGGCCAAGCGTGCGCATACCGCCTGTTCAGCCACAAGTCATACCTTGTCATTCCAAACTCATCGCCCCAAGACGACCTCGCGAGAATGAATGCGCTATGCATGCTCTATGGGATTGGGCTCGTCTTGTTCGACAATGCTACACCCAGGGACCCTAAATTCGACATTCAAATGCGCGCCCTCAAGCACGAGCCCGACATGTTCTACGTCAACAAATATCTAGTTACTATTGAGGACGAACTCTTCTCATAAAAAGGGCTAATCATACAAGTATGTTGACATTATATTTCCAGTAGACTAAATTGTTAAAAATTCGTGTTGTATATTATTATGTTAGGTTGAAATAAGTTAATCTGAAGGAAAACGGAACTCACGGATGAACGGACTACCCTACGTACCACAACCGATTCCCTACCAAGGCAGCAAACGACAGCTTGCACCAAGAATTCTGCCTCACTTTCCGAAGGATGCTTCACGCATCGTTGAACCCTTTGCTGGTTCCGCAGCCATTACAATCGCTGCGGCTTCTCGGGGTTTGGCTGCAAAGTTTTGGATCAATGACGCACATACACCTTTGATGGACCTCTGGCGCGAGATTATCGAGAATCCTGACGCGATTTCTCTCGCTTATGCAAGACTCTGGAACGCTCAACTCGGAGATGAACGCGAATTCTTCGACATAGTTAGATCTCGTTTCAACCAATCTCACCGACCAGCAGACTTTCTTTATTTACTTGCCCGATGTGTCAAGGCAGCCATTCGCTATAACTCGAATGGTGAATTCAACAACACTCCCGACAACCGCAGGAAGGGCGCAAGGCCTGCCGAAATGCGTCAACGCATAGAGCACGCTTCCTCACTTCTCCAAGGCCGCACAAAAATTACTGCTTGGGATTACAAAAAGGTGCTCGACAAATGCACGGAGAATGATTTGGTTTACATGGACCCACCATATCAAGGCGTGTGCGGCAATCGCGATCAAAGGTATTTACCAAAAATTGAATATAACGGGTTTTGCGTAGAACTCGAAAAGCTAAATGAACGAAACATTCACTATGTTATTTCGTACGACGGACGCACTGGAAATAAAGAGTATGGGCAACCAATGCCCGACTCGCTTAAATTAACGCGCATAGAATTGCGGGCAGGTCGTTCCACTCAGGCAACATTGCTTGGCCGATCAGACGTAACATATGAATCACTTTACCTCTCTCCAAATCTCTCACAGGCAGAAATTTTAGATCGAGAGACTCAAATGTCTCTTTGGTAGAGAGGATCGCATGGCAAAGAAGAAAAAAACAACCAAGGCATCGGATTTACCGAAAGCTTTCATTAAGAAACTAGAATCGGTAAACGCCAAAAGACCTAAAACGGTCATCGACCACATCCTGGAACATGGATTCGTTACAACAGAAGAACTGAGTGAGTTGTACGGTTACGATCACGCTCCTCGCGCTGCTCGAGATGTGCGGGAATTAGGTATTCCCTTGGAAACATTCCGGGTTAAAGGAAAAAGCGGACGCAAGATTGCTGCGTATAGTTTTGGGGATCCATCAAAAGTACGTGGTGGCAAAATTGGCGGCCGGAAAGCTTGGCCAAAGTTATTCAAGATTAAATTGGCTTCTGAGAACGGCGAAAGATGTGCAGTTTGCTTCACTCCTTACGAAGAACGATATCTCCAGATTGACCATCGCGTGCCGTACGAGGTTGGAGGCGATCCGGAGGGCGACCTGGATGTTGCCGACTATATGCTTTTGTGCGGTTCATGCAATCGCGCGAAATCCTGGTCATGTGAACATTGCAAAAATTGGAAGACCGATCATTCAATAGATATATGCAAAACGTGCTATTGGGCAAATACTGAAGATTACAAGCATGTTGCGTTGAGACTAATTCGTCGACTCGATGTCACGTGGACCGAAGATGAGGTTCCAGAGTATGAACGACTTGTTAAACTTTCGAAGTACGCCGAACAGGACTTACCTGATTTTGTCAAAGAATGCTTACGACGAGTTTCCGAACATGAACAAACCTAAGATAAACCGTTTTCGCAACGCATTGCAACCTAACATATCAATCCGTGGGGCTCGCTACGCACGCCCTCGATCTTCTTGTCGGCTTGAAGGACAATGCAATATTCAATGGTGCGAAATGTGACGCCGCCCAGAGGTGGCGGCCCCGGTGACATAGAAGAAAATCGTCTCACGGGGTAAAGGTGACCAAAAAAAGTGTTTTTTTTGGCGTTTTTGCTAAGAAAGACAGAATTATTATGCTTCTTCTTTATGCCCAAGGTTTCCGCATAATCGAGCATCGAGAATCAAGCATCCAGCATCTCACTTGATAAACTTATGCCCAAGGTATCCGCGGCTAATAAAACACCGTTTTCGCCAGCTTCACAAATGGGGCATTGCAAAATGCACCTGTGACCGAAAGCGAGTCTCTGTGCCGAAAGCTTGCTTTTAGAGCAGAGCTTGCCGAGGACACC
>Ga0114922_10000499_pt1 | contig 37630 bp, 35 predicted proteins | sample AartaG_FD_100975 | JGI IMG/M metagenome (GOLD analysis project Ga0114922, IMG submission 100975) | Deep subsurface microbial communities from Aarhus Bay to uncover new lineages of life (NeLLi) - Aarhus_00045 metaG | ecosystem: Environmental > Aquatic > Marine > Oceanic > Sediment | place... | reverse complement strand
GACACTATTGTGGAACCGGCATTCCAGCCGGTTAAGAGACGGGTTAGGAAACCTGTCCCACGCTATTGTGCTCGATGATAAGGTGTGACACAAGTTGGCCGGCCGGCCAGGCAGCGCGTGAGTGTCACGACAGTGAGTAGAGCAAAGTTTCACTTTGCTCAGCGGCGTTGAAGCGGGTGTCGGCGGGCAAAGAGAATCTTTGCCCTCCCCCGCCAATGGACGACCGGAACTCGCGAGCGTGGGCACATGGCACCCAGCGGGTGTCGGCTGGCAAAGAGGGTCTTTGCCCTCCCCCGCCAATGGACGACCGGAACTCGCGAGCGTGGGCGGGGACCCACCGGCGAGTCGCCGGTGCCACAGCATGGCTCCAACAGGCAGTGGAGAAAACGGCGCGTGAACGATTCAGAGAATGACATCCGCCAGGCCGGTTATCGTACGGGTTGGCGAGTGCTGACCATCGCCGGCGGCTCGTGCTTTCTGGTGCTCCAGGCGATTTTCCTGTTCCAGCTCGCAAGCGTCAGCCCGGGCGAGAACGACAAGCCTGACATCCTGTTGGTGACGATCGACACGCTACGGGCAGACCATTGTTCGCTGTACGGCTACGGTCGTGCGACGACGCCGACGATGGACCGGCTGGCGGCCCAGGGCGTTCGGTTTGACAACGCCTACGCCCCGATGGCCACCACCGCTCCTTCGCACGCAACGATCCTCACCTCGCTGCATCCGCTGGCCCATGGCGTGATCCGTAACGGGTTCGTGCTGGCTGATGAATACGAAACGCTGGCGGAAATGCTCAAGCGGGAAGGCTATGTCACGGCGGCGTTCGTCAGCTCGTTCGTACTTTTTAACAGATTCGGATGCGGACAGGGGTACGACGAGTATGACGACGACTTCACCGAGTCGGAATCGACGCAACAGGGTGCGGACCAGTGGCAGGGGGTGGCCGTGCCGGGCGGCAAGGTCGACCGCCGGGCGGACGCGACCACGGGCCGGGCGTTGAAGTGGCTCGAATCGATCCGCGCGACCGACAACGGGCAGAGGCGTCCGGTTTTCATGTGGGTGCATTACATGGACCCGCACGAGCCTTACGTGCCGCCGGAAGCACTCGGCGATCCGTTCGGCGCCTGTGCCATGACGCCCGCCGGCATTTCGCGGGTCATCGCGCAATACGATGGGGAGATCGCCTTTACGGACGCGCAACTCGAGCGACTCGTCGATCAGTTCGAGGCCCGAGGCGGTGATGCCGGGGCGCTAATCGTCGTCACGGCTGACCATGGCGAGGCCTTCGTCGAGCACGGCTGGCGAGGGCATGGGCCTCAGATCTACGAGGAGTCCGTGCGTGTGCCGCTGGTGATCCGATGGGAGGGGGTGATCCGCGCGCCGAAGACCGTGAACTCCCCGGTGGGCTTGCACGATATCGTTCCGACGATTCTGGGCCTCATTGACGCGACGCCGTCGGAGGGGTGGTTTGAAGGAGTTGATTTCTCGGGAGCAATCCTGCAGACCACCTCGCCGGATTCCAGACGCCCCATGTTCTTCCAACGACGGCTGTACGATGAGCCGGGTACGGTCAAGCCGATTCCGCTGCGTGAGTTCGAGGGGGCGACTTTCGGGCGTGGCATTCGCGTGCGTGGCCACAAGTTCGGCGTCCGCGTGGGGAGGTGGAAATACCTGGAAGCGCTGGAGGAAGATATCCCCCGCGAACTCTATGATCTGAGAGCAGACCCGGCGGAACAACTCAACGTCGCGGCCGACCACCCCGACCGTGTAAAGAGTATGTCGCGTCTGATCGCCCAGTGGCGGCAGCGTCAGGCGACCTTGTTCCGGGCTGACCGGATACAGGAGATCTCGCCGCAAGACCGCGCGGTGCTTAATGCGTTAGGGTATGTTGACGCCGAAGATGGCGACGCGAACGGCAAAGATGCGCTACCATAATCCACCGTGTAGACCCGAGAGAACGGGGCGGGCTACGCCCGCCGCTCGATCTTGCCAACCTGTTGAAAAACGTCATACTCATGTGTAACGAGTCTTGATTCTCGGATTACGACGTTCGAGATTGACTCGATATAGAGGTCTTCCTGTTGGGCGGATCCCATCCTGCGTATCCCATGACCACCATCCTCGGCATTGAAACAAGTTGCGATGAAACCGCGGCGGCGGTCGTGGCGGACGGGTGTGACGTGCGCAGCAATATTGTGGCTTCGCAGGTGGACCTGCATCGCAAGTACGGCGGGGTTGTGCCGGAGATCGCTTCGCGGGCGCATATCGAGAGCCTGGACGCTGTGGTCCAGGAGGCGATTGAAACGGCCGGGTGCACGCCGGATGACATCGACGCGATCGCGGTCACGTATTCCCCCGGGCTGGTGGGGTCGCTGCTGATCGGCGTGACCGGGGCCAAGACGCTTGCCTGGACGTGGAGCAAGCCGCTGCTGGCCGTGCACCATGTCGAGGCCCACGCGCTTAGCCCGGCGATCGACGCGGATCCGACGCCCTGGCCGGCGGTCGCCCTGATCGCCTCCGGCGGGCACACGTCGCTGTTTCACGTCCGCGATCCGAACGGGATCGATCTGCTCGGCGCCACCACGGACGACGCAGCCGGCGAAGCATTCGACAAAGTGGCAACGATCCTGGGGTTGGGTTACCCCGGCGGGCCTGAGATCGAGCGGGCCGCTCGCGCCGGCGATCCCAAGGCCGTCGATTTCCCGCGCACGATGCTCGGACGCGGCTCGCTAGACTTCTCCTTCTCCGGCATCAAGACAGCCGTGTTGTATCACGTTCACGGCTACGGCAAGACCAGCGGCGGGCTTGAGCGGCTGACCAAGCAGGATATCGCCGACGTGGCCGCCGGCTTCCAGCAGGCTGTGGTCGACGTGCTGGTCAAGAAGACTCTACTGGCGGTTGACCGTAGCGGCGTGTCAACGGTGGTACTGGGCGGTGGGGTCGCAACGAACACCTGTCTTCGCCGATCGCTTGCCCAGGCGTGCGACGCCCGCGGTCTGCGTTTCCACCCGGCAGCCATGGCGTACTGCATGGACAACGCGGCGATGGTCGCCGCGGCGGGGTATTACCGATTTCTGCGCGGCGAGGTGGCGGGGTTGGATCTGGACGCCTGCCCTTCGTAACGCCATGCTCGTCACGGTTCGCGCGATCCCCTGCATTGACAAGCAGCGAGCGAGTTTTAGAGCATGTGTGAGAAGCGGGACGAAAAACCGAGCCGCGACCGTGAGGGAGCGGTTTTCCGCGGATGATACCGTTTCGCTTCCTTACGGGCGCGGCTCGAATAAGACTTCTCACACACGCTCTTAGGCGGCCAGCGCAGTCAGTTCACCCCGACAAGTTCCTCCGCGATCTCATCTTGGTTCTGCCGGATAGCTTCTTCGGCCAACTTAAAATTGTCTTTCATTTCCGGCTTACGGTTTCCGGCCTCCTGGATCGCCTTGGGGACCGCGTCAGTGACAAGCATACGGACGTTGTTAACGTCGTACCGGTCGACATGAACGCGAACGGAAAGCAGTTTACCGGAGTACTTGCCGACGGTCAGCGACACCAACTCATGAGCGCGTTCGAGTTTTTGCTCCGCTTCTTCATCGAGATATTTGAAATCGATGACCAGGCAGGCGTGATCGGGATCGTAATGGCACTCCAAGTGATCGGGAAAGAAGTAGGGCGAAAGCGCGACATGGAATACGACCCCTTTGATCTTTTCGGTGGTGACAAACCGGCGTTTGGCCTCAAAATTGATGACTTTCACGGTTGCCCCCTTTCCAAAGCCTTGTCAAGCACACCCACCAACCGCCGCATGGGCTTTCCGTTTAGCCTTGCTGCGGTGATCGCATCGTGATCAGTTGAGTCGAAGATGAGCACGCCCCACCGCACATACTCGCGGTTATTGATCGTCACTCCAGCGATAATTCGCGACTGATAACGTTCCTTCCGGACGTTTTTCAGATGATCGTTTGTCAGCTCAGCGTATCGCTTGAATTCCGCATCCGTTACGCCCGGGCGGCGCAGATCGGGGAGCGGCTCAGTGGCCAGCGATCCCCGACCAAAAACCATCCCTGCGACTCCCCGATTGTATTCATTGTGGCGATCGTTGACAAGCCAGACTTGCTTGGGCTGTGGGCCGCCGTGGGGCCAGCGGGTCCGCGGGACCAGCTTGTGCGTCCATTTCGATCGAATCCGCCGGACGATAATGTTCCGAGGGCGAAGCTGAAACAGCGTGATACGGTGCTCCTGGAGAGGTGTCCTGAGCTTGGCCGGCGATTTGCCCCAGACCTCACGTCCGAGTTCCTCCAGAATGCTGTCGAGGTATGGTTTGTGCGGGCTTGCCCGTCGTCGCGACAAGGCAAGCCAAGCATATGCGCAAAGCGTGACAACAGCGACCGAAAGCGATCCTCAGAGAAACCACGGTTTCCACTCGGACGGCATGTCCATCGTCGTCAGGCAGACTTGGGCGACGCTGATCGCCAACGGCCCGCCGTAGCAAAACAGGCGCAAAAACCATTTGATGGATGACCGGAGTGCAACCGGATTTTTCCACGCGTGCGCCATTGGGTGACAGTGCTCCGAGGAGATCGCGCCAGCGCCGAAGTATGTCAGTTCTTCAGCCACAATTCAAGAGACGCATTCCCTGCGCGTTGACGCATCCCAGACGGCTACTGAGCGGCCGTCTCCGCCCGGACGCCCGCTGCCACCCCATTGCCTCTAACCGGCGGATCGACGACGCGGGCGGTGGCGATTTGCGCTTGGAATTTGGGCCGCGTGCTGGTAAGATATGCTAGGTGTGCTGGTAAGAAATGGTGGGATGGGGCGGACGCCAAGCAAGGAATTGAAAGCTATGAAGACGCGCAATGCAGCCACGGCATTTTCGCTCATCGAACTTCTGGTGTCGATCGCGGTCATAGGGATGCTGATAGCCATATTGGTCCCGTACCTTTCGAATGCGCGGGCCCAGGCCAAGAGGACGCTCTGCCAATCGAGGCTTCATACGCTGGGCCAGGGGATGGCTATGTACGCCGGTGAGAACCGCGATTACATGATGCCAGGCCGAATGCCAAAAGTGGACAACGAGCGATGGGCAGTGGAAATAGAGGGCGGCATCAAATACCGCCCGACGTTTCTGGCAATGATGGGCAGCCAAGTGGGTGTGGCGCCCTTCGATGACCCCCAGAGGACGAAGGGGAAAGCTGGGAAGAAGAAAGATCGCCTTGGCGAGCCGGCCGATCGCCAGAATTACTCCAACGACGCCTATCTTTGCCCCGAGGTGCGGGAATGGACCGACGAGCGGAACGGTGCGTTTGGCTACAACTATCAGTTTCTTGGCAACGGGCGGTTGTATGATCGCGAGCGGATAACATCGTTCAAGAATTGGCCGGTGGCATACTCGCGGGTCAAGGCGCCGGGTGAATGTGTCGCGGTGGCCGATTGCATTGGCACGGCTGCGAGCTTCGCGCCACGTGAACGCGACGAGTATGAGAACAACGGCCGGAACACGCGGGCATACGCTGACGAGGGGTTCAATCTCGACCCGCCGTTGGTCGACCCGGCACATGGAGAGATGGCCGGGTATGGAGACGATCGCAACGAGAAAGAGCAAGTGCGTACAGCCCTCCATGAGCGCCATCTGGACAAAGCCAACGTCCTGTGGGTCGACAGCCACGTGTCGCCCGAGTCGAACCTCTCGCTCGGCTACGAGATTGACGAGTTCGGCGTGGTGACGTTCGGCACGCCGGGCAAGACCAACAACAGGTTGTGGTCCGTCGATCGCAGCGACGGTCCCTGGCTCAGGAAGGAATAGCTTCCCGGCTGATCTGACGTGTAGCGTGAAGCGTATCTCGTAAGACCGGGCCTCCTTCGGCTTACCGGTTTCCACTTGTGCAGCCGACAGTATAATACGCTCGTTCGTTCAAGGTTCGCAGCGTAAGGAGGCCGGCAATGGCCGAACAGCTCATCGGAACGGTGACTCACTATTTTGGTAAGGTGAAGGTGGCTGCCGTCAAAATCACCGAAGGGCAGCTCGATGTCGGGGATACGATCCATTTCGTCGGGCACACATCGGATTTCTCCCAGAAGGTTGACTCGATGCAAATCGACCGGGCGCCGATACAGTCTGCCAAGGTCGGCGACGAGATCGGCATCCAGGTTGTCGAGCACGCTCGAGAGCAGGATCAGGTCTACCGCGTGCTCCCGGATTGAGGGCGTTGACCTGTAGGGTTCGTTTAGGCATGGCCCGGCACCATCGGCGTGTATCACTCAGCGTCGCAAAGAGCCGTTGACACTTGGGTTTGCCGCGCCTAGTATCGGCTGAGTCGGTCGAGGTGCCGTACACCCCGGCTGTCTGGGCCCTTGGTCGCGGGTCGGGCGTTGCCACATACAGCGAACCGCGGCGGGGCGGCATGCCGGGCATGCGATGTTCAGCCGGTCGGCAAGGCCGGTGTCGCAGGCCACGCGACAACGACTACAAGGCACGCTCACTCGCCAATGGCCACGCAGATCGCACTCTTCGGTGGAAGCTTCAATCCCATCCACAACGGACACCTCATCATCGCTCGGAGTATTGTCGAGCAGTTGCGCCTCGATCGATTCGTCTTCCTGCCGTCTGCCCAGCCGCCCCACAAGGGCGGCGGCGCGCTGCTCGACGGCCGGCATCGGGCGGCCATGATCGAGCTGGCCATCGAGGGCGAATCTGTCTTCGAGTTCAGCGACTACGACCTGACCCGAGAGGGGCCCAGTTATACGATCGACACGGTCGCCCACTTCCGAGAGACGCTCGGGATGGACATTATCCTCTACTGGGTCATCGGGGCGGATTCGCTCGCTGACCTGACGACCTGGTATCGCGTGCGGGCACTGGTCGATTGCTGCAGGATTATCACCGCCGATCGCCCGGGTTGGAGCCGGATTGACTGGACGCGCCTTCGGGCGCGCCTCAGCGAAGACCAGATCGCAGTCCTGAAGTCCGGCGTGGTGAACACCCCGCGTGTGGAGATTTCCGCAACCGACATTCGCAGCCGTATCCGCCAGGGCAAGTCGATCAGCTATCTGGTGCCGGATCCGGTTCGTGATTACATCAAGACGCACAATCTCTATCGCCCTGACACGGCAGGCGCTGTATGATTGGAGACTCGGCATTACGAGTCGGGCGCCGGGAATTGTGGATTACAGATTGCGGGTTCGTTGCTGCGGGTATCGAGTCTCGGGCGGTCTGGTGGCATGGTCAAGTCGGGTGGCATGGTCAAGTGAAGCGAGGAACGAGCGGAGCTTGGCCATGTTCTCCGTCTTCCGGCTACACAGTTCTTGGATTCTCGATTCGTCTGGCCGATGCCCCGACCTATCCGCCGGGAATAAATCAACCTGACCCCTTTTTATTCGATTTCCTCGACGGTTACGGTCAACGTGGCGGGGTCGCTCACGTTGCCGTCTTCGTCGGTGCCGACACACTGAAAGCCCAGATCGCCGGTTTCATCCGGGGCTTTGAAGTTGACGACGCCGACGGCGGTTTGCTCGAGTTTGACCTCCTCGCCCTTGGTCTGGCTGATTAGAAACTCCAGCACTTCGGTGGCGCCGACGTCGCTACACGTAAGTATGACTGCGTCGCCCGGGGCAGCACTCCGCGGATCGGCTTCGAAATCCACCACGACATCGACAACGCTGACCGTCACCGTGGCGGGGTCGCTCTTGCGCCCGGCTTCGTCAGCACCGACACACTCAAACCCGAGGTCGCCGATCTTGCGGGGGGCTTCGAAGTCGAAAACACCGAAGCCGGTCTCTTCCAGTTCGACCTTTTTGCCCTGCGTCCGGGTGAGCGAGAACTCCACCACCTCACTGCCACCGATGTCGCTGCACGTTAATGTGACCACCTCACGCAGCCTGGCGGTTGGTGGATCAGCTTCGAGATCCACCACGACATCGACAACGCTGACCGTCACCGTGGCGGGGTCGCTCTGGTGCCCGGCTTCGTCAGCACCGACGCATTCAAACCCGAGGTCGCCGATCTTGCCGGGGGCTTCGAAGTCGAAGACGCCGAAATCGGTCTCCTCGAGCTTGACGAGCAGGCCTTGCGTTTGCGTGACCACGAACTCGACGACCTCGGCCTCGCCGACGTCGCTGCAAGTGAGCGTGACCACGTCACCGGGTCCGGCTACTTGAGGATCAGCATCGAAATCCACTGCGACCTCCGCGATCTCCACGACGGTGACCGTCACGCCGGCGGGATCGCTCTTGTTGCCTTCTTCGTCGACACCGATACACCGAAACTCGAGATCGCCCGGCTGCTCGGGGGCTTCGAAGTCGACAACGCCGTCTACCTTGGTTTTCTCCAATTCGACGGGCGCCCCCTCGATCTGGCTGATGTCGAAGTCCACTACTTCAACGCCTCCAGCGTCGCTGCAGGTGAGTGTAACCAGGTCAGCGGCTTCGGCGGTCGTCGGCTCCGCGTCCAACTGTATCAGGATTTCCGTCGACTCCACGATTTGGGTTGTACACTCGGAAATCACCTGCCATAGGCCGTCGCTGGCGGTGAGTCTGAGGAAGGTCAGGCCTGGCTCTTTGGCGGTGAATGTCGGATCGGGTATACGTGCGTCGTCGAACTCACCGCCCGATGAGGGCAGGACCTGCCATTGGTATGTGGCGATTTCTCCGGGGTTTTTGACCCCCGACAAAAGCTGGCCCGACTCACCGACGGTCAGCTTTGCCGGGCAAGAGGGCTGAATGGAAATAGGCTCCTTGCAGCCGATCACGGTGCTCAATCCCACCACTGATATCGTAAGCATACATGGCTGACGCCTGACGGTGTATCGGTTCACAGGAATACTCCATGCCGGGCACTGCTCCCGGCGGGACCATCATACGATGCGGCGGCCTCCGGTCCAAGTTCCAGGGCGGATGAGCATCCCACCGTCAGCTTAGATTCCCCCGCCCGTCGCTTGCATCGCTCCACAGATTTCGCCGCGATGACAGAGTTGGCGCTCGGCTTAGGCGTTGAATGAAGGGACCCAAAATAGGATCGGCCCGGATTCGCTCCATCTGAATGCGGCGTTTGTCGGCCACTGACATCCCTGCGAGTTCTTCCCGCTGTTTCTGCTGGATGTCCCATTTCATCTGGACACAGTCGAATTTCTTCTTCACGGATCGATCACCTCCTTGGGCGAATAAATGCTCACGGGTTTATAGCCGTTTGTCTCTGCGCGTGTCAGCCGACCAGCGTCTTTACCACGGTGAGAATAACCACTGCGGCTGCGGTACCGGCTGCGCAACCCAGCATGATGCCGGCAAGAGAAAGACGACCTCGAGCGGTCGGTTGCAAAGGTCGGTGCTTCGCATCGAGCTTGGGGGTCTTGGCGTGGTGCACTGCCAATACCGGCGCGGGTTGATCGGTCTGGGGTGGCGGCTGTAACGGCGCAGCGCCGGCGATCAGACGGTCCGGCTCGTTGGTGTCAACGCGAGAGCGTTGCGGATGTGATGCAACCTGATTAACGACGGCGGTTTCTGGGCCTGCTTGAGCGGCCGACGGCAGGTCCGGTTGCCGTTTCCGCCGGGTGTAGGGGTCTACTGCGACGGTTCCAATCTCGGCGAGCGCCGGGCCACCGCGGACGACGGGCACGTGCCGCTCGCCGTCGTCATCCGCCTCGTTGTGATACAAGTATTCGTCAATGTTCTTGTGCGCGAGTTGTCGCAGCTCCCGCTCCCGATGGTACACACGGCGGGCCTTGCCGCTAATCCTCTGGTGTCGCGTCAGCTTCATGAATAAACCTCCTGTACGGCGGATATCGCAGCCTCGACCGGGCCGGACGCAAAATTTGACCGCCCGGCCGATCGGTACGGTTGAAGTGCAAAGCCCGACCCCCGTGCTCGGGCACAACCATCCGTCCTTAGGAATTAATCGTCCAATAACGCGACTCCGGCACAGGAAAACTCCTCCGCAGGCTGTGCCGGTGGAAGAAATGAAGCCAGAACGAAAAACCCTTGCGATCAATGCGGATCGGAGACCACGGCCAAGCTGCGCTTGACCGTGTCACCCGACCGCGGGTCAAAGACCATGGCCGCATCTCCAACAAGATGAACCTCTCAGACACGGCTGACACAGCCGTGCCACCCGCCGGCGCTTGACCGTGGCACGCGACCCGGCTGTGATGGATATGGGAGCTGACCATAGCTCGTTGTCGTCGTGTGCCGAAGATGATCGGTCGATTGTTGTGGCGAAGCGCAGATCCAGCGATCGCGTGACAGGAAGCACGTCGGTGAAGCGTCTTTCTTGTGTGATCACGGAAACGGCGCCACGGTTGGACGCGGCTTCGGAAGAGGCGGCGATCGAGGCGATCCAGCGGGGCGATCGTCACGTCTTTGCGCAGTGGGTGCGCCGTCACAGCCGTTGGGTCCGCGGCTTGGTTTACGCCGTGCTTGGGCGTCGCGATCGGGTGGACGACGTGGCACAGCAAGTCTGGTCCACCGCCTGGCAGCGTGTCGGCGAGTTGCGCGACACTTCTCGGTGGCGGCCTTGGTTGTACCGGCTGGCGCGCAACGCGGCGCTGGATGCCGGGCGTGAAACCACGCGCCGGCGCGAGTTGGCTCGAGAGTGGTCTGATCAGGTGCGTCGTCGTGAATCGCCCGATTCGACGGACGTGCATCTGGTCAACGACGAGACCCACAGCGAGATTCTGACGGCGATCGAGGCGCTGCCGGCTATTTACCGGGAGCCGTTCGTGCTGCGGCACCTGCAAGGGTGGTCGTATCGACAGATCGCGGAGGCGATGGACATGCCGGTCGACACTGTGGAAACGCGCCTGGTCCGGGCGATGCGGCAGTTGAGGGACGCCCTTCAAGGCGAGGGCGTGTGACACGATGACCAACAACGACGAACATCTGGAGCGGCTCATCGTCCGTAACCTGCACGGCGAATTGACCGAGGATGAATCGCTCGAACTCGATCGCGCCCTGATCCGCGACCCGGAAGCGCGGCTTGCCATGGACGAATACGCCAGGGTCGAGTCGCTCGCCTCAGCGGCCCTGGAAGCCGCTTTCTGCGAGGATTCCGTAACGGGCTGCGATGAATCCTCGCCCGGTCAGATAAGCACCGGGGCGAACCGGCGGCCTTGGCACTTGTCGAGCCGCCGGCTGGCGCCTGTTGCGATCGCGGCCTCGATCGCGCTGGCGATGATCATACCGCTGGGTAACGACGCGGATCCCGGAAAGACGGTGGAGCAGTCGCGAGAGGCGGTGGATGTGGCAAAGCCGGTTGAGCCGGGCGGGTTCTACCCGACGCCTGATCGGGTGCCGATGCGCCGGGTGGGGACCGGCCTGCGGGCCTCTCACCGCAGCACCGCGCGTGACGTGTTGGGCGTGATGGGAAAGGACGGTAAGACCATTTATTTCCTAGAGGTAGATCGGACGCGAACTACGCAATACCCGAGCATCGGTTCAAAGGACAAGCGGGTGCGTGAAGACATGTGATTCGGAACCGCTGTTTTGTTTTGGCAGCCCGCTATCCGGGCGATGGGAGTTTTGGACATGAAAACGTTACAAGTGTTCGTATTGTTGGCTTTTGTGGGTTGGGTGGCCTGTCCCGTTGACGCAGCCGTTGTGGCGACCGGACCGGGATCTAACCTGGCCCTACCGACTATCGGCGGGGCAGGGTTGGCCGCCGGAGAGTGGAAAAGTGGTCGACCTTCGTCGAAGTCGTGGCTTGGCGTTCAGCTTAGCGAGGTCTCGGATGCCGTTGCCGCCCAACTCGATACCGGCGGGGCGGGTGTCATGGTGGTCAACGTCGTCAAGAACAGCCCGGCGGACAAGGCCGGCATGAAGCGCTATGACGTCATCGTGGAGATTGACGGGCGTAAGGTGGATGGCGACGTGCAGGCCGCCGGTAAGCTGATCGGGGACTACGAACCCGGCGATCGCATTACCGTTGAGGTGCTTCGCGACGGTAAGCTGAAAGCGCTTGATGTCGAGTTGGGTGAGCGGGAAAAAAAGTCTGAATGGGCCTATGAATTCTCGCCCGAGGCCATGCATCAGGAAGACCTGAGCCTCCGCGGTCGAATACTCAAAAAGGACGACGACGGGCGGTGGCGCCTGGAAGACCTGGGTGACCTTGAAGAGCTGAAGGACCTTCCTGAAGAGATTCGTAAGTACATCCCAGACCACAAGAGCTTCCGTTCACACATCTGGATCGATAACGATCGTCACAAAGTCACGATCGAGGCGAAAATCGACGGCCTGACGATTGTGATAGAGCAGGAAGGTGACGGCGGGATCACCGTTCGCCGAACCGACGAGGACGGCAACACTACAGAGCGCGTATACGCCAATCGCGACGAGCTTGCCGCCGAGGACGAGGAGGCGGCCGATTTGCTGGATCGGACCTCGATTCAGTTCTTCTTCCCGGGCGCGGGGGTGAGCCTTCACCTCGATTCGGACGAATGGCACGGAAAACTCGACGAATGGCGCGAGGGGTTGGACGATCAGTTGCGCGCGGCCCAAGAGGCGGTCGAACAGGCTGTGGAAGGCATGAAAGGTTGGGACAAGGACGAAGACGTGTTCAAGTTCCACGACCGCGATCGGCTCCGCGACCTCTTCAAGGGTCTCGGACATTTCGACCCGGCGCAGAAGTACATACTCCAGATGCGCAAGCCGAATTACTCGTTCCACGTTGATACTGACGGTTCCATCGAGGTCCGTATCCGCAAGGGCGATTCCGAAATCGTTCGCACCTTCCGCGACGAGGACGACCTGGCAAGGCGCTCACCCGAGTTGTACAAGAAGTACGCGGATGTGGAGAAGGAGAGTTAGAGCTAGCTCAGTTTTCGTGTAGCGTCACCCCTTGTGTGTGACGAACTTCGATTTCGTGTAGCATCGCCCCTTGTGGGTGACGAACTTCGATTTCGTGTAGCATCGTCCCTTGTGGGTGACGAGCCACGGCGTCTTGTGGCTCGTCTTGTTTGTGGGTAGTGCAATAGGGTTGACATGGCTCTTGCGGCAGACAAGGGGGCCCAGGCCTACCACCAGACTTGCTTACCGCCGTCGATCGTAAAGATGCGTTCAAGGCGGCGGGAACCCTCTTCCACCAGCCAGTAGAGCCCACCGCCGGGCACTGATTCAAATGAGACCGGCTGGTCGCCGGCGACCTGTTTGCCAAGTGAAACCCAATCGTCGTCCCATACGAAGAGTTCGTAGGTTTTACCCGGTTTGACGACTATCCTTGGCCGATCCCTGTGCGTATCGGCGTCGGGCGTTTTCGGTGTGGTGGCGGCCATCTCAATGGTGAGTTCCGGTTCGCTTTCGGCATCGAGCGTTCGGATATCCTCTTCGAGCGTCAGTATAAACGGCGGCCCGGCAGGCACGAGTTCCTTTTCCACGTAGTAAGCGGGAAGGTAAGCGATGTTGCGACCCATTTCCGTGAATGTCACGCAGTCGTCAGCGATATCGCCCCAGTGGATCGCCTTCCACTGGCCGCCGTTGAAGACGCAGATATAGGCAAACCGAGCGTTTTCCGGCCTCTCGGTTTCCAGGTGGATCGTGACATCCGTTGTTTCAAGATATTGCGACGTGACATCAACGTAGTTCTTGCCTCCCAACCAGCGCGGCACTTTCTCTTCGTCGGTTTTACGGCAGGCGAGGCTGTCGGGCTGGGCGGAGAACATCTTGCGATACACCTTTGCGGCGCGACTGGACAATTCCACGTCACCTCGGCCGTCGGCGTCAAGAATGACCTGCCAGGCGTGATTGTTGTCCCGGTCAGGCCAATGCGGCGTATAGTCGGCGGCAGCGGCGATGGCGTTGGCACGCATCGCGTACATCTGCATATTAGTGATGTCCTCACAGCGCCCCAGGCGGCGTTCGTTCATTTCGTCGAACCCCTGATCGGTGGGGTGAAGATAATAGAGTTCGTTGAATCGAACCCACTCGTTAACGTCCTTCTGGATCAATCGGGCCGCCTCGCGGGCGTCTTGTGGATCTTTCATCTGCGCAGCGAGGTCGGCATAACGCTCCAGGCAGGCAGGCCGCGTCGAGTAGAGCGGCTCGCTGCTGCCGCGGTAGGGCAGGACGTGCTCGCAGAAGGCGTCAAAGGAAAGACCCTTGGCCCAGGGCTTCTCGCGCCAGGCCTGGAATGCGAGATCTATGTTTTCGATCAGGAAGTCAGCGGTGATCGTTTCAAGGTCTTCGTCGAACCGCTTGCGCGTGAAATCAAGCTCGCCGTGCTCCTTTTCAAGAGCATCGAGCGCCGCCCGGGCCTCGGCGAAATCCGCGTAATCGAGGGCGTCGAACTCAATCTCGTTCTTCTCCTCATCGTACAGAGCATAAACCGTATAGCCGTGTCCTTCCATGTTTGCGATAAGGAACTGTGCGGCCTCGAGCTTTTGCGGATCAGCTTCTTTGCGGTAGTGATCGAGCACGTCTTCCAGTTGGGCACGGTTGTCTTCGGCCTTGGACAACGCCAGTTTGACATCGGCCGGCCAGGGTGTGACGCAAGACGCGCCGATCAACGGAAGGAAACACATCAAGGCGGCTATTGCACGATGTGTCGGGGTGGTCCTTTGAGAATGCTCACACATTGCAGAGAACTCCATGAAAGAGACGGAATCGTGTTTTATCTGAGGGCAATTCGTCGGGGCGATGACCCGATCTACAGCCTTTCGATACATAGATTCATACGTGCCTCGTGGCGCGTGATCGATTCGACCAGCTTGAACTGTGTTCGACAGCGGTCCAGGTTGTGCGTCGGCCTGGTTGTCTTGTAGTACATATCGCCTTGCAGGAAGTCCGTCAGAAATCGCACGCCCTGCTCGAGCGTGATCAACTTGCCCGCAAATACAAGGTGCCGTCGTTCAGCCCGGGTGAGAAATGCGCCGGCGGATTCGAGGTAACCGCCGGCCAGCGCCTCGAACAGCGGCATCCGTACTTCTACCTTCGACAGGTTGATCTCGTCCTCGGCGCAGGTGCAGGTCATCGAACGCACCATATCGCCGAAATCGTACAGTGCCAAGCCGGGCATGACCGTGTCGAGGTCCACCACACAGAGCTCCTCGCCGGTCCTTCGATCCAAGAGCACGTTGCTGATCTTCGCGTCGTTATGAACGATGCGTTCAGGAATCTCGTCCCGCCGCTGCAAATCGAGCAGCACGCCCGCCAGGGATCGATGATCGAGGGCGAATTCAATCTCCCTGCCAGCCGCAGCGGCGCGGCGGCGCGGATCGGCTTGCACCGCGCGCTCCAGCGCCTCGAACCGTAGCGGCGTGTTATGGAAATCGGGAATCGTCTCGTGCAGTCGCGGGCCGGGAAAATCCGCCAGCAGACGCTGGAACGTACCAAACGCCCGACCGGCCCTGTCGGCGTGCTCCGCAGTCTCGACCACGTCATGATTGTGTGCTCCCTCGATGAACCGGTACAGCCGCCAATGGGAACCCGCCTTGTCACGGCAACACGGCTCACGCTCGTGCGTGAACATCAGGGTCAAGACGCGCCGTCCCGCGTCGCGCGCGCCCTGTGACTTCAACGTCCTCGCGATGTGCCCAGTGACGCGTTGAATGTTGTCCATCAACAGCGACGCGTTCTTGAAAACTTGATCGTTGATACGCTGCAGCAGGTAGCGGACGGGCCGGATGTCCTGTTGATACGTCAGTAGATATGAATCATTGATGTGACCGCCGCCGAACCGTTCCGCGACAAGGAACTCGCCACTGATGACAAAGTGGGCCGCGACGGCTTTGATTTCTCGTAGCATACTCACTGCCAAAGCCGCTCCGGATACTGTTCGCGTCTGATCAGACCGCGGATGAACTCCACGACGCGTGCCTTGTCCTGAGGATTCGTCACTCCGCACCAGGTGTCCTTGGTCGGCAGGACCTTCACTCGCACTTCGCCTGCGTGATTCAAATGCCGCACTGCCGAAGGCAAATAGAACTCGGCATCTTGCGAATCGCGGTTGTCCTTAAGGAATCGCTTCATTTCGTCGCTCAAGTGATCGAAGAGGACGTGTGGGAATCCCCACATATTCATTGAGACCAACGTATCCCCACTGATGATCTGCCTTGTGCCGTTTTCGTCCGCATACCGCCCGTCGTTGCCGAGCCTCTCGATACCCACAATCTCAACGATGTCCCGCAGCCAGCCGTCCGGCGAGCAGCGGCAAATCGCCCGGTTGACGGTTCCAGCTTCAGTCAGCGTCTGGCGCAAGGTATAACCCACCATGGCGCAGATGTGGACGTTTGTGTCGTCCGCCCGTTGCAGGAACGCGCTTACGGCTGCGAAGGCGCTTGCCCCATAAAAATCGTCGGCGTTCACCACGGCGAACGGCTCGCGCACCGCATCGCGGGTGGCCAGGACCGCGTGGCCGGTCCCCCAGGGCTTTGTCCGACCGGGCGGCACATCAAACCCAACGGGCAAGGAATCCAGCCGCTGGAACGCATACGCAACCGGCGTCTGCGCCTCGAAGCCTCCGCCCACCGACGCTCGAAACGAAGCCTCCATGTCCGGGCGAATGACAAACACGACCTTTGCGAACCCGGCGCGGATCGCGTCGAAGACGGTATAATCCATGATCGTCTCACCGCCGGGGCCGATCGGCTCCAACTGCTTCATGCCGCCGTATCGACTTCCCATACCGGCGGCCAGGATGACCAGAGTTGGTTTCATCGCGGGTATCACCTTGCCCCGGCGTGCACGTTGTCACACTCTCTTGGCTCTTGACTGCTGCACGTGCTGCTACGATATCATTTTTTGCGCGACGACGCGATACCCGTCGATCCGGCGAAACCGCTTCACGAGCGGTATCCTCCCACTAAAGCAGAGTCCTTCGTCACCCACAAGGGGTGACGCTACACGAAAACAAAGAATACTGTGGACGGTTTGGGCAGAAGGCGATCAGGTCAGCGATATCGCGGGTGAACCCGGCGAGTGGGTTTTACTGGCCGGTGTGGCGCACGGTTGTTAGGGTATCAGGACAGTGGAGGACAAACCGCACAATCTGCGTGTCGTGTATTTCCTGCCGGCGGCGGTCATGCTGCTTTTTGCTGCGATGTCTGTGATGGGCATCACCTGGGGGCTGCCGAGCCTACGATTTGACGAGCACCTGTTCGGCGGCGGCCCGGCCTGGGCGGGCGAGAAGATATATCGACTGGCCGGCGGCGGGGCGTGGACCTCGCCGGACCGCGGGGCGGACGTGGACTTCGATCCCCTTGATCCATCATCGACCGCTCCTATTGAGCTGACAGCTACGGATGAGGGCGTGGCCGCGATCTACCTTCGCTACCGGCTGTACACGTATCAGCCGGACGAGATGATCGTGATGCGTTCGCTGGGTGGCATGCGCCCGGGGCAATGGGATTTCGATCCGAAGCTGTATCAATACGGAGGATTGTTTCTCTACCCGGTCGGGGCGTTGATTCGTCTGGCCGGTGCATTCGGGCTGATCGACGTTCGCAGCGACGTCGTCTATTACCTCGATAACCCGGACGAGTTCGGCAAGTTTTACATCGTGTCACGGGCATACACGGCTGCGTGGGGGCTGGTAGGCGTGCTGGTCGTGTTTGCGATCGGGCGGCGCCTGAGCGACGTTTGGGGGGGGCTGCTGGCGGCGCTGCTGTTTACGCTGATGCCGGTGGTGGTCTGCATGGCCCACGAGGGTAAGCCTCACCTGCCGGGCGCGGTGCTGATGCTGGCGGCCGTACTTTTCGCGATGCGGCACCTGGCGGGGACGACTGCACGGCGCGATTGGTGGTTGATGTGCGTCTCGTGCGGGGCGGCGCTCGGAATGGTGTTGTCCTCGCTGCCGATCTTCGTGTTGATTCCACTCGTGTCGTTGGTCGAATGGTTGCGCGGCGCCCATGGAAATACAGAAAACGACGGAAGCTATGAGGCCGCCTCTGAACCTATGAGAATCACGCCATATTCAGCCGTCATAACCGCGACGGCCGGCGTTGCGCTGGCGTCATTGGTCTATCTCATAGTAAACCCGTACCTGGTCATAAACGCCTTGATCAATCGCGAGGTGTTGGCCAGCAATTTCGGCAACTCGCTGGCCATGTACGAGATGGCTCGCGTCGGCGAAGGGTTTGTTCGCGTGGTGGAGCTGACGGTCGAAGGGGCAACGCTGCCGATCACGCTGCTGGGTGCGGTAGCGTTTGTCATGGCGGTTCGTTCGTCGATGCGAGAAGGGATTCTCGCACGAGATCCGGCTCCAAGTCACGCATCAGCTCCAAATAGCGCACCCGCCGGACGTGCGCAGCACAATTACGCTAATAGTGTGCCGCTGCTGGTCCCGGCGCTGGTGATCTTCATCCAGTTCGTGTTGATCGGGGCGGGCAAGCCGGCTGAGTACGGGCGGTTCGGTGTGTTTGTCAACACGGCGTTGGCCATCGGGTCAGCCTGCCTGCTCGTCAAATTGGGGTGCAACCTACGAATTCTCTCAGCAATGGTTATCGGGTTGATCGCTGTTTGGACGGCCGGCGGCGGGCGTATGTACCTGCTGAATTTCCGGTTCGACGCTCATGATAACCATACGCGTGTGAATTTGGCGCGGCAGTTCCTACAGCCCGGCCACGTTGATGGACCGGCGGAGCGTCGTCCGCTTGATGTGGCGCTTCTCGCAGATCCAGCGCCGTACGGCTGCCCGCCGATGAATTTCGCTTCGACCCGAGTGTTTAAGCTGCGCTCATGTCAAGACCTATCCGACGCGGGCCTTCCGTATGACACGATCTTATTGGCGCCGGTTGATCTACCCGTCCGGCACGGGGCCGACACTCGGGATGAACTACGCGCGCCATCGGGTTTCATCCGACTCGGCGTGACCATGCCGGGGGCGCCGATTACGCCCATCAGTTGGGCGAACAAGCCTTTCGATGTGATCAAGCGCGACACAACGCCGCTCGACGCCGATCCGACACCGTCCGGGAATTGACGCGACACCTACGCCGGGTTAGAAGCTACACAAATAACCCCGAGCCGCGGGTTTGAAGCCCATACGGCGCTCCGAAATCAAGGTTGTTCGAATAGGCCCTTAGAGTGGAGGGCCTAAAAGGGTTCGAGGGCAAATTGTCACCAGGAGAACACTATGGCCAATCCATTGTGCCACTTCGAGTTGATGACCAACGACCTACAGAAGTGTCGCGCATTTTACAGCTCGGTCCTTGATTGGACCTTCGACGACGAGTCCATGCCGGGCTACACGTTGATCAACACGGGCGCGGAACCGTCCGGCGGCATGATGGTCAAGCCGCCCGAAGCCCCGGCGGCGGCGATGCACGTCTACTTTCAAGTGGACAATATCGACGTGACGCTGGCCAAAGCCGTCGAGCACGGCGGGAAGGTAGTCGTGCCCAACACGAAGATCCCGAACGTCGGGGCTTTCGCAATCGTTGCCGATCCGGAGGGAATCGTCGTGGGGTTGCTCAAGCAGCTCGAGGAATAGCGGGGGATGCAGAATGCCCAGTGGTGAATAATGAATTAAGAATGCTGAATGGCGAATGAAGTCTCACGAGGGGGTGCTCGGTTCATTCTGAATTCGCTCCCCGCCATTCGCTATTCGCTATTCCCCCATCCGTCCCCCACCCATCGCTGCGCGATGAATGGGGCACCCGCCTACGAGTTGCGTTTTATGCAACGTGGGGGTAAACCGCTGTCCGCGGACGAGGTTGGTGTGGAACGGCGGCCAGAGGGGTCGTGTCGATACCCCACGCCGTGGACCTTGTTGCCAGTCATGCGTAAATTGCTGCCGGTCTTGCGTACAATGGCATCGTCCAAGGCAGCGACGAACGGCTCGTCGTCCGCGAGCCCCCACTCGACTACAGTTGAATTGCGCAAAAACAATGGCCCAAAGGACCAAATCCCAAACACGGGTTGGAAACCCGTGCCGCTCGCTTCCCGGCCTGTTCAGCACGGCACATACATCCGTGGCAGGCGGCATCCCTGGCCCCGGGCGGGAAACCAGGCCGCCCGCCGCTTGTCGCAGGGTCGAATCCGGCGTAACTTGAACGTGCCGGGGCCGGCTCAGCCGGTCTGATGAAGGTGCTCTTCTTGGGGAGGACGGTATGGCCCACCGCTTAATCACTGATCTTAAGCCCGGTGAACGTCTGGAGGATCAAGTTTTTCTGATCAATCAGAAGGACCTGCGAACCACGACGCAGGGGTCGCTCTATATTCACGCCGTGCTGGCTGATCGCACGGGACAGCTACCCGCCCGGATGTGGCAGGCGACGGAGAAGATATACGAGTTCATGCCCGAAGGCGGCTTCATGCGGTTCACAGGCCGCTGCGAAAACTATAAGGGCAGTCTCCAGTTCATCATCGACGGGGTCGGTGAGGCTTCGCCCGAGTCGATCGACTTGGGCGACTTCCTCAAGAAGACCACTCGCGACATCGAGCAGATGTGGGCGCGGACGGTGGCGATCCTCAGCGAAAACATCAAGCATCCGCACGTCAAGGCGCTGGTCAACGAGTTCCTGGCCGACGAGGCGCTGATGCAGAAATTCCGCACCGCCCCGGCGGCCGTCCAGCTTCACCACAGCTTCATCGGCGGTCTGCTGGAGCATACGCTTACCCTGCTGGAGGCGGCGGTGCGTGTCATACCCCTGTACCCCAAGCTGAGTCTGGACCTGATTCTGGCCGGGTTGTTCCTGCACGATCTGGCCAAAACGGAGGAACTGGGCTACGACACGAACTTCAAGTACACCGAAGAGGGGCAGCTTATCGGACACGTGGTGAAGGGGGCGATGCGGATTGAACAGAAGGCGGCGGCGGTCGAGGAGAGGACCCGCGAGCCGTTTCCCGAGCGCATCAAATGGGCGCTGCAGCATATCGTCGTCAGCCACCACGGGCGGTACGAATTCGGTGCGCCGAGACTGCCGGCTACGCCTGAGGCGATCGCCGTCCACTACCTGGACAACCTCGACGCGAAGATCAATATCTACCTCTCCGAGATCGAGGGTGACCGCGACCCGGCTAGCATTTGGACTAACTACAACCGGGGATTGGAAACGAAAGTCTACAAGCCGGACGTTCTCGGCGACCGCAGCGGGAGAGCGGGGAACTGAAGCCGGCATGGGTGCCCAACACCGTCCAAGCGTGGGGGACGGCTGGCGTGCCCGAAGTCTGGCCAACATGATGCAGGACAAAGGCTCAAAATGAGATTCACGCAGCTTACAGACGAGCAGGTCCGGCACATGCTGGCCACGACCGGGATGAAGGCAGTGGACGACTTCTTCGTCGGGATTCCCACAGCGCACCGATTGAAAAGGCCGCTCGCCATCCCCACCGGGGTAAGCGAATTGGAGCTTCTCAACGACGTGGAATTGCTTGCAGCCCGGAACCACGACTGCACGCAACGGGTCTGTTTCCTCGGCGGCGGGTCGTATGACCACTTCGTTCCTACGCTGGTGGACGCCTTGGCCATGCAGAGCGAGTTCCTCACGGCCTACACGCCTTATCAGGCAGAGGCGTCGCAGGGTATTTTGCAGGCGTTCTACGAGTTTCAGACCATGGTCTGTCAACTGACCGGCATGGAAGTCGCCAACGCTTCGTTGTACGAGTTCGCCACCGCAGCCGCCGAGGCGATGATCATGTCGTTATCGATCACGCGGCGGAATAGGGTGCTCGTCGCGGGCTCGACGCATCCGGACATCCGTCAAGTAATCGACACGTACGTCCGACAGCGCGAGATTGAGGTCGAGCCCATCGGGGCGCCGGATGGTGTCTTGGATGAGGGCGCGTTGGCCGCCGCCCTGGACGACGACGTGGCCTGTGTGGTGCTTCAATGGCCGAACTTCTACGGGTGTATCGAACGACTCGACCGGATCGTGCCGGTGGTCCACGATGCCGGGGCGCTTGCCGTCGTTTCGGTTGATCCGATCGCGTGCGGGATGCTTAAACCGCCGGGCGCGTTCGACGTGGATATTGTGGTCGGCGAGGGTCAGGCGCTGGGCACGCCGCCGCTGTACGGCGGTCCGTATCTCGGGTTGCTCGCGTGCCGGGAGGCGTACTCGCGTAAGGTGCCAGGCCGGGTGGTGGGTGTCGCCTACGATCGCGACGGTCGCCGCGGCTTTTGCCTGGCCCTGCAGACCCGCGAGCAGCACATCAAGCGCGAGCGTGCCACCAGCAACGTCTGCACCAATCAGGGGCTGCTGGCGATGCGGGCGGCTGTGTACATGGCGGCCATGGGTAAGACCGGCATCGCCAAGGCGGCGTCGATGTGTTTTGACAAGGCGCATTACGCGGCCCGGAAGATTGCGGCCCTGGACGGATATGGGCTTCGCTTTGACGCCCCGTTTTTCAAGGAGTTCGTGGTTCAAACGGATCGCAACGTGCAACAGGTGCTCGGCAAGTGTCGCGAGCGCGGCATCCTCGGCGGCGTGCCGCTGGGACGATTTGACGACAGGTTGAATGATTGCTTCCTGGTAGCCGTCACGGAGAAACGAACCAAGACGGAGATTGATGAACTGGTTTCGACTTTGGCGAGCGCCTAGCTGGTGCCATGTTTCACAGGCTTCACGACTACCTGAGCCGCGGGCTTCAGCCCGCGCGATTCTCGAGATTGAAGCGGGTTTCCCATCCACGAAATCGCGCAGGTTAAAGCCTGCGGCTCGGTTTGTGATCATAGTCGCAGGATCTGTGAAACAGTGTACCAGAGATGGTTGTGCGATCAGTGCAAGTTCTCCACCGGTTACAGGCCGGTGCCACACTGGTGTCACGCGAGGATTTGAGGTTCTATGAGTGCGGTGCCCAAACTGATGCAAGGTGATCACCCGTTACTTTTCGAGCTCGGCGCGCCCGGGCTTTGCGGGGCTTCGTTACCCAAGAACGACGTGCCGGCAATCAAGCGCGAAGACGCGATACCCCGTAAGCTCCTGGCCGACGAGCCGCCGCCGCTGCCCGAGATCGGCGAGATGGACCTGGTTCGCCATTACACGCGGCTGGCCCATCGGTGCTACAGCATCGACGCGAACTTCTACCCCCTGGGCAGTTGCACCATGAAGTACAACCCGCGGATCGGTGAGCGGATCGCAGCCATGCCGGGCTTTGCCCAGCTTCATCCCTATCAAGACGAGGCCGACGTCCAGGGGATGCTGGAGCTGCTGTATCGTCTGGGGTGCGATCTCGCCGAGATCGCGGGGCTGGCGGAGGTGACGCTTCAGCCGGCAGCCGGGGCGCATGGCGAGATGACCGGTCTGATGATCATTAACGCCTATCATCGCAGTCGCGGCGAAAACCGTCCCAACGTCCTGGTGCCGGACAGCGCCCACGGCACCAACCCGGCCACCTGCACCACCTGCGGCAAGAGGCAGGTGAAGATCAAGTCGCGACCCGACGGCCGCGTCGATCTGGACGACCTGCGGGCCAATGTGGACGAGAACGCAGCCGCCCTGATGATCACCAACCCCAACACAGTGGGCGTCTTCGATGATCAGATCGAAACGGTGGCCGGTATTTTGCATGAGAAAGGCGCCCAGTTCTACCTCGACGGCGCCAACATGAACGCGATTCTGGGCATCGCCCGCCCCGGCGACTTTGGTGTGGACGTGATGCACTACAACACGCACAAGACGTTCGGTACGCCGCACGGGGGGGGCGGGCCTGGCGCGGGACCGGTGGCGGTCGCTGAGCATTTATGCCCATTTCTACCCGTCCCTCAGATCGTCAAGCACGACGACGGCACGTTTGCCTGGGACCACGATCGACCCAATTCGATCGGCAAGGTCCGCTCGTTTTACGGGCAGATCGGCGTACTCGTGCGGGCATACGCCTACATTCGCGCCTGTGGCTGCGACGGGTTGCGCGATGTTTCCGAGAAGGCGGTTCTGGCGGCGAATTACCTGGCGGCCCGATTGAAGGACCGTTACCACATGGCCTTTTCCCCCCCGTACGCCCATGAGTTCATCGCCGTCCCCGAGTTCGGCGATCATAAGGTGACGGAGGTCGATGTGGCCAAGCGACTCATCGACCACGGCATCCACCCGCCGACCATGAGTTGGCCGATCCCACACTGCCTGATGATCGAACCGACGGAGACCGAATCGCTGGCGACCCTTGATCAGTTCGTAAGCGCGATGCGGGCGATAGCCGACGAGATCGAGAGTGATCCCCAGATCGTTCGAGACGCTCCCCACACCACGCCGGTCAAACGGCTCGACGAGGTGACGGCCAACCGCAAGCCGAACACGCGCTGGCGCCCGGTATGATTCCCGGATGCGACACAGTCGTGGGTACCAGCTTTCTGAGAAACGGGACAGGCACGTCGCCGGGGCGGTTCTCTGCACACGCAGAGGCTATCGGGCTCCGAGCCAGTCCCCTTTTTCAGAAAGCGTCGGGTCGATGACCCGACTTGCAGAGCTGTGGCACGGTTTTGGGATAGGCATTACATCGCAACGGTTTGCGCGGGCTTACGACAAGCTGCCTGATTATTTGACGCTCACCCGGTTTGTCCCGTCAGGTGATGACCGGCTTGAAATCTTGTCGGCATATGGGTAAGCTGTGAGTTACTGCGGTCCTTGGGTGACCATGCTCAGTCCATCCGCGTGGGATTTGTATCACGGGCAGAGTACGGTGGGAGTTCGCCCGGTGGCCGTAGGTCATGCGCGTTGCGCCGCAGCGCGCTTGGCATAGCTTGTTGCGGTACGGGTTCGACGGTTGAACCCGACCGATAAGTCGAATGGCGTTTACATGATGGGAGGGCAAATGATGGTGAGCAGAAGATTGACAGGCGTTGTCTTGGGTGTGGCGTTGCTTTTCGCGGCGCCGGCTTTTGCGGAGGTTATCGGCTTCGTCAACAACCCGGAGGGCAACTCCCTCGACTGGAGGGACAAGATCGCCGAGTTGGGCGGAGAGGTCAACGAGGACGTTGACTTCGAAACGCATCCGGTTGGTCCAATCGTGCCCGACCACTACGCCGACATAGGTGTCGGGATCGCGGGAACCGGATCGATCAGCATTGTGCGAGACGATGCCGGCCCCGGTCAGGCCAATGTCACTACCCCGCCGCTTTCGAACGGTGAAGGCGTGCACCCGCCGTCACACTACGTTTACGCCGACCGTCAGCCGGGCACTTTCACGATCTCCTTTAACCCGCAGATTCTCGGCGCGGGGATGTTCCTGGTGGATCTGTTCAACCCGAACGGCGTCCATCCGGTCAAACTGGATGCGTTCACCGGCCCTGAAGGAACGGGTGATCTGCTGGGTTCGTGGACCGCAGCCGGGTTCAATTTCCAGAAGAACAAGATGTACTTCATGGGCGTCGTCAGCACCGAGGGCGACATAGGTTCGGTCCGGGTGACGGTGACCGGCGGCGGCGGCGACGAACTGGGCATGGATGACGTTCTGTTTGCGCCCGGCGGGTCGTTCTGCCAGTACAGACTCAAGAGGGATTCCAAGGCCAAGGGCGGTTGCGAGGTGTGCCCCGTCGAGGGAGACATCATTTGCTCGGGCGCCGACTGTGAAAAGAAGAGGGACTGTGAGAAGAAGCTCAAGGGGACTATCGCCTGCCCGGATGGCGGACCCGGCATCTGCAAGAGGATCAAAGGCAAGCGAAGCGCTTGTGACTAGTGCTTGGTCACACCCAAAACTGCGGGTTGCCGGTCAGGCTTGCAAGGCAGAACTGCGACCGTAAGGGAGCGGAGATGCGCCGGACGGCGTCCCGGCGGGTGACCGCTTCCTGACGGGCGCGGCTCGGATAACCCGCAAGAACAGGTGTGACGGTGCACTAGCTGACCGCGCGCATTTTTGCAGCGCCATGATGAAGCCCTACCGGGCTGAGGACAGCCCGGCTCTGATTGGGACGCTCCGATTGGCGCGCCGCGCATTCGTATGGGTGACCCGTTCACCTGAGCATCCCCACTGCTTTCAAGCAGTGCCCTTCGGAGACCTTTCGAGACCGCACTGCTCAAGAGCAGTCACACACCGTCAGCGCCACCCGCCCGCGCTGGTTCATGGTCAAGGCGACACTTTCGTCCGCCCTGCCGGAGGGGACTGAACTCAGCTTGATCCTCAACGGCCTGATCGCCCGGGACGTGGCGGTCAACGGCAAGGGCAAGGCGACGGCCAGATGGACGGACGTAACACCAGGCGAGCGCGAGGTCTGCATCGACCAGTGCCAGGACATCTGCAACAGCGCCCGCTGCGGGGAATAAATCAACCTGACCCCTTTTTCCTGGACAGCGGATCGGGCTCTGGCCGCTAACCGCTCTCGATGTTCCGGGCGGTTACCCTAAGCGGTCCGTCCTGACCATCGCCGATCGCCTCGCGCCCTGGGGTCACTTGATAGCCGGCCGACTCGATCTTCCGCAAGACGTCTTCCGGCTTCAATACCATCTGTTCCCTTCTGTCACGCCACCAGTGCTACCCGCCCGTAGCGTGGGCGTCTCGCCCGCGAACTGACCGTAGGGTGCGTCCCGGACGCACCAATCTCAGCCCCGCATCTGAATGGTGCGTCAACGGACGCACCCTACACGCCTGACAGGCGGTACTCTCCTATAGCATCTCAAGATAATCGTAATCGTCAGAATAGTTACTCAGGAGCTTGTTCATAGCATCCTGCCATGCCGCCTGGTATGAGGCCGTGTCATCTTTCAGCGTTATGTGCAGGTTATCAGCAATGTTGGTATGAAGCGCGACCGCGTGGCTTAGGACGTCAATCGCCGCTTCGACTGCCTCCCGTGCGGTGGCAGTCTTGTAGAGCTTGTCCACCTTCGAGCAAATAACATGCACGAAGTGTTTGTTAGCCTGCCAACGGTTCCAAGGTGACGTGAACGGGGATGACGTCAGTACCTCAGCTTTCAAAGCGGGAGGTAGCTGCACAGTCTCGTCCGGGTGGATGATCGTCCCCCAAAGTGCATTCGAGAAGTACCTTGCGGGTGCGTCAGCGCCTCCGCCCTGAGCCGTTCCCTCCTCCCATCGTTCTCGTGTGAATTGCCACACCTTATGACTATGACCGATTCCGACACCTGTGGCGCCAAACCCAGCAGAAAGGAGCGCGAGTGGGCCGGCATACGCATGCAAGACAGGTTTGCCGGTTGCCGCCAGTCTGAGCCCTGTGCGGCAACACCGCAGCACGTCCGGCTCGGACCCAGGCACGCGATCCACCGAGAATTCGAAGGCGAAGTACCAGCCGTCAGCATCAAGTGCGGTCGCGCTGGACACTGCGCTATCTGTCGTGTGATCGGACGTGGTTATCGACCGACCCAAGACCACCGTTGCGTAAACCGGCAAGCGCAATGACTTGCCCGCGCTTTCCGCCGCGGCGAAGAGCCGCTGGTTGAGTCCATCGATATCCGGACGCCCCGCTTCGTACACGACAGCAGGGGCAACGATACCCGCCACACCTAGGTCGTGGCTAATCTGTCTGAGCTTGTCGGCAAGATCGCTAAGATCGTCGTCTGAGATTTTGTGGAGTTCGGAGACGGTCTTGCGGTGCGTAGCCGTCGGGTATGTGCCGAGCTTGCCCAACAACGCGCCAGGTACGTAGAACTGCGGGTCGTAGAGTACGTCTCCGCCAGCATCCTTGTATTTTGGCGCGTACTCCATAGCCTTATCGAGGGCTAAATCACGTGGGCTGATGATGACGCCCACGCCAGCGCCGTGCTGCAGTTGTTCCAATGCCAGTTTCTGACTTCGATCGCCAAACTGATGCCATGCACCGTGCTTCATTAGACAGCCCCTATCTTGTTGATGATCGCAGCAACCTGCCCAGCCGTCCGCGGGCGATCTGCTCGTTGCCTTGCCAGCAATTTCCGTACGAGTAGCCGCCATTGCTTTGGCAGTTGGACGAAGCTGTCGGCTGTGAAGTGCGCATCCGATTGGCATACCGCCCTGACCAACTCCGCCCAAGTTCTCGATGGTCGGAAGAACGGGTGTTGCCCGATGAGAGCCTCGTACAGCAGTACGCCGAATGCGAACAGATCGGTGCGATGCTCTATGTCATGCTTGGTACCACCAAATTGTTCCGGCGCGAAATAGGCCGGTGTGCCGATTGCTGCGCCCTCTGCCGTCTTCGTGATATCGGGCAAGTCGAGGTGGCGCGCGAGCCCGAAATCGATTATCACCGGCGCATCGTCGTGCCGAACGCGGATGTTGTTGGGCTTGAGGTCGCGGTGAACGACTTTGGCCCGCCGCAAGGCTTCCAAACCGGACGCGAGTGCAGCGAAGAAAGACGCGACTTTGGTTCTTGACCAGGGTTGCCCTGTCAACCGAGCCGTGAGGTCGTCACCTTCTACAAACTGCTCAATGATGTAGTGGCGTTGTTGCTGGTGTTTGGAGGAGTATGTGTATTCGACCAGCACCACCACGTTCGGGTGGTCGATGTTCTGGAGCGCCTGAATCTCGCGATTCAGTCGGTCGACGCTGTAATTGGGCGCAATCAACTTGAGGCAGAGGTCCCGCCCGTCCCCGTCACGGACGTGAAAGGCAGCCTTATGCTCGCTTGGTGTCAAAGCCTTGACAAAACTGTAATCCGGAAACTGAGCCTGCGCGTCACCGATTGGAACGATATACGGCATCCTGATCCCCTGGAAAGTGTTGGGCAACCTCAACAGCAAGGCGGTAGTAGTAAGACCAGACGCGAGGTGGGCGGCGTCGCGGTTTCTTGATCTCTACTACGTCATCGTCATCTACCGCAAGAACACCAACACCATAATGGCGGAGGCCGATCTCGCCATCGATACGGCGAGCGACGCGAGAGGGCACGGCAACGTATGACCGATGAGCGAAGATACTGTTACGGATGGCCTGGGCAAGTGCAACTCGCCATTTGTTCACCTTCGCTTCGACTGTCACGATTTCAGGAAGCACATTGCGCCACGACTCATGCAGCGAAAATGCTTCGCCGGAAACACACACGATTTGTGCCTCCCGCATGTCCTCGAGGATGCGGATAACTGCCTTCATAGGTCTGCCGGTGCGCTTCGCAATTGTATCAGGCCTTGCCTCCCGGACGGCTCGCAGGTATGCCAGAAGTTCCACGTCCGGCACATTGAGTTCGGAGACGGCAACCACGTACGGCTCGAAAGTCACAAGGACTAAGTCTGGCATCCCAGCGCCGATCGGGAGCGAACCAGCTGTCCAGCAGCGACCCTCGGTCGTATCAAACAACTCGGGCGCCTTGGCTGCGACCGCATCTTCGATTGCAGCCTCCGGACCTGCCCGGCGTGTCCGGAAATAGGTAACGCTCATTGCGTGGTGCTTCCCATCGACAAATCTGCACTAGGATCCTAGCTTCATTCGCTGCTGATGTCGACTACTCATGATCCCCTCGGCATGTAGTATGAACCACACATGCGTGGTCATGCGCCTGTACCGCGTGTTCAACATGCTCACGATGAGCGTGGTCGTGATCTGCGTCAATGTGCCCAACATGCCCACGACAACCCACGACAAGCGTGGGCATGCCACACGGATGCGTGTCAGCGTGCTGGGGGCTGGAATAAATGGTGACAGCCACCTGATTTCGTCCTCTCTTCTTCTCAACTTTGCGTTTTCCGGGGCGGCCAACCGGGAGAGGGCGGAGCCGGCGGCGGGTCGCAGGTTCGCGGCCGAGACGCCCGCGCTACCCAGCCCCAGATCTCGGCCCCCATCATGCCGGCCGCGAGGGCCAAATCGGCCGGGTGGCCGTTGACGTATGTGACGAAGCGGTTCTGCCAGGCCTGTAACTGGGCGTCTGGGCGCGGGATAACAGCCCGTTGAAAAAGTGTACAGGCACCTCGCGGGGCCGTTGCCTCTCCGGCGCCAGGGCGGTTGAGCTCGGAGCCAGTCTCCTTTTTCAACGGATTGATAAGGTCGTTGGCCATAACAGCTTGCCCCTATGCGGGTTGAGCGCCACAGCAGCGTCCAGCCCGCATTATCGCCGTGCCGAGTGGCCGGTGTCAACGAGTATCGGATCTCTGCTGCGTGTCACCGGCCAACAACCTGGCTGAGCAGGCCGTTCGTTTCGTGGTGATCGATCTGCGCATCACCCAAGGAACGCGAAGCGAAGCCGGTCGCCAATGGTCCGAACTGATCCGGCCGGCGATGGCCACCTGCGCCCAACAAGGACGATCCGTTTTCGACTACCTCCAGCGGACGATCCACGCCTGCTTCCACGACCAGCCCATTCCCACACTACTACCCCCCCGAGCCGTGAACGGTTACCTTTGCTCTACCCGGATTAAACGCTGCTGAGCAAAGTGGAACTTTGCTCTACCCAGATTAAACGCTGCTGAGCAAAGTGAAACTTTGCTCTACCCAGATCTACCCGGATTGTGTTGTGCCTGTAATCGTGACGCTCCCCCTGGCGGACATTTTCGCCCATGCGTCTGGCATCGAGGTGCCGCGACGTGGTAGATTGTGCTATGTCACCGCACGGCGGAGATATTTCAGGAGGCTCCTGGCACCGCTGAACGGTACTGTGTCTGCAATCGAGCAAGGAACCGATCGTGGAAGGAATCATCTACCTCGACAATGCCTCGACCAGCTTTCCCAAGCCGGACGTTGTCCATGACGCCGTTCGAGAGTTTTACGGCAAGTACGGCGTCAATCCCGGGCGCTCGGGTTGCGATCTTGCCCTTAAAGCCGAGGACATGATCCACGGTACGCGCAAGAGACTCTCCGCCTTTTTCAACCAGAGCCTGCTACGGGCGGGCAGACCCAAGGACCCGAACCGCCTGGTCTTCGCCATGAACGCAACGATGGGCCTGAACCTCATCATCAACGGCACCGTTGGCCCCGGCGACCACGTTGTCACCACCAAAGTCGAGCATAATTCCGTCATCCGACCGGTCAACCACAGGGTCCTGGAAGGTGCTAAGGCCACCATTGTCGCGCCCGATCCCGAGGGTTATCTCGATCCGGAGGACATCCGTAAGGCCATCAGGAAGAATACAAAGCTCGTCATCGTCAACCACGCCTCGAACGTCACCGGCGTTGTACAGGACTTAAAGGCCATCGGGGGCGTGTGCCGTGAGGAAGCCGTGCCGCTGGCGATTGACGCCGCCCAGACGGCGGGCGTCCTCCCGATCGACATGGCTGAGTGCAATATCAGCTTCCTGGCGTTTACCGGTCACAAGTGTCTTATGGCGCCCACCGGCACCGGCGGGGTCTGTGTCGCGGACGACGCCCAGATCCGAGGCACCGTCTTCGGCGGGACCGGGGTGCGTAGCGCCGTGCCGTACCACCTCGACGAGTATCCCTACCGCCTCGAGGCGGGGACGCAGAACCTCGCGGGCATTGCCGGTCTGTACGCGGGGCTCGACTGGGTCGAGCGGAAGGGCCTGGCGAGCATCTACAAGCACGAGATGGAACTGCTTGCCCGGCTCCAGGAAGGCCTCTGTGAGATCAAGGGTATCAGAATCCGGGGCACGAAGAATCTGAACAGCCGTGTGGCGACCGTGTCCATCACGGTGGACAACCATGATCCGTCCGATATCGGCACCATTCTCGACGTGGATTACGGAATCCAGACGCGCACGGGCCTGCAATGCGCCCCGCTCATCCACGAGCATATGGGCACGACGCCGCGAGGCACGGTTCGCTTCTCCGTGGGACCGTTCAACACAACAGAGCACGTCGAAGCCGCGATCAGGGCGGTTGCCGAGACCACGGCGGATCGCCGCTCATCGGTCAGTGCCAAATGACTGTCAGGTGAACACAAGGCCGTCTCGCCGGTGACAGACATGGCAGCCGAAGTCGCCTTGTAAAACACGCGCACAGTCGGCGTGGACGGCGCTGCCACGTCACATGGTGGGGGTCGCGCCGGTCGATCGGCCCTGCAGGTATTCAAACCGCTTTTGCTTGCAGCAGACACAGTCGCCCTTGCTGGCAGCGGTCTGCACATCGAGCTGGGTCACTCGCCCGGTCCAGGCATCGATGCTGATCAGCCGGCGGGTGACATCGTCCGATCGCCCGATAAGCAACTTGAGGGCCTCCATTGCCTGGAAACTCGCGACCAGTTTCACCGCAGGACTCAGCACCCCCACTGTGACACAGGTCGGGCTCATCCGGGGCGGCGGGGCGGCGTCAAACACGCAGCGCAGGCACGGCGTCTGGCCGGGGATGATCGGCATGCACAACCCGGCGGCCCCGACCACGGCGCCGTAGACCCAGGGTCGGCCGGTCTTGACGGCCAGGTCGTTGATCAGGAAGCGCGTCTGGAAGTTGTCCGTTCCATCAAGCAGGAGGTCGGCGTTTTGGGCGAGCATCTCGATGTTGTCCGCCTTCACGTCCACCACGTGCGGGTCAATCGTGACATCCGAGTTGATCCTGCGCAGCTTGCGTGCAGCCGCCTCGGCCTTTGGCAGTCCGGCTTCGATGTCGGCCTCGTCAAAGAGCACCTGCCGCTGGAGGTTGTTTTTCTCGATATAATCACGGTCGCAGATTTGGATGTGTCCCACGCCCGCCCGTGTCAGCGTATCCGCCAGAACGGTGCCCAGCCCGCCGCAGCCGACCAACACGACACGCGACGCCAGGAGTCTGCGTTGTCCTTCCAATGCGAAGTTGTGGTAGCGAATCTGCCGCGAATAGCGAGCAAGCTCCGGGGGCAAGTGCGAGTTGTCGCAGTCCGGCGTCGAGGTCATGGAGATAAGTGATCCCACGAGCGAATAACGGATGTCGGCAAGTGAATAGCGAATGTCGAATAGCGAATAACAAATGAAAGGTGATACGGCGCGGCTGGCGGAGAATTCGAGGGTCTATGGTACAGAGGCGGCGTGTACGTGTTCACCTTAGATTCGCTATTATGAGTTCTGCATCCGTGCCGTCGTGTCAATCGTCCTCATGCTCGTCCTTAGGAGCGAACGAAGCCAGGAAACTTCCCTCCGGGGATGATTCTACACGTGGAAGTTCAGTCGGTTGCCCGTCGGTTTCCTTCGTCGAAACCGGGTCGAGCGACTGCAGTTCGTCCGCCGGTTCGGGCAAGCCATCCAATGTCGAGGTGGTCATTTCCGCAGGCGTGTGATCCTGCGTCGAGGAAGCGCCGGTCGTGCCCGATTCTCGAATACTCGGGTCTGGCTGGGCCGATGATGACGTGCCTCGCGAATGAGCGAGAAGTTCGCCGGCGAGTGAGCCGGACGGCGCCGGGGGTTGCGCGGGTGTTTCCGGATGACCAGCATGGAGTCCGAGTTGAACCGACGATCCGAACACACGTTGCGTGCGCGTCCGATCCAAAAGCAGATACGCTCGCCCGTTGCGAATCCCAGAAGAAATAAATAGCGCCCCGAAGATAATAACGAGAAGGCCGTTAGCCAACCACCCGCCGTCCAGAAGCATCATCACGCTGCTGACGATAAACATGGCGCCGATGGCCACGGATACCACGGCGTCCACCATCAGCACGATTGGCCGTCCGAGGCAGGACCACAGCGAGATCCCGGCCATCGCAACGCCGCCGACGCGAAGAACGTAGTAGAAGACCAGATTGCCCAGCGAAAAGAAGTCAGTCCCTGTGGGTTTTGACAGGTAGAAGAACCCGAAAAAGAGCAGACACGCAGCCGCGAGGGCCGCCGAAGCAGCGTTTTGCCGCACGAGCTTCAAACCGTAGTCTCCTTCACGCTGGCGGTGAGGTGATCCATCACATCAATCTCCGTATTGCCGCGCTATTCCCGGCGTGCCGCAACGGTTCGCGTGTCGTCATTCGCTATTCGCTATTCGTCATTCGCTATTCCCACATCATGGCGCGATGTACTCGTGATCCGGGTCGCGGATGGTCATGACCGGGCACGGAGATTTCCGAACGACCTTTTCCGTCGTGCTGCCCAGCAGCATGTGCGAAATGGCGCCTCGGCCATGGGTGGACATGACGATCACATCCGCCTGCCACTGTCGCGCCGCGGCGATGATCTCCACAAAAGGACGCCCCACAACCACATTCGTCTCCGCAGGAGGCGCCAGTCCGTCAAGGTGTTCCGAGACGAACTTGGTCATTTGCTCCGACGCGATTGTGGCCAGTTCCTCCATCGGCACGGTGATGGGCACGCTCTCAGGGCCGATCGGCGCCCACGTCTGGTACGCCTCGTCCACGACGTGCAGGCAGTAGACGGATCCGGAGAACGCCTTGGCTAACTCGCGGACATAAGGAATCGCGTGAAGTGAGAGCTCGGAAAAATCGGTCGGATACAGGATTCTCTTCATCGATACGGTCATAACGTCGCCTCCCGGATTCTCTATTCGACCCTTGCTGATGATTATACGGGCGGTTGCCGGGCCGGTCAAAACCACGGGGCCATGCCCCTCGACGCCCGGCTACGCTATATAACCGTGCGCAATTGTGTGGCAAGGCTTACTTCGGAGCATCGCGCAGGCTAAAGCCTGCGGCTCGGTGGAGCATCGCGCAGGCTAAAGCCTGCAACTTGGTGGTGCTGCAGGATTGCGCACGACCATTTAGATCTCCCTGCGTGAACGGGCGTCGTGCGTGTCGGAGCCGGGCCGTCCCCGGCCTGAGTCTCCGCCCTTGCGGTAGTGCGGAATTGCGCACGATGGTTTAGAATACTCGTGGGTTTGGCGCCGAGCGGTGGCGGCGACGACTGACTGTGGAGCTTTCTGGTGGGATTGACGGCTGTGCCAGATTCGCCCGAGCCGGTGATCAGACGGCGGTTGCCGCCGTGGCTCAAGCGCCCATTGCCGTCGGGTGATTATTCGCACACACGCTCGGTCGTGGCGCGAAGCGGCGTGGCGACGGTTTGCCAACAGGCTCGCTGCCCCAACATCTCCCAGTGCTGGGCGAAGCGGCACGCCACCTTCATGATCCTGGGCGATAAGTGTACGCGGCGATGCCGCTACTGCGCCGTGGCCACCGCCAGGCCCGACCCGCCGGCAGCGGACGAGCCCGACCGATTGGCGAAGGCGGTGGCGGAACTGAAGCTGCGTCACGTGGTGCTGACCGCGGTGGCGCGCGATGATCTAAAGGATCACGGGGCGGGTCACTTCGCGCGATGTGTAGCGGCGATCCACCAGGCGTGTCCCGGCACGACCGTCGAGGTTCTACCGGCTGACTTCCGGGCCCGGCGAGACTGCATCGAGACCTTGTGCCGGGCCGGGCCGGAACTGTACAACCATAACCTGGAGACCGTCGAGCGGCTTACGCCCGTGATTCGTCCCCAGGGCAAGTATCGCCGGTCGCTGGAGGTCTTACGGATCGTCAAGGAGACGGCGCCGGACTTGTTGACCAAGTCCGGCGTGATGGTCGGACTCGGCGAGACCACCAAGGAGCTGTATCAGGCGTTCCGTGACCTGCGCGAGGTGGATTGCGACGTTCTGACGGTCGGCCAGTATCTTCAACCGACCCGTGAGAACCACGTGCCGACCGCCCGGTATTACCGCCCGGAGGAATTCGACCGGCTGGCCGAGTACGCCAGAAGCCTGGGTTTCATAAGCGTCGCTGCCGGGCCGTTTGTGCGGTCGAGCTACAACGCCGCAGAGGTGTTCGACCAAGGAAAAAGGGGTCAAAAAAGGGGTCAGGTTGATTTAACTTGTAGGGCAGGACGAGCGAAGCGAGACCTGCCGCAGCCTGACGTGGTGCGAGAAGGGATTCTCGCACCAGAACACGTGCCTATGTAGGGCAGGACGAGCGAATCAAGACCTGCCGTAACGGCTGCCGCAGCGGCGTACGACAGATTCCGGCGGGTGAAACCCGCCCTACACGACACAACGATTCCGGATTCCACCGTGTCCGCCAAAGAACGCGAATTCAAACATCTCGCCGGCAAGTTCTTAGTGCTGGACGGCCCGGACGGTTGTGGCAAGACAACCCAGCAGGGGCTTCTTGCCAAGCGTCTGGAGGACTCGGGTCTTGACGTGGTCTGTGGTTGCGATCCGGGTGGGACCGAGATCGGGGACCGCATCCGCTCCGTCCTGCTGGATTTCGATCTTAGTGTGATGGATGCCACCTGTGAGACATTGTTGTTTATGGCGTCTCGGGCGCAGCTCTGCTCTGAGGTGATCCGCCCGGCCTTGGAGAAAGGCAAGACCGTCCTATGCGATCGGTTCGTCAGCGCCACCTGCGCTTACCAGGGTGCGGTCGGGTTCGATATTGCGAAGGTAATTGAACTGGCGCGACTGGCGACCGGCGATCTGTGGCCTCACCTTACCATGATCATTGACATAGACATGGATGCTGGGTTCGCCCGAATCGGTCGAAAATTCACCCATGCCCAAAAGAAGATCTTCCGTGATGTGGGTCAACGTACGCTGTTTCATGACGTGCTGCACGACGCAATGGAAGCACGCATGGTTGACTTTCACCAACGAGTACATAACAACTTCAAGACACTCCACGAGTATTACCCGTCTCCGTTAATCTACGTGGATGGGAGCAACTCAGTAGAGGCGGTTCAGGAGAGCATCGCGCAAGCGGTCAGGTCACATGTCGATCCTTGACGTAAAGCACCAGGCAGGCGCCCAGCGGCTCCTACAACGCGCCCTGGTCGCTGATCGCGTGCCGCACGCATACATGTTTCACGGGCCTGACGGCGTGGGCAAGGAGATGCTCGCGCGGAGCCTGGCCCAATTGCTGCTCTGTCCGCGGGCGACGGATGTAGACGTGCCGCCTGAAGATGTCCGGGCCGTCGGCATTGAGCGGGCGCGGGTCGCGTGTGGAATGTGCGACGACTGCCGCACAGCCGCCGCCGGGACCCACCAGGACGTGCATATCGTGCACCGGCGCCTGAATCGATATCACCCGGACGGCGAGATCCGCAAACGCAAGGCCCTGGAGTTGGGCGTCGATATCGTTCGTTACTTCCTGATTGACAAGGTGGCGATGACGCCGGCCCGTGGTCGGGCCAAGGTCTTCATCGTGCTGGAGGCGGATCGAATCACCCAGGCCGCTCAAAACGCCATGCTCAAAACACTGGAGGAGCCGCCGGGGACCACATTTTTGATCCTGCTGGTGCAATCCATAGATACCATGTTGCCCACCACGGTTTCGCGCTGCCAGACGGTGGCTCTTGGACCGCTGCCGATCGAATTCATCTTGTCCCGGCTGCGCGAGAAGCAGCCGGACCTGACGACCGAGCAACTCGCGTGGTACGCCGGGTTCGCCTGTGGAAGCGTGGGCCGGGCCGTCGAATGTGTCGAGGAAGGACTGTATGACGTCAACGCTCGCGTGGTGGAATGGTTGGCCCTGTTGCCCGGCCGCTCGCCCGATTTTAGTTTTGCCTCCTGGGCCGATGAGGCGAAATCACTTGCGGGGCGCTACAAAAGGCGCGACGAGGACATCAGCGAAACCGAGGCCCAGCGTCGCGGTTTCAAGACGATTCTGGCTCTTGCAGCCGCGTTCTTCGCCGATGTTGCTCGCCACGGCTGCGGGGCGTCGAAGGTGATTCTCAACAAGCCCGGTCCGGCCCTGGTATGGCGGTGCGCCGACGCGGTAAGCCCCACAATCGCCGCCGACATCATCACCCGGATCGTGCGAACCGAAGCTCAACTGGACATGAACGCCAACGTTCAGCTTTGCATTGAAACGTCCATGGACGACATTGCCGCCATCGCCGCCGGCCGGGGCGAGCCGATCGTGACGTTGCGACCGTAGGATATGTCCTGGGTACGGGTGCCCCGTACCTGAAAGAGTTTCGCAGTCAAGCGATTCTCCTACAGAATTTCTCCGCACTTTCTCCTCGCCCATCGCGTCATCGCGAGGGGTTTGGCTGAAGCCTTAATAGCGGTTCTCGCCGCTTCCGTGGATCTGGAGCGTCGT
>Ga0114922_10000498_pt1 | contig 37669 bp, 31 predicted proteins | sample AartaG_FD_100975 | JGI IMG/M metagenome (GOLD analysis project Ga0114922, IMG submission 100975) | Deep subsurface microbial communities from Aarhus Bay to uncover new lineages of life (NeLLi) - Aarhus_00045 metaG | ecosystem: Environmental > Aquatic > Marine > Oceanic > Sediment | place... | reverse complement strand
TATCCCAGGCGTGGAGTCGATCCTGTCACTACGGGCCTTATGGCTCTCTCAGGACGATCGATGGGCCCGCTATTGGAACACGAAACCGGCCTACCAAAAGGCCGCCTAAACTGTCACGGACCCACCTGATGACGGACGCGTTCGGCGGGGTTGACACGGAAACGGCGTTCGCGGCGGCCTTCGATCCTGAGTCCAACCTGCTGGTTTGCGGGTCGTTCAGGTCCACAAATGTGGATTTCGATCCCACCAGCGGTATAGACGAGCGCTCTTCCAACGGGAGTCGCGACCTGTTCACCACCAAGCACTATTGCGGGCAGCGTGAGGCGTTGGAGGGGCATCATGTGCAAGGGGCGCGCAAGAAGATCAAGGCTACGATCCAGACCACCGTGCCCGGTGGAAGCGTCAAGATCGAATACACCGGCCCAGGCGATCCGATCATCGAGTCATTCGACATCGACGACACCGGCCAGGCGAAGTTCACGCTAAAAAAACTCAAAAAGGGCGACTACCACTGCCTGATAACCAAAATCAAAGACGCAGACAGCAAAACCCTCTGCCAAGGCCCCCTCGCCCCCCGCACAGCCACGGTCAAATAAACGTCGAAACGCCAAAAATCGAAACGCCAAAACGTCGAAGATCAAATGTCGAAACGTTGAAAACTGACGAGATCGACGCAGCCATTCAGTACCGCGATCGTCAAAGAGCGTGGTTGTGGGCTGCACCCACCGGTTGAAACCCGGTGTCACACTTGTATGCCACACTTGCATGGGGCACTTGTATGCCACACTCGTATGCCGCGCTTGTGCGCGTTTCGTAGTCCGAGCTATCTGACCGTCCAACGCGCATCGGTCCACTTCCGCTCGCTTTTGCTGCTTTCGACGGTGTGTTCGATGAAGTGGACGCCGCGGGCGCCGTCATAGACGTCCGGGTAGTCGTGCTTGGGGCCGCCGCCGGCCCCGCCGCCGGCGCGGATCGCTTCGCCAACCGCGTTGTAGATGTTGGCGAACGCCTCGATGAACGCTTCCGGATGGCCGGACGGCAGGCGGGTGTTCTTCTTGGCGGCCTGGCACACGTAGTCGTTACCGCGGCGATAGATCCGTTCCGGTTGGCCCTGTGGTTTGAAGATCAGACGGTTCGGGTTCTCCTGATGCCATACGAGTCCGCCCTTGTCGCCCCACACGCGCAGGCGCAGGTCGTTCTCGTTGCCGATGCATATCTGCGAGGCGAAAAGGATGCCGCGAGCACCGCCGGCGTAGCGGATGAGTAGGTTGGCGTCGTCGTCGAGGCGTCGGCCTGGAACAAACGCGGTCAGGTCCGCGCAGATCTTGTCGATCTTAAGGCCGGTCACGTATGACACGAGGTTCTCGGCGTGTGAGCCGATATCGCCGATGGCCCCGCCGACGCCGCTGCGGGCCGGGTCGGTACGCCACTCGGCCTGCTTCAGGCCGGTGTCCTCGAGCTTGCTCGCCAACCATCCCTGGTTGTACTCGACGATCACCTTGCGGATCTCGCCCAGTTCGCCCTGCTCGACAATATGCCGGGCCTGTTTGACCATCGGGTAGCCGGGGTAGTTATAGGTGACGCCGAAGACGACGTTGTTTTCCTTTACCGCGCGGATGAGCGCGTTGGCCTGCTCGGACGTGTGCACCAACGGCTTGTCACACACGACGTGGAAGCCGGGTTTGACGAAGCCCTCTGCGATGGGGAAGTGCGTGTCATTCGGCGTGACGATGCTGACGAAGTCGATGCGCTCGCCGTCGGGCAGATCGCGTTCGCCGTCGATCATCTCCTGCCAGGTGCCGTAGTTTCGCCGCTCGTCCAGGCCAAGGTCCTTGCCCGAGGCGACGGCCTTGTCCGGCGTGGACGACAAGGCCCCAGCCACGAACTCGACGTGCCCGTCCAAACAAGCCGCCGCGCGGTGGACCGCGCCAATAAACGCGTTCCGCCCCCCGCCGACCATTCCCATGCGAAGCTTGCGAGTATCATTCATAGTTTGACCTCCGATGCGTGCGTGTCATGGTAGGGCGGGTTTCGCCCGCCGAATTATCTACCGCCGTTGGACAATAATGCGAAGCATGTAGGAACTTCGCGAAGCATGTACGAACTTCCGTTCTTTCCCCCCGAACCCAGTTGAGTTCAGCCCCGGAGGGGCGACGGTCAATAGCCGGGGGCGCTAGCCCCAGGTAGCGAGAGGCCCGTTCCAACAAAGCCCCGGAGGGGCGACGGTCAATAGCCGGGGGCGCTAGCCCCAGGTAACGAGAGGCCCGTTCCAACAGAGCCCCGGAGGGGCAACGCTCAATAGCCGGGGGCGCCAGCCCCCGGTAACGAGAGGCCCGTTCCAACAAAGCCCCGGAGGGGCGACGGTCAATAGCCGGGGGCGCCAGCCCCCGGTAACGAGAGGCCCGTTCCAACAAAGCCCCGGAGGGGCGACGGTCAATAGCCGGGGGCGCTAGCCCCCGGTAACCAGGCCCCCGGTTCAATAAAGCCCCGGAGGGGCGACGGTCAATAGCCGGGGGCGCTAGCCCCAGGTAACGAGAGGCCCGTTCCAACAAAGCCCCGGAGGGGCGACGGTAAACCGAACCCATATCGCCGTTACGTCCACAAATAACGTTCATCGTACGAAATTCCATGGCGTTTCAGCAGAGTAACAAACTCCTCCTGAAACGCGACACGCCGGTGATGTTCCTCCTGCCGGGCGATGTACCTCTTCACCTGTTCCAGATTGGAGGAGCTTACCGTGAACGCACCGTATCCATCCTGCCAGCCGAAGTCGGCCCAGTCCGGGAACGCTTCGTGCACCCATTTCGACGATCCGGACTTGATCGCCCGCAACATATCCGACACGGCCCTCGAAGGATGCATGGTAACCAGCAGGTGAACGTGATCCGGCATTCCTCCGGCGCATAGCAGACGCCCCTTCTCGTCCTTGATGATTCCGCCCATGTAGGAGTAGAGACGATCACGGCGCGCGGGTGTAATCTGCTGCGAGCGATTTTTGGTACTGAATATCAGATGATAGTGAAGACACGTGTAGGAATTAGGCATGGTTTCGGTCCATGATTCCGCCGCCCCTTCGGGGCTTATTCCTGTTGTCGCCACTGTCCGGGGGTTCCGCTTCGCTCCACCCCCGGCTACCGACCGCGACCCCTACGGGGCCGAATCACCGCTGCGCGGTGGACCGCGCCGATAAACGCGTCCCGCCCGCCGCCGACCATACCCATGCGAAGCTTACGGTTGTAGCTCATACTCCTGCTCCTGCGATGTCACGGCTGTCTCGGCCGTGTGTTTACGAAGATGTGTCGTGAGCGGCAAGAAAAGAGCGATGTGCTACTTTTCCCTTGCTGCAAAGGACATCAGCGTCGCGATGTCAACGCCGAGGGCTGCCGCGATACGCTTCATCGTTTTGATGGTGCTGCGTTCCGGATGCTTTTCGATGCGCGAAATCTGCGACTGGGGCACGCGCAACCTGGCGGCCAGTTGCTTCTGCGTCAGCCCCGCCCGCTTGCGGGCCTTGGCGATCCAACTGCCGGCGATTTCCAGGGCGGCATCTTCGGCTTTTACCCAGTTGGTTTTCGGGTCGTCCAGTCGGACGGCCAATTCCTGAGCTTCAGCGGCGCTGAGTAGTCGCTCGTATTCCTCTATCGGCACAATGACGTGCGTTGTACGATCGTCTTGCACCACGTAGGTCGCGTTTGCCGTGCCCAGCCGGGCGCGCGCTGCGGCTACGGAGGTTCCTCTGCCTCGATGTCGTCCGGCTTTCGTCGTCGTCTTGGTTTTGACAGGCGGCATTTGATCACCCGGACGGTCTTGCCGTCAAAATGAAAGATTGCGATCCGTTCGACGCCCACTCCAAACGAAAAGCGCCGAAACACATAGCGTCCCACCTTCTTATCGTGGAACCAATCAGAGTTCTTGATCGGTGCGCGGCAGACGATCTCAAGTTGTCGAAAAAAGTCGGCTGTGTCTCCTTCCGAGAAGGAGTGCTTCAGATCCGCGAGCACATCAGGATGGAGTTCCGCATCAACGTACATACACCACCTCCCCCGGCGGGGCCGGTTGTTAGCAACGGCTACGTTAATACGGAACGCCGCCTATTTTATCACCAGTGAGCAACAGCGCGCTTGCTGCTCACACTTCCCCTACCCCGGGCGTTCCGGCACGACTGGGGGAGCCAGTCACCATTATGTCACAGGAAGTATATAACAAATTCGATAAGTTGTCAAGCGGCGTGCTGCTTTTTCAGGCGTCGCACGGATTCCTCGGCGAGGCTACGCTGATCATTTTACCCACGGCGGGCAGTGCCTCTCAATCCTCCACCACCGGCAGCAGGAGGCGCGATTGATGCTTGGCGTCGTGATGCACGCGGTTGTTGGCGACGACCGCCTCCACCGCGCTGCCGGGCGGCTCCAGCGTGTTGGTGTGGGCTGCGAACTTCGGCACCGCAGCCGAGGCGATCTGCAATCGCAACTGATGACCGGCAAACACGCGAACGCCGGTGGCCCACATGTCGATGCGTACCTTGACGACCTCATTCGGCGGCACCGGGTTGAGCTCCTCCAGCGAATCGCGCAGGGCGAGTCGAACATTGCCGTCGCACAGTTGCCGGGCCACGCCGTCGGGATGCACGTCGCACAGCAGGGCGCAGAACTCGGTGTCCTGTGCCGACGAGGACACCCATAGTTCTGCAAAGACACGCCCACAAAGAACGACGTCATCGGTCAGCGGGGCGCTCGTGTAGCACAGCACGTCATCGCGTCGCTGAACCGGCCTGGCGTCGAACGGCCCGCCCACCTGAAGCGTACCCGCGTCGTACAGGTACGGCGTGGGATGGTCGGGATCGTAGACGTACTCATCGAAAGCGGCATCACGCCCGTCCGCCGATGCGCCGCGTCCGGGCGTATCACCAGGCCTATCCCGCACTTGCTCCTCGCCGATCTGACCGGTTGAAGACCGGTCCCATAGGAGTTGGCCGTCGCCGAACGACGAATTCGCCTTGCCGCCGGAATGCAGATAGATCGACCGCTCCTGAGTTCCCGGCGGCGGCCAATCGGCCATATCGTGCCAGTCGTTGGAGCCCATCAGGAAGATGCGGGCGCGCTTGCGATCGCCCCAGCTCTTTGGTCTGCCGCCGATCTGTTTATCAAGCCAGTCGAGGATAAACCCGTTGATGTCGATTACCTCTTCCGGGCCGAAATCGACGCCGTGAATGATCGTCTTGGTGTTGGTGGCGTGGGGCCAGGGACCGATCAGCACGTACTGCTCGTTTTCGCTGATCGCCGACCGCCGGGCGTTGGGAAAGTTGTTGTACGTGCTGGGGCCGTCGTCGTCGTACCAGCCGCAGATGTGCAGGGCGGGCACGTCGAGTTCGCCTATGCGGTGCATGTAGCAGGCCCGCTGCCAGTAGTCGTCCCTGGTCGGATGTTCCATCCAGTCGCGCCACGCCGGGCTGACTAACCCAAGCTGCTCATCGAGCCGGTTCAAGGGGCGGAAGTTGTAGAGCGATTCCCAGTCGTATTGTTCCGCGTCCTGATTTGTGCGTCCGTGCACGAACAAGGCCCAGGTGATCATGCTCCAGAACACCGAGCCGTTCTGCCAGGGTACGTTGATCACCGGGTCCGGCAGGGCGACGATGGGGATGATCGCTTTGACCGCCCGGTGATGCCCGAAGACGCCCATCCACACGCAGTACCCCTCGTACGAGCGCCCCATAAGCGCGATGTTGCCGTTGCAGAATTCCTGCTCTGCCAGCCAAGCCTGGGCCGCCCGCCCGTCGTTGGCCTCGTGGAAGAACGGTTCCCACTCGCCTTCGCTGTCATAACGCCCGCGCACATCCTGGACAGCCACCGCGTAGCCGTTGGCGGCGAACTCACGGGCAAGCGGGATCTTTTTCACGGGATCGTTGTTGCTGTACGGCGTGCGGATGAGCACGCACGGCCAGGGGCCTTCGCCTTTGGGCAGGTAGACGTCGGTCGACAGTCGCACGCCGTCGGACGCGCGGCAATCCAGATCGAGTCGCACCTTCACGCCATGCTTCGGACGCTTTGCCATGGGAAACCTCGCTTCTCAAAACACCGGCACTGTGGCACCAACCACTGCGGCACCGGTATTCAACCTGTGGCAGACGATCCAACCTGTGCACCGACAACAGCCTACAGCGCGCGAGGGGTTCTTGTCCAAGCGTGACGCTCGCCCCGGCGAGTGTGTGCCCGGACGTAGCCACGTCACTATGGAATGGGGTGGAGAGACGGTTGGGGTTGTGTTAGCATAGCCGCAGGTGAAGTGTCCGCCAATCGAACGAGTGCATCATGCAAGAGATCAAAGAGTATCATCGATTTTGTCCCGACCAGCCGAGTGTGTTGATCTCCGACGGCGTCTGCCAAGGTCGTCGCCGAACGCACTACCCGCACTGCGCCGGATGTCAGTTCAACGACGAAGCCCAGGCCGACTCTGAGGATGGGGATACCGAGGTCGGCCGGAAACACCGAGAGGTTTCCCACGTGCTGAACGAGGTGTTCAAGGCCTACGATATTCGAGGAACCTACCCCGACAAGCTCAACGAAGAGATCGCCTACCGAATCGGCCACGCCGCGGCCACTTATCTGCGATTGTCGTTGCGTGGGGTGGCGCGGGGAGATTTGTCCGCCGGTGCGATCGCCGTGGGGCGGGACATGCGCAAGAGCAGTCCGTCGATGGCCTCCGCGCTGATCGACGGGGCTCGTGCCGCCGGTTCGCCGGTGTTCGACATCGGCATGGTCGACACCCCTCAGGTGGTTTTTGCCATCAACCATCTGAATTGCTGCGGCGGCATCCAGGTCACCGCCAGCCACAACCCCGCCCACTACAACGGGTTCAAGATATCGGGCGCCAGCGGGGTGCCCGTCGGGGCCGACACCGGGCTGGCGAACATCCGCCAGATGGCTTCGGGTGTGACGCACCCGGCTCACGAGGACCTGCCCCCGCTGGAGAAAAAAGACCTCTGCGAGGTGTACCGCGAGTTCATCTGCGGCTATCTCGAAACGCCGCGGCCGATGAAGGTGGTGGTCGACGCGTCCAACGGCATGGCCGGGCGATGGGTGCCGATCCTGTTCGGCGAAATCCCCGAATTGCGGCTCGTCTGCCTGAACATGGAGCACGACGGCGAGTTCGTGCATGAGCCGAACCCGCTGGTGGACGCCAATTTACAGCAAACGCGCGACGAGGTGCAGGCCTCGGGGGCGAACTTCGGCGTCTGCTTCGACGGCGATGCGGATCGGTTGATGCTGGTCGACGAGCACGCCGAGATCGTCCGGTGCGACATGACGACGGCCCTTTTAGCCGGTGAGTTTCTGCGCCGCGAGCCGGGTTCGACGATCGTTTACGACCTTCGATCAAGCCGCGTGGTGGCCGAGGAAATCCGGGCGGCCGGCGGACATCCGCGGCGAGAGCGCGTCGGGCACGCCTTCATGAAAAAAGCCCTGGCCGAGTCAAAGGGTATATTCGGCGGCGAGCTTTCCGGCCACTTCTACTTCAAAGACAACTTCTTCTGCGATTCCGGTATGTTGGCGTTCGTCCACGTGGTCAACGTGCTGACGCGCACCGGCAAGCCGCTGGGCGAGCTGATCGCGCCGCTGAAGCGCTACTCGGCCAGCGGCGAACGCAACTTCGAGAACGAGGACAAGGACGCCGCCATCAAGCGTCTGGCCGAGATATTCGAAGACGGCAAGGTCGATTTCCTCGATGGCGTGACGGTGCAATACGAGGACTGGTGGTTCAACGTCCGCAAGTCCAACACCGAGCCGCTCCTACGCCTGAACCTGGAAGCCAAAACGCCGGAGCTTATGAGCGAAAAGCTGGAGCTCGTCGGCAAGGAACTGGGCACGCCGGTGGATCATTGAGGATGGGGGCAGGTGGTCAGCCTCCTGGATGACATTTGCACGCCGCGTACGATTTTGTCTTGACATAGCCCCGTAGGTCTGATAACATAATGGCAATACGCTGATATGGTGGGCTGCGCTTAAGCGTGACTGGTCGGGCGGAACTGACGTGCTTTCGTGGGTGAACCCACGTGAAGACGGGTCGGGCGTTTGGCGCGCGTTTGGCTGCATTCGTCGGCAGGATCCCAGTGACCGGGCCCCCACCTGGGACAGGGGATACGATTGGTCCGGTTCTCTTGGAGGAGGAGGGAATTATGATGAAAACAAAGTTGCGAGTCTTTGAGCGTGTTGAAATAGGGGGCAGTCGTCTGATTGGAGCTCCAGACCCCCTGACAAAACCCTTTGTGACACCGGCGACTCGCCGGTGCCGTCGCGTGCCGGTGGCCCACGCCACACGTTTTGTCAGGCGCTCCTAGAAACAGATGACTGTCCCCACTTCTTTTGGACTCTTCGAAGGTTGCTTCATTCGTAGAAATCCTCTTTTCGTAGAATCACCCTCTCTGGCAACGGTGCTGTGGCGCTTTCGTAGAAGCAATTGAGGGTTCTTACGGATGAATCACGGTTGCTTGTTTAACGGAATCGAATAGCAAGACCAAAGAAGGAGAAAACTCATGCAAACGAAGAGACTAACAACACTCTTCATCGCTGCGATGGCCGTCTGGCTGACCGGGTATCTAAGCCCGATCCCAGCACTCGCCCAAGACGAGTGCTGCGTCCCAGGCGGACCTTTTGGCGACGGCTCAGACGGAGACGTGGAGGTGCCAAGAGGTATTATATTTCTCTTGGAGCCTGGCATGAACTACCGGAATGTTACAGTCAAGCCCGGAGGCATGCTTGATACGAGGGGGCACCTGCTCCTCGTATGCGGTACGCTCACCAACGAAGGTACGATCACGGACACGGTGAATGGCGGAGACGGCGGAGACGGCGGAGACGGCGGCGCCGGAGCGGATCCCCTCCTGAACAACCCGCCACCTCACTCACCTCCCTGCAAAGAGCGTGGCGTATATTGTACTGACGGTGAGCCCGGTGAACCTGGGAAGGTGCCCCGTGTTCCGCAAGCCGGTCGCGGCGGCGATGGCGGGGGCGGCGGTGGCGGCGGCGGCGGCGCCTGGGCCTGGAAGGGCTCCCCCAAGGAAGCCGATGCAGACGGCGGTGACGGCGGCGACGGCAGTCCCGGCGGCCGCGGCGGTGGATATGTGAGAATCTATGCCTTCCACTTCAAGAATCCGAGTCCCGGCGTAATCCACGCAAATGGCGGACCGGGGTTCAAGGCCAAAGATGCTCCACAACCAGCACAACCAGCACAACCACCGAATTGCGGTGCCGAATACTACAAGTCCGAGGATCCTCCGATCTATGATATCGCCGGCGGTGGTGGTGGTGGCGGCGCCGGCGGTGACGGCGGCGACGGCGGGACTGTGGAGATTTACACGCGCTTCGAGTTAAAGGAGAAAGGACAGGTCACGGCTCGCGGAGGGCTCGGCGGGAAGGGTGGCAAAGAAGGCGGGGGCCATTGTTTGATTTACGGTGCCTTCACCGGCGGACACAGCTCCGGCTGCGAAGGCGCTGGCTGTGCTGGTGACGGCGGCGACGGTGAACATCGGAGGAACCGCTGCAGTGGGAACGGCACGCCCGGGTGTAACGGATCGCCGGGCAAAGACGGTAACGTCGAGATAAAGTACCAGTGCCCTCCTGAGGACAACAAGAAGCATCTCAAGAAGCTCAAGTGCAGACGCAAATGCAACGGACTGGTGATAGCGAAAGTCAAGAAGGCCGTTCCCGGGGCAAGCCTGTATTTTTGCCTGGACGACCCCCCGGACCGTTGCGACTACGTAGTGGTCAACGAGAAGGGTAAGGCCAAGAAAAAATGGTGCGACGCCGGTTCGGGTGAGCACACCGTCAGAGTCCATTGCTGTGGTTGGAAAGGAGACGTCACCTGCCCGTAGGCTCGGCTGGTGATTTGAGCTGGACGCCAGTGTTCCGTACGTGCTGGCGTACATCCGGCGGCGAATCGCCAAACCAGGTGGAAGAACGCGAGCGACCGGTCCATTGCCGGTCGCTCCGCTCTCCCGGCGGAAGAAAAGTGGTTGGGAGTCTTTAATTGCCCTGTTTCGTGGGACCGGCTTCCAGCCGGTCGGGGCGGGCGTCCTCGCGGGCTGAGCGTTGAGGTCAGTAGCGTTACCCCTGCCTGTGCGTGTCCGCACGCAGACAGGCCTTGTGGGTGACGAGCTGCCAGCGCTCGCTCCCGAAGGGAGCCCCACGCACCACCGACCGCCTCAGTGCCTCCAGCTCCTCCGGCGTTTTCGCTGCGCTGCATTCACCAGGGCCTGCCAGTTCCGCGGACAAAGCACGGGCAGGCTGCGCCTGTCCATGCCACCCAAGCTATCCCGGCCACCCGCCGCCGACAAAGCACGGGCAGGCTGCGCCTGTCCATGCCACCCAAGCTATCCCGGCCACCCGTCGCAACCTAAGTCACTGTGGCTGCGAGGCTTAGGCTATAAACGCAGGGGTAAACATCCGTCTCAACAACGCCGAAGGGTATCCCAAAACACGGCGAATGACACGTTCTGGGCTGCACGTTCGGCGGCGGTAGGCGGGCGGAATCCCATCGAGCGCCAGGACGGGCCGGCATTCGCCTCGTATGCGTGGAAAAAAAAACTCAGTTTTTTTCCGTCGTTTCTCGGATTCCGGGGTCTTAAGGGTGTAGGAATAAGGTTGCCGGACAGCGGCTGTGTGATTGCCGAGGATTGACCGCGTGAATCTCGGTCACTGTTTGAAGGGGGTTGTCATGTCGCGAAAGGTCATTTTGGCGTGGGCATGTTGTTGTCTGGGGCTGGTTGTCGCCGCACAGGGCGAGGTCATACGTGTCCCCGGTGATTACCCTACGATCCAGGCCGGGATCGACGCCGCCCAAAACGGCGACACCGTCCTGGTCGCCGACGGGGTCTATACGGGGGACGGCAACCGGGACCTCGATTTCGGTGGAAAGTTGATCAGCGTGGTCAGTGAGAACGGTCCGGAGGACTGTATCATCGACTGTGAAGGGAGTGAGAACGATCCGCATCGCGGATTCTACTTCCACAGCGGCGAGACCAGCGACGCTGTGCTGGCTGGGTTCACGATCAAGAACGGCTACGTCACCGAAGACAGTCCGGGCGGCGGGCACGGGGGGGCGATCTTGTGCGACTCAAGCCACCCCACGATCAAGAGCTGCACGTTCCGCGAAAATTGGGCTAGTCGTGGCGGCGGGATCCTGTGCGAATCCAGCAGCCCTACGATCAAGAATTGCACGTTCCGCGAAAATTGGGCTGGTTATGACGGCAGCGGGATGTGTAACGTGCGGAGCAGTCCGACGGTGATCAACTGCGCGTTCAGCGGTAATTCGACAGAGTATAACGGCGGCGGGATGACCAACTACGATGATAGCAACCCCACTGTGATTAACTGCACGTTCAGCGGCAACTCGGCCGGCGGCGGCGGCGGGATGTCGAACTACGTCAGCAACCCGACGCTAACGGACTGCGCATTCACTCAGAACACCGCGTCCGTCGGCGCCGGGATGTGGAACCACGGCGAGAGGCCGACCCTGACCAACTGCACCTTCAGCGGCAACGTCGCCACCGAGACAGGTGGCGGAATGTACAACTTCAATAGCGGCCCAGTGGTGACCAACTGCGCCTTCAGAGAGAACGAGGCATATGAAGGCGGCGGGATGTACAACCGGTACAGCTGCGCCACGGTGAGGAACTGCGTTTTCAGGGAGAATACGACGGGTGAGCGCGGTGGGGGGATCTACTGTGACCACAGCACCCTCACGATCACCAACTGCACGATCACGCGGAATGGGGCGGACGGCAACGGCGGCGGCGTCTGCTGTTGCAACAGAAGCACCCCCACGATCACCAACTGCTCGATCACCGAGAACACGGCAGAAATCTACGGTGGCGGCATCTACTGCAACAGAAGCACCCCCACGATCACCAACTGCACGATCAGGAGGAACTCGGCAACGAACGGCCGGGCCGTAGCTTGCGATTCCTCCCAGCAGCAGTATCCGAGCGAGGTGGAAATTGCCAACAGCATCCTATGGGACGGCGGGGACGAGATCTGGAATAACGACGGGTCAACCATTCGGATCATCTTCAGCGACGTGGAGGGCGGGTGGCCCGGTCGGCGCAACATAGACGCCGATCCGCTGTTTGTGGGCGGTCCGCTGGGCGACTACTACCTCAGCCAGCGGGGGTGCGGCCAACCCGAGGACAGCCCTTGCATCGACGCGGGGAAAGGTAGAGCCAATAAGCTCGGCTTGAGAAAGTACACAACGTGCACGGAAGGCAAGAAGGACAAGAAGCGCGTCGATATGGGCTTCCACTACCCGCGGTAGCCGCCCCGAAAGTAGCGTCACCCCCTGTGGGTGGCGAACGATTCGCCCCGGCGCGGGCCATTCTCCCAGCCCGGGCTGCTTGCCGGATAGACGTCTTAACCGCCTTTATATTAAGGACTTACAGACGGTCAGGCAAGTCAGTTAGACTGCACCGCCAGGGACTCGAACCCCGGACCCGCTGATTAAGAGTCAGCTGCTCTGCCAAACTGAGCTAGCGGTGCCTTTCACAAATGTAGCATGAAAACTGCGCGGTTCAAGGGGTGCGCAGAGCATTCGCCACAATGAAGTGTGGCACGTGCCCTCATGTAAGAGGTCACTCCGCCGGAAAACCGGCGTCGCTGATTCCGCCGTGCGGTCTCGAAGGCCATCTCAGAGCTTGTGTGAGAAGCGGGATGAAAAACCGAGCCGCGACCGTGAGGGAGCGGTTTTCCGCGGATGATACCGCACCGCTTCCTTGCGGGTGCGGCTCGGGTAAGACTTCTCACACACGCTCTCAGAGGTGTGGGACGGGGTTTCCAAACTGTCGTTTGACCGGCTGGAAAGCCGGTCCCACGACCGGCTGGAAAGCCGGTCCCACAACCGGCTGGAAAGCCGGTCCCACGACCGGCTGGAAAGACCCCGCCTTATCCACATTTGTCCTGTGGGCCGGCTGCAACGGCGTGCCCCGGCGGGGCATGATGGTGATGGCCCGGCACAGCCTGTCCCGTGAGTCCTTCGATGCCGGGATGAGAGAAGGCCCGCCGACGCCGGACCGGAAGGGACGGCACCACAGCCGCCGCAGGAAAACGGAGCTTGCTCCAGCCTCTGGATGCCAGGGGACATCTGGTGCTCGCGGTGCGCATTCGCGCTGCCTGGTGTACGACGACCCCGCCGTCCCCGATCGACAACCTTCTGCAAACGGCGCTGAGATAGGTCTCGTCAGAGCACGTGTTGACGGTCACCGGGTTGTGGGATACCAATGGTATGATACGGCAGTGCGACGTGGACCGTCCTTTGGACCAACTTGGCCCGCTATTCGGGTCGATTGTGGGGATCGGATCATGACGGAGCAACCAGGCGGTGACGATCGGCAACACACGCTGTTGTTAGTCGATGACAACCCTCAGAACCTCGAGTTGCTGGAGATTTACGCGTCCGAGCTCCCCGGCGCCCGCATTGTGACCGCCACCAACGGCCTCGAGGCGTTGGATGCCGTCGCCGCTAACCCCCCTGACCTCATTCTGATGGACATCATGATGCCGAAGATGTCGGGGTTCGAGGTCTGCAAGCGCCTCAAGAGCGACCCCAAGAAGCGCGACATCATCGTGGTGATGGTGACCGCCTTGAGCGAGACGGGAGACGTCGAACGGGCCGCCGAATGCGGAGCCGACGACTACGTCACAAAGCCGATCGACCGGGCCGCGCTGCTGGAACTGATGAAAAATCTGCTCGGCCGCGGGCGCTCGTAGCGTTGGAGCGACGTCCCCCGCGCTACCGACGTGGAGCAGACTCCGATTTCGCGTATCGGTTGCAGCGACGCCCATTGCGGACACCGCCGGGAGCGGTGGATTGTCACGCATTCAGCGTTCAGCGCTCGCCATTCCGCATTCAGCATTCTTCGTTACCTGTTCGCCCAGGGGAATCGGCCGGGCGGCCTCTTGCGCCAGTTTTCGTACTGCTGAGGCGTAAGCACACGGAGCAATTCGATTTCGTAGATCACCCAGTCGCCTTTGTTGACACCGGCCCTTTCCACACCGTCGTATTGGAGCTTCATTTGCCGATGTCCGCCCACCTTCATCGACGGCAGGCAGTCCTTCCATGATTGCGGGCACAAAGACAACAAAGTGACGTAAGGTTCGCGGCGCATGCGAGAGCTGTCCAGACACGACAGAGGGTTGTCCTTGTGCTTGTCGGGCCAGAAGGCGTAATGAACGACAATGGCTGAGTCTTCGATGGGCGACTTGCCGTGGCCGACCTTGATGTCGTAATACTTAAGGCCTGGTCTAAGCTCGGTGTATTGTTCCTCGTACACCGGAGTCAGGACGGGTCTGGGACCGATCGACTCCACTCTCGACAATTTGATGCGGAAGACGATGTCATCCTCTGAGCAAATACCCGGCAAGAGCTTGTCGCCGAAGGCAAACTCGGCGTTGCCGATGATCAGCCGCTCGCCGCCGGGGCGCATCCCAATCATGCCTGGCGACCACACTTTGGCTTCATAGTTGATATCGCGAAGCACGCCGTGCTTGGGCCGGCCCGGCGCGGTCGAGCGCACAAGCTGCCCGGAGTCGCTCCACAACTTGTAGCCGAACGTGACGATCGAATCTTCCTTGACTTCCGCGCCCTCGCCGATCTTCCGGTCTATGATGCGCACGTGTTCGTTAACGACCTGTTCCTTGGTCTTGTTCCAGGAGGGCTTCGAGGGGGGGGGCGGCTCGTCACTAACATCTATCAGCACGACGTCCGCGGTCAGGGCGGCGCCCGGCGGTATGCGCTTTGTGTCGCCTTTGCCTTTGTAAGCGAGCTTGGCGGGGATGAACAGCTTCCGCTTGCCGCCGACGCGCATGGTCGACAAACCCTCGCGCAGGCCAGGTATCAGCGATTCGTCGAGCGCAATCGTACGACGCAGGGCGAATCCCCCGCAGGGTGTAACATCCGTCCCGTCCTTAAGACGCATGCGCCAACGAACCGTCATCGTTTGCCCGGGTTTCGGCACCGGGCCGTCGCCAACGTAGTTGTCAATGTAGCTAAGCCCCGATTCCAGCTTGACGCGCTGTTCCTTGACGATGGTCCGCCCGGATTCCACATCGTCAAGGAAGGCCGTCAGTCTGCGGTTGATGTTCTCCGCAGCCGTTTCCAGGATGGGGTGCTTGGCTGAAATCCGCCGAACACGGACCCGCTCCGCCAGGTCGAACCCGGTGGCTGTGAGAAACTCCTGGGCGGATCGCACCTCAACAAGGTCCGCACGGAAAAACACCAGCACGGGCATCGTCAACTTGTCCACCGGATCCATGATCCGCGCTGCCTCATCGAGATTCTCACCAGCACTCTCAATCAACCCGGACGGGACTTCCTTGCGTGGCAGCACGTCCACTAGAATCAAGAAGGCCACAGCTTGTTCGCCCCGCGCGGCCACTTCAATCGCGACATTCCCACCGTTCCCGTACGCGGCCAGGCCATATTCGTTAATACCGCGGCGCTTGAGCGTTTCCTCTACTACATCCGCCAACCTGCGGATCGTCTCGTTATCGTCCCTGGCGACGGACGGCGGCATCGGCAGAGTCACAACTCTGAAGCGCGAGGCGAAAACTTCAAGCTGATTCCGCCAATGGCTCTTTGTTGCACCAGGCTCCGCCTCAACCTCTCGCAGTGAATCCAGCAACACCAGAACCGGGCGATCATCGGGGTGTGGTTTTTCCGGCAGTGTCGCGATTGGCAGGATATCTAACGCCTCCTGCGGCGGTTCACTATCGGGTACCGGTTCCGGCACCGGCTGCTCCTCACGTGATTCCACGGTCGCGTCCAATTCCGGTGCGGCGGGCTGCGAGTCTTGCCTGGCAGGGGCCGGCGCCGCCGACGGCGTTGCAGGTTCCTCCTTCGGCGTCTCCGCGACCGTCGTGGTTGAATCGGGCGGGGGCGTTGCCTGGGCCGAGGAATCCGCACGCTCCTGGCCGGCGTCTGAGGTCAAACCAGGTTCTCGTTCTGGTGGACCCGAGGAACCGGGCGACGAACACCCGATTGCTGCCACGAGGAAGAAAACGACTACAAGCACGAAAAGGACAGGGAAAATCGTATGCGCTCGCACGGCTCTGAATCTCCTCACTGCGGTCCCACATTCAACCAGCTTAGCGCCTATCCCAAAACTGTGGGACAGGTTTTCTAACCTGTCATTTGACCGGCTGGAAAGCCGGTCCCACAGGGGTTTGGGGATAGGCTCTTAGCGCCGACATTCATCTAAACGTCGCCGGGGCTGGAACATTGCACGCGGGCAAGCCGACGCCGCCACGGCCATCACACCACGCAATCGGCCAGAGATCGTTGTCCGACATCGCTGTGGCAAGAGTACCATTAAGATGTCAGGCTGCCAACCCGTCCATGACTCGCCGCCGTGGGCATCCTCGGCTCAAGATCGGACGTAGATGTACGCAGCAAGATGTGAGTCCAAGCCAATAAGGGGCCGGACTCAACGCTTCACCCGCCTTTCGCCGCCCAAGAACGGACCATCCACGCAGGAAAAAAACTTGACAAAGACCCGCAATCCGGGGGCCACAGTGCGGTTTGTCCAAGAAAAACGTCCCGCCGTTTGCTCGCGTTTTTTTTATATTCTAGCTTCGAGTCAGTAGCGGCAAGAAGATTTTCCCCCGGCCGTACAAGGAGCGCAAGACAAATGGGACTTACGATCACCAACACCAACACCCTAAACCTGTTGCACATTCTCAACCGGAATACGGCGGCCCAGGCCAACACCCTGACGCAGTTGTCAACCGGCTTTCGAATCAACAAGGGTTCGGACGACCCGGCTGGTTTTATCGCAGCCATGTCGCTGAGCAAGGAGCTAACGGCCATTGACGCCGCACTCGGGAACAACCAGCGAACCGACTCGCTGCTGAGCGTCGCCGACGGCGCCATTGGTGAGGTCAGCAGTCTGCTCACCGAGATCGAGTCGCTCGTGGCACAGTCCACCAGCTCATCGGGGTTGTCGGCTTCGGAAATCGCTGCCAACCAGGCGCAGATCGACAACGCCCTGACGGCGGTTGATCGGATTGTCAATACGACAACCTTTAACGGGCTTCGTCTGCTGGATGGCACGAACGCCATCGAGACCACCAGCGTGGACAGCAACGTCATCGGAAGCCTCAAAGTATACTCGCGAAGCCAATCGACCTCTGACGCGTCGATGACGGTCACTCGTGCCGGGTCCGCCGCAACGGCCTCCGCCACCCTGGCTACCGCCCCCACCACCGCGGCGGCAACCAGCGGAACGACCGAGCTGGTCATCGCCGGAACACTGGGCACCGCGACGGTCACGTTGGCCAGCGGAACTACCAAGGCGGAAATCGCAACCCAGATCAACGCTGCCAAGGATCAGACCGGCGTCAGTGCCGTCGTCAACGGTGGAACAGGTAACACCCTCCAACTGAACTCCACCACCTACGGTCAAGATGCGTATGTCAGCGTTGAGGTGCTTTCCGGAGGGGTCATCAACGGAACCTACGGCACGGCTACGAGCGACAGCAACACGGCCAATGATCTGAAGGACTCGGCCAAACAACTCGGCACCGACGCCACGATCAACATCAACGGCCAGTCGACAGGCGTGGACGGCCTGGACGTGACCTTCAACTCCGGCGGCATCAGCCTGGAGTTCTCACTCAGCGAAGACTTCGGCAAGGGGAACACCGTCTCCCCAAACAGCAGTTTCACAGTCAAAGCGAACGGCGGGGCCACCTTCCAGCTTGGCTCGACAACCAGTACGCGACAGACCATCGGCATCGATTCGCTGGCTACTTTCAGGCTCGGTGGCGGTGACGCCGGGGCGCTGCTCAGCGAGCTGAAAGCCGGCGGTGCTGCCGATCTTCGGACCGACGTGGCCACGGCTCTGAAGACCGTCAAAAAGTCCATTAGCCAGGTGGCCGGTATCCGCGGGCGTATCGGCGGGTTCCAGAAGTATCAGGTCCAGGCCGCCATCAGAAACCTGGAGACCACCAAGGTCGGTCTGACCGACGCTCGAAGCGCGATCCGCGACACGGACTACGCTACCGCTACCGCCAGGCTCAACAAGGAAACGGTCCTAACCCAGACTAGCATCTCACTGTTGGGCCTTGCCAGCCAGCAGGCTTCTCTGATCCTCGCGCTGCTTGGATAGTCAGATACGTCTGGGGGGAGTCCTATCCATCAGCCATGCGGGACAGCGGGCCGAGGGCGATTACAGCCCTCGGCTCGCGTAGTTTTTACGTGAAACTCATTCAAGAATGCCCGTTAGAGCCTATCCCTAAGCCCCTGTGGGACCGGCTTTCCAGCCGGTCAGATGACAGGTTAGAAAACATGTCCCACAGTCTTGCGATAGGCACTTAGTCCCCATGCTCCGTCATACCCTGCGCGTGCAACAATTTCGCCGGCTTCATTTGTACACTTCGCTGCGATGACCGATGACAAGGACGTGAACAATCTCGTGAACCTCGTCGATCGTGTAGATGATCCGGTAATCACCCACGCGGTAGCGGTAGCAATCGGCCAATTGGCCCTTGAGTACTTTGACGTTGGGGTCTTGGCAGGGGTCCGCTTCGAGTCGTTCAAAGCAGCGAGCCAGTTTCTTGGCCGGCGAGCGCTGCGCCGCTTCATAGAAGCGCCTTGCCTGGCGGGACAAGCGGACGCTAAACATCTCGACGCACATTCCGCCAGTCGGTCGTGCGACCGGCCGCTACGTCTCTTTTTGCCTCGTCGACCGCCTCCAGGAGGCCGGGAATGCGCAACAGTTCCGCCGTTGCCTCGTCGCTCTCCCGATGCTCCAGGTAGGCCAAGAAGTCATCCGCAACGGTAAGGCGCTCCGCCGACAGGCGATCGATCCGCTGCTTGATCTGGCGGCGGAATTTGTGAGGGGTTTTGGGTGTTTGTTCAACTGTCATGACCCTGGCTCCTGTAGTCGCGGCGATTTGAGCGTTGCGTCGCCGTACGGATATATTATACAGAATCCGTCGAATGTTTGCATCAGCGAGTGCCCCATCCCTTTCGCACCAAACGCGGTCTCGGTTCAGGTATGTCGTACTGGCGAAAGGAGTGGTGAACGGATGACGCTCACATCACGCTCGTTTTGCTGCGATCCGTTTCCGCAACGCGGGCAGTGTGTATGTGTTCAGCACCGAGGAACGCCGGGCCACGCCTCGGCGGGCCGTCATCACGCCAAACCGCATCTGCTCGAGACCGCCAGTCCAGTGGGCATCCGTGTTGATCACCAGCGTCACGCCGGCATCCAACGCCTCTCGTATGTGTTCCGTCTTCAGATCCAGACGCCGCCAGTCCGCGTTGACCTCCATCATGGTGCCGTTATCGGCCGCCGCGCCGACCACGGCCGACATATCGATTTCCATGGCCTCGCGTTGCCCGATCAAACGGCCTGTGGGATGCGCGATGACGGTCACGTGCGGATTGGCAATGGCGGCCAGGGTGCGCTGTGTCGGGCTTAGCTTCCCTGACCCCCCCTTGCCCATCGCAACGTGAATGGCGGCCACCACCAGATCACATCGGGCCAACAACGCGTCCGGATAGTCCAGGCTGCCGTCGGGCAGGATGTCGCACTCCGTCCCGACGAGAATCTTGATGCCCTTGATCTTCTTGTCAGCCGCTCGAACGGCTTCGATGTGTCGCTCCATCCGTTCGATAGACAGGCCGTTGGCGATCGTGCTGCTTTTGGAATGATCGCAGATAGCGATATATTCATAACCTCGGACCTTGGCGGCCTGTGCCATCTCCTCGATTGTGTTCCTGCCGTCGCTGGCGACCGTGTGCAAGTGCAGATCGCCGCGAATGTCACCGACGGTCACCAGATCTTCAGCGTCAAAACCAGGGTCGAACTCCCCCCGGTCCTGGCGTAACTCCGGCGGGACCCACACCACCCCCAGCTTGCGATAGACGTCCTTCTCGACCTTGCCGGCGATCTGCGTCTTACCGTCGTACAGGCCGTACTCGTTTAGCCGCAGTTTCTTGCGAACCGCGATCTCGCGCAGGCGGACATTGTGGTCCTTTGATCCGGTGAAATACTGCAACGCCGCCCCGAAGGACTCCGCCGGCACGACCCGAAGATCGACCTGCACCTCGTCTCCGCCTTCCAACCCGACCGTCACCGAACCCTTCGTCGCCCCCGATGCGAGCACACGTTTGACATCCTCGAATCCGACGAAAGCCTCGATCACGGACGGGCAAAGATCATCTTTGCCCTCCTCTGCCTGGCACAGAATGTCAATGTCGCCGACGGTCTCCTCGCCGCGTCGCAGCGACCCCGCGATCTCAACCCGACGTACCCCCTTAAGCGCCCCGACGCGCCCGGCAAGCTCCTCCGCAATCGGCAGCGCTACACCCAGCGGCGTTCGGCCTTGCGACCTCTCCAAAAACGCGATCCCTTCCTCAATTCGCTTCACGCTCGTGGCGCCGAATCCCGCCAGTTGAGCGACCTTTCCTGCGGCGATCGCCTCCTTAAGATCATCAAGGCTTGCGATGCCAAGCTTTTTGTGCAACGAGGCGATCTTCTTGGGACCCATCCCCTGAATGTCCAACAGCGCCGGCAAGCCGGACGGGAGCTTCGCCTCCAATTCGGCCAGCACGTCGATCCGCCCGGTTTTTATGTATTGCCTGATCCGGGCGGCGGTACCCTTGCCAACACCCGGCAGAGACTCGACGCGATTCTGTGCCGCCAGAGTGGCGATGTCTTCGGTGGTGTCCTTAAAGGTGCGCGCCGCCCGCCGGTAGGAGTTAACGCGGAACCGGTCCGCTCCGTCGATCTCCAGAAGATCGGCGATCCGCTCAAACACCCGGGACAGCTCGGCGTTGATCATCAGAGTATGGACTTCGGATTGTGGATTTCGGATTGCTGATTGCGGATTTGTACTGAGGACCGTTCTCCTCAGCGTAATCCGCGATCCACAATCCGCAGTTTCCCCGGCGACCCAAGAAGACTCCACTGGCGCGCCGAATTGACCCCAAGGGGACTCGAACCCCTGTTGCCGGCATGAAAAGCCGGTGTCCTAACCACTAGACGATGGGGCCAAAGCAGTCGTGCGGTAAAGCGATCAGGAATCACCCGGCCGCCTTCACCGCACGGCACGGAAGTCTAGACCTTTCACCGGCACGGGTCAATCCCGTCGTGCGTGTCAAATCAGGGTCAACGACCAAGGTTGCCAAAGCGCTCAAAAGCTGCGAGAAACCCGATATGGAGAAACGATGGATAATCGAGCCGGATTGGCCCGACAGGGCGCAAGCCGCCCGCCGCTGGTCTGTCCCGCCGCTTGTCGCTCAAATACTCCACACTCGCGGTGTCCAGCTCGACGACGACGCGCGGGCGTTCCTGTCACCCCAGCTTACAAGCCTACATCCTCCCGCGATGCTGCCCGGGGCAGTCGACGCAGCCGCCCGAATCGTCGATGCCGTTCGCTCCGGTCGAGGAATACTTCTATACGGCGACTACGATGTGGACGGCATCATGGGGATAGCGATCCTGTGGCACGTCCTCACGGGCGCCGGGGCCGACGTTTCGTATTACGTTCCTCACCGCGTGGAGGAGGGATACGGGCTGAACATCGACGCGGTCCGCAGCGCCTGTGGCACCGGACACCGGACGGTGGCCGGTTCCACACCGTTGATCGTCTCCATCGATTGCGGCATCAGCGCAGTCGAGGTGGCGGCGGAACTGAAGTTGGCCGGGGTATCGCTGATCATCACCGACCACCACACGCCGCGGGCCACGCTGCCCGAGGCCGACGTCATCGTTCACCCGACCGTCGGCGGGCAGTACCCGAACCCGCACTTGTGCGGAGCGGGCGTGGCGTTCAAGCTCGCATGGGCCATTGCACAACAACTGAGTGTAGAGTGCACCGAGAATCGCCAAAGTGGAGGGTGCATCAAGATGCACCCTACGGCTACCACCAAGGTGGCGCCCGAGTTTCGCGAGCTACTTCGCATCATGCTCCCATTGGCCGCCCTTGGCACGATTGCGGACGTGGTTCCGCTCACCGGTGAGAACCGGGTCATCGCCAAATGCGGATTGATGGACTTACCATCGACGCCGCTGGTTGGGCTTCGTGCGTTGATTGAATCCGCCGGTTTGAGCGGAGGACGGATCGACGCTTACGATGTCGGCTTCAAGCTGGCGCCGCGATTAAATGCCGCCGGTCGAATGGGGCACGCCAAACTCGCGGTGGAACTGATGACCCGCGCCGACACCGATCGGGCTCGCGAGACGGCACGCGATCTTCAGGAGCATAACCGCAAGCGCCAGACCGTCGAGCGCCGCATCGCCCACGAAGCCGCTGACATCGTAGAGGCATCAGGCATGGCCTGCGACGCAAAACGCGGCATCGTGGTGGCCTCGGACAAATGGCACCCGGGGGTTATCGGCATCGTCGCCTCACGCCTGGTCGAGCGTTTTGGCCGGCCGACGATCGTCATTTCGACGCAAGGCGGCAATGGCCAGGGTTCCGCTCGAAGCGTCAGGGCTCTTGACCTTACTGCCGCCCTCAGCGAGTGTGAATCGCACCTTATTTCCTTCGGCGGGCATTCGATGGCCGCCGGGTTGCGGATCGCGCCGGAGCGGATCGACGCTTTTCGCAGCGCGTTTGTCCAAGTCGTCAACAACCGCCTCACGCCCGCTGATATGGTTCCCGCGCTGCGCCTGGACGCTGAGATTTCCATCGCCGAACTGACGCTCGAAACCGTTGAGCGGATAAAAGCTGCGGGCCCGTTCGGCGCGGGCAATCCGAAACCGAGGTTCGCCACCGACTGGCTGGAATTGGCCGACGAACCGCGCAGCGTAGGCCGGGACCGGTCGCACCTCCAGGCCACGTTTACACAGGACGGCAAAACCATTAAAGCGATCGGCTTTGGGATGGCCTGGGCCATTGAAGACCTCAAGGATCACCGCCGCTGCAAGGTCGCGTTCGAGCCCATCATCAACGAGTTCAACAACCGCCGCACCGTCGAAATGCAAATGGCCGATCTGAAGTTCCCTTAGAGCGTGTGTGAGAAGCGGGACGAAAAACCGAGCCGCGACCGTGAGGGAGCGGTTTTCCGCCGATGATACCGCACCGCTTCCTTACGGGCGCGGCTCGGATAAGACTTCTCACACACGCTCTTAGCGATCCGCTCCGCGCAGGATTCAGCCCGCATCCGAGGTGACCGCGTTGCGGGGCAATGACACGCGGAATTCGGCGCCCCCATGGACCGGGTGATTACGTGCCGCCAGCTCCAACCGCCCGCCGAGCAGTCTGGTCCACTTGCAGGCCAATGCCAGACCAAGCCCAAGCCCCCCCCGGCCCGTCGGCTCGACACAGCCCCCACGACGGAAAGGCTTGCAAATGTGACGGGCGTCGCCGGCCGCAACACCGGGGCCGTTGTCGATGACGCTCAAACACACGCGACCGTTGATCTGCTCCAACTGCAGGCGAACCTCGGGCGCGTCGGCGCTTTTTGAGTGGCGGCAGGCGTTGGCGACCAACACGCCCGTCGCGCACATGAGCAGATCCACGTCGGTGAAGACCGCCAGGCCGGGCGGCAAGGCACTATGTGTCACGAACGTGACACCCTCTTCCAAGCAGGCGCGGCCAAAGTCGCCTTCCGCCCGCTCCAGTAGCGCCGCCCCGTCAACCGTCGTCGGATTGCGACGAACCGAGCGGTTTTCAAGACGGGCGTACTCCAAAACGTCGTTGACCAGATCGCCGAGCCGCTTCGACTCCCGGTTGAGCGTATCCAGGTATTCCTGCCTCGACGTGTCGGGCACCAGCCCGCCGGCGAGCATGTCCGTATACAACCGGAACGTCGTCAGCGGCGTGCGAAGCTCGTGCGCCACCGCGTAGGCGAACTGCACCCGCCGGTGCGTCAGCGTTACCAGGCTCCGCATCCCAAGCCCCAGCGCTGCCAGCGCGACGATCGCCGTGCCCCACGAAATCAGCAGCGTGAACCCCCCGGAACCCGCGACCATCGCAGCCGACGCCGTCTGCGGCTCATTGAGAGACAGACTGGCGGGTATGGAGCTAAGCCACGATGGCTGCGGGGCGACCTCGGCGTCGGGAAAGACGGGCGTGAGGGTGGCGTCGGGATAGATGTCGGCGATCAACTCGAGCAACACAGCCGAAAATCGGTCCCAGTCCACCAGGAATCCCTGATAGAAGTCTTCACCGTCTATGTTGGCCGTCCGCACAAAAACCAGTTTCTGCTTGGCATCACCAGGCGCCGTCATCCAGAAAGGCGTCATCACGGACACGCCAATAGCGACGCGGTCAAGCAAGTGGGATGGAGAAGCCTCGTCCGGAACATCCAAGGTCAGGCCGATCGCGCCGGCGACCAACTCCGGAGGGTCGCACGCCTCAGGAGGCAGGGAGTTCCGCTGGGCCAGGGCGGCCTGACGTTGCCGAGTATGGAATTCCCGAATGCTCTGCAAGTCGCCCTTCTCTTGCCCAGGCAAGATCTGATGACGCGCCTCAGGCACGCCGCGATCGGCATCCTGAGCCGCAGGCTTTAGCCTGCGCGATGCCTTCGCGTGGGCTAAAGTCTGCGGCTCAGATAGTCGCGCCAGCGCCCGTGACTGGGCCAGACGTGACCCCAATTCGTCCGGCGGCAGGCGGGATGCAAAGTGAAACAACGTCGCCTGTAGCTTGAAGTAGTCTCCTTCAGTAATGGTCGGGCCGTCCTCAAGCCACCGGTGGCCAGACTCCGGCAGTTGCGGAGACGACCAATGACCGTCCGGCGTGACCTGGAAGTAAACGTCGACCCACAAAGGGTGTTTCTCGAGGAGCGGCGAGGCCAGCAACACGCTACCCGGCGGTTCGATGGGCTCACCGTTGGGGTGGCGGGCGTTCGGCGGTGAGTAATAGGCGGTGTAGTGGCTGTACGGGCGACCCGACTCCTTCGCCAATATCGGCGTCAACCACCTGTCCATCCGCCAGTGAGCAAGACGCAGCCGCGCGTCTTCCCGGACGTGCTCCTCCTCGAGTCTTTCGAGCCGCTCCAGCCGGGTGGTCACGTGCGTCGACCAACCCATGCCGCCCAGGACGAACGCGCACGTCAGGATGAACCCCGCTGTCGCCAGCCGCGACACGTTTCTGGCGCCGATCATGGTATGGCCTCCTCCTGAGCGGACTGCGAGTCTTCCGAGATGACCCGAAGCCCCGAACCAAGCATATACCCCTTGCCGCGCACCGTCGCGATCCAATCTGTGACCTCGCCGCCGCCGGTGCCTGATAGCTTGTTGCGCAACCGTGTGATGTGCATGTCAATGGCGCGCGTCTCCACCTGGCCGTCACGAATGCCCCAGATCGCACCGAGCAGTTCCTCTCTCGATACCGCGCGATTCCGGTGCGCGGCCAGACGTTGCAGGATACCGGCCTCCATGTCCGACAGGGCAACGTAGGTGCCGTCAGGTTGGCATATCTCCCGGCGACCGCAGTCTACGACGGTTCGTCCCCCTTGGATCCGTATCACCGGGGCGGGACGTTCGGGGCTGCGGCGAAGCACCGCCTCGACCCGCGCGAGCAACTCACGCGCCGAAAACGGCTTCACCACATAGTCATCCGCTCCACCCTTCAGACCCCTGACTCGATCGTCCTCCGATCCACGCGCCGTCAGAATGATCACCGGCAACGACGGATGGGTCTGGCGAAGCGCCGTAAGCACGTCCGAACCGTCCAGCTTCGGCAGCAGCAGATCGAGCAGGACCAGGTCAACATTTGCCCCGCGTGCCTCGGCCAGCCCGGCGAGGCCGTCCGCCGCCTCAACCACGTCGTAACCCGCGATGTGCAACACATCGACGATGCCGCGACGGATTGGGGCCTCATCCTCGACAACGACCACAGTACGCTTTCTGGGCATAACTCACACCGCCACAAGTTTTGTGGGACCAGCTTTCCAGCCGGTCAAATGACAGGTTGGAAAAGCCGTCCCGCACATAGCCCACCTCCCCATATTATTCTCGCCGCCTGGGTCGTGCCTAATCAAGCACGGGTCGGCGATTCTGCTGTAATTTTCGCGTAACAAGCCCACGCGGGCCTGCCCTCAACGGTCGGAGAGCGCCGCCGAGCGCCGCCGCCACGCCAGGTAGCCGGTCGCCAACACCCCGCCGATAAGATTGAACAACAGGTCGGTCATCGTGTTGTCATAACCGCCCACGCCGGTCTCGGGCAAAGCGCATACCGCGATGTATTCAACGATTTCGTTCACGGCGCCGATCCCTGAGCCCATCAGGACTATGAGGATCGACAACACGACCCAGCCGTTTATCTCGACCTTCAAGTAGGGGTGCAGCAGGTGATAACACGCCAGCGTCGCCACGCCGAAGCCGAAGGCGTGCACCAGTTGATCGTAGCGAAGCACAACCGGGATCAGTTGCAGCCCGTATAGAACATCGCCGCAGACGCGAATGTTGCCACCGGCCATGTGGAGCAACCCCCAGACCGACAAACCCCATAGAACCACCGGTTCAAACCGGACACGAGCCTGCTTCCAGAGAATCCACGCACACACGACAAGCACAACCCCGGCGTACAGGACGAACTCGTGATTGGAATTGCTCAGAGCGATCCCCGTGAATACACAGATATAGATGAGGCTGAATGCGAGGATTGGGTACTCGTTTGCCTTTAACAACATGCTGGAAATGCCGTCCGAATGGAGTTGTTTTGCTGCCGGGCGATCTGCGATCCTCGGTTCGATACCGTAGCCCGGGCTCTCATCCTCATTCACCCGGATCTGGTTCTCCGGGTCCGTGTGCTCCGCATGGCGCCGGTGTCGATCGATGACGATCACCCCTACCACCCGGTTATCGCACCCGCATCGCAGTCTCGCGTTAGCAGCGGGCCGACCACCCGTACATTATTCTCGCCGCCCGCAGCGTGCCTGATCAAGTGCTTGCCGATGATTTCGCTGTAATTTTCGCGTGACAATCCTTCGCCACCCACGACGCCGGACGAGACCCGCTGACTTAAGTGGCAGGACGACCACAGACCGATAGAATGCACGTGCCCCCATCCAGCCGGTCGGGCACGTCATCGCCTTTTGATGCCGGTAACGGAGAATGAACCTGTTTCGCTTGCTCAATAGGTTGCCGCGGCTAAAACGTTGGCCGCTCAAATGCGCGATTCTGGCGGCGGCCGTCTTCCTGATCTGTTTTCCCCGGATGACGCTGTTCACCCGCCATGTGTACCGGTGGCGTAATCCGAACACGCTTATTGAGCCGCAGGCGGCCGCCCTCCAGCCGCTGCTGGAGGAACTACGCCTGCGGATGTCACCGGAATTGTCGGCGGTCGAGGCGTTGAGCACGGTCGAACAATTCGTCTACGAGAAGATCGCTTACAAATATGACTGGATCAACTGGGGTAACACCGACTACATCCCCACCGTCACCGAAGCCGTCGAAGCCGGCCAAGAGGACTGCGACGGCCGCGCGGTCGTCGCGGCCTCGCTGCTGCGCAACTTCGGCTTCCAGGCCGACCTGGTCACCGACTTCACACACGTATGGGTGCGAACCGAGCACGGGGACACCATGAGCCCGGGTGACCAGACCGCGATCCAGGCGAAGGACGAGGGGCTGGCGGTTCAGCCGGACGCCGCGTTGCGATTGCCCGGCGCGTTGGCCCACGGCGTCGCCGTGTTTTACCTCCATCGCGAGCTGATCATCGTGCTGGTGCTGTGGCTTATGCTGGTTCGGCCTGGTCGGTCCAGGCGGCGTAACGCCCTGGCCCTGGTCCTGCTCATTGGCGGTCTGATGCTGCTGCGTGCCGGCGGAGCGAACTGGCGCGTTCCGATCGTGTGGGTTCAATGGGTCGGCATCGCGGCGATCGCGGCGGCGTTTATGGCCACATCGGCCCTGTGGCAGCCTGATAACGGGACGACGAACCCGCAACTCAGCGGTTGAGAGCTGCCGGCCGACTATCAGAAAGATGGTGTGCGGCGGCGCGTCCGGTGCACCGCCCCCCCTGTACGCCTGTATCACACGTCAAAGAGCGTGCTCCGAGAAATCGCCGACTCCAGTTCGGGAATCATCCGAACAAGAGCGTCTACGGAGATAGCGCCCAATTCCTTGGGTTCCATTTTGTGTAGCCCTCCCCCGTACACGCGCCCGGCATTACGCAGATCCACACCGGAAATACCACACAGGAACTCAAAAACCTCTGCAGCTCGTTCCGAACGCGATCGTAGCACGCGGGCAAGGTGATCCCTGGGATAGACCAGGAGATACAGATTGGTCGCGGTCGCCGCGGTCCGATTCCAGATGAATCGGAAAGGGCGCTTCTCCTTTGCCCCGCGCCCCATGTATGTGCAGAGAAACGGAGCCACCTTACGCTGTTCCAGCTTGTACCAGGGCGTCCGTCTCCTGAGTAGGTAGCGGTTGGTGACACCCGTCTTCTCCGCCTCGCAAAAATACGCCCACAGCGTAGGATAGTCCTCTCGGACAACCGCCTCCGGGAGCGCGCAATCGATGACCGCGAGGGGCGTTTCAATCTTGGGATAGCCGGCGGTATCAGCCTCAAGGATTGTCCGTTTCAGGTGTCGTGGGCTGGGCAAGATCGGCTTCAGCCACTTTTCGGGCAGACCCAAGCGGAGTGCTTCGTCCCTCGGGAGGATAAATGTCTTGTCGCTCCCGGTGGCAATTCCGCGTCGCACTTCGAACAGATCGGAGAACTTCAACCGCGACTTCCCGTTACAGGTGCGTGATTCATCCTTTGGGTCTGGGGGGTACAGCGTCCATTTCTCGTTCGGACACAGCCGGCTAAGCGGTACATCTTGCAGAACGGCCGGTTCTTCAAGCGATCCTCCAAGCGTGAACCGAACTTCCGTGGAATCGCTGGGCACGGTCTTGCGGAACACTACCACCGCCGATGAGACGAGGGCGTCGTCAAACTGAACGTTCTGCGGATCGAAGCGGTGGATTCTGATCAGCGTAACCCGCTCCGACAGGTAACGCCGCAGAGCCTCCCCGTAGTTGACGTCCATGAACTCGGATGGAATTAGCCAAGCCCCGATCCCGCCGTCGGACATCCACTCCGTCGCGAGCAACACAAAGTGGACATAAAGGCCGGTCAAACCACTGATACGCAGTCCGACACTTTTCTGAGAAAGCCTTTGGATCGCTGCCTTGTACTCGCGCTCCATGTGATGATGGCGGACATAGGGCGGGTTGGTGAGAATGACGTTGGGGCGCCTCGCTTGACCCGCAGAGGTGGCAAAGCGCGTGAAATCCCCCTCCACGACCCGGAGTCCGAACCTCCCCCAAAGCTCGCGCGCGATTCGCGCCAGGCTCGGATCGATTTCCACCCCTACTGCGGACGCGATACTATTGTCCGCAAACACAGTTCGCAGCGCCGAGTAGAAGGCCCCGGTACCGACCGCCGGATCACAAAAGTGGATTGCTTGGTCGTCCTCTAGGAGCGATTTGACAAAGTCCGCGATTTCCAAGGCAAGATCGGCGGGCGTTGCGAACTGCCCCAACCTATTGCGCTGGGCTTGCGATCGTTGCCCGTCAAATTCCGTCTGTAGTGCGATTCGGCGTTTCTCCGTCCGAGCAACTTCCAATCCCATGGGTTACAGCCCCAACTTCAAGAGGTCTTGAACGCGATGTTCCCAAACCCAATCCAATCCTTCCGCCGCCTCGTAGCCCAGGTATCCACTATCGAAGTAGCCACACAAGAACAGGATCAGCTGGACATCCGGACCATATGTTCTTCGGAGCTGGTGAATCTTGGTGGCTTCCTCTTTGCGCCGCTTGTTGGTGTTAGTAAAGTCACCAGCCGACTTGGCTTCGATGAGAACGGGTATACGGTTCGCTCGAAGACGTTTCGGTTGTATCACAACATCTACTGGAATGTTCACTTTCTTCTTTGCGCCGGCCTCCACGTTCAGTCGGAAGCTGAACGTCCCGGGCTCGATCTCCTTCAAGGGTGTACCCGCTGCGTCAGTTTGTTTGCGATAGCCCCGCTCAGTGAGGAAGCGTTCGATCAGCTCGAGCTGGCGCTGTTCCTGAGCGTTTCGGATGATTGGATCCGAGACAGCCCCGCACAGGCGGTCCGCAACGATCGTTGACGCGCGCGTCCGAACGTGCCGCGTCGGTGTGCGCCCGTCACTCAACCACGGAAAGATATCCCGATCCAGTAAGCGAATGATGATGTCGCAGATGCGCTCCAGGCTTTCGTTGAGCTCGACACCGTCCATGCGAGCGGGGAGTTTTCCCCGCTCCAAGCGGTGCACTACGCTAGGTTTGACTTGAGCCAATCCGATGAGGCGATCCCGCGCGATCGGTGGCGCTGTAGACATCCGGAGGATTGACAGGACCTTCGGACTGTCGATGAGCATTTGCGGTCCTAGGCCAAGTAAATCGTCTGTCTGTTTGAGCGCGGTTTTCACTCGTTCCGTGGTCTGCACACGCGTCTTGCGGTAGGCCGCTGGGGCAAAATCCATGAACCATCGGTTGAAGAAATCAACCGACTTCGCGATGTCTTTCTTCCATAAATGCGGCTTGTCCGCATTGATCAGCATCAGATAACTCGTCTTTCGATTTCCTTTCTCGAGTAGGCCATCATAACTGAGTCTTGAGAGCGCCGCAACCCCCCAGAACCGCTAAGGCACGCCCGTGGCTTCCTCGACCGTCACACGGAGCGCTTCCTCAAGTGTGGTCAACCCGTCGCGGACCTTTGTCATGGCGTCCTCGCGCAGGGTGATCGCCCCGTGGGCGACGGCGTACTGCTGCAGCGTCTCGGTGGAGGACTTCTCCATTACCAGCTCGGCCAGCCCTTCATCAAATGGTATGAACTCGTAGATGCCGACGCGATCATAATAGCCCCCGCGCAGACATCGCGAACATCCCGTGCCGCGATGTATTACAGCGCCGACGCGGTCCTGCGGGATACCCAGAATACGGCGCTCCGTGGCGTTGGGTTCATAGCCCTCCTTGCAGTTCTCGCAGATCCGACGCACCAGACGTTGAGCCATAACACCGATTACGGCGCTCGATGCCAGGTAGGGTTCACAACCCATATCCAAAAGCCGGGTCACCGCCCCCGCCGCCGAATTCGTGTGCAGTGTGGCGAACACCAGGTGCCCGGTCAGCGACGCTTCCAGGGCCAGATGGGCCGTCTCCTCATCTCGAATCTCACCTACCATGATGACGTCGGGATCGTGACGAACGATGTTCCTAAGTGCAGCCGCGAACGTCACGCCGAACTCCTGGTCGACCTGAACCTGGTTGACCCCTGCGATTCTGTATTCAACCGGGTCCTCGACCGTGATAATGTGTTTGTCTATGCTGTTGATGACCTGAAGCGCCGCATATAGTGTGGTGCTCTTGCCGCTGCCGGTGGGACCGGTGATCAGTATGATGCCGTAGGGACGGTGTATCAGCCGTTCAAACGCCTGCCGAATCTCGATGCCCATCCCCAGACGATCCAGCGTCAGTTTCGAGCGATCGGTAGACAGCAGGCGCAGCGTCGCCCGCTCACCGTGCTCGGAGGGGATGACAGCCACCCGAACGTCGATGTCCTGCTCGAAGCTGCCGTGACTGAAACGCCCGTCCTGCCCCTTACGCCGCTCGGTGATGTCCAGGGTGGCCAGCACCTTGATGCGGGATATCATCGGCGCGTGGGCCTCCATGGGAAACGCTCGCGACTCGATCAATCGCCCGTCGATCCGCAGGCGCACGCGCAGACGATCCGTCTGAGGTTCGATGTGGATGTCGCTGGCCCGGCGGTCGACGGCCTCGTCGATGATGCTGTCAAGCTGTTCGACCATATTCAGGCCGGTGTCCTTCACCGTGGCGGTCGCCTCGGAGACTGGAACGGTGTCAACCAGCCGTCCCCCCTTGGCCCTGGCTTCGCCGTAAACATCGTCAAGGGCCTCGCTGATCTGATACCGCGGGCTGACCACGTACTGCACGGGCCGCTGAAAACGCGCGCTGACCGCCGCCTTGACCGACGGGTCAACCGGGTCAGCCACGGCGGCCACCAGTTGCCCCGACACCTCGCCGAAGACGATGCAGTGCTTGCGCCGTGCGACGTTCTCGGGCAGCGTCAGCGCCCAGGCCGGTGAGGGACGCCGCCGTGACATGTCCAAAAAACGCAGGCCGTTCTGCTCCGCGTAGGCCTTGGCCACGTCCACCTCGCTGACCAGGTCGCGGGCGATCAGCACATCCACCAGCGGCACGCCGGACACCTCCGACTCGTACCGCGCGTCGGTCAGCGTCGTCAGCGTCAACTGCCGGTCTTCGAGCAGTTTGGATACGATCTTCGGCTCGCCCACCTCGGCTGCAATCATCGTTCACATCATCAATCTTGCACGGATCGGACGCACTGCTACTCAGGCTAATGTAGTGATTCACACAGTTCGTATCTTATCCGAGCCGCGACCGTGAGGGAGCGCAACGCCCTATACTATTATCCGCGACATTCTTGTTTTCCTGCGCGCATTTTTGGCTGCGGCGGAGCCGCCCTATGTAGCTGCTAAGCACGAAGAACGGTATCGGACTCTGATGCACCATTTATGAATCACTACACTACCTTCCTGGCAATCTCTTTGTCAAGAATCTCGCGGACGGTCAGGGCGATGATCGCCTTGCCGCTCTCGCGGAAGAAGGCGTCGCCAGAACAGCGTAGGTCGGGGCATCGACCCGACATTCTCGCGCACACGGAGGGCTCGCCTCGGACGAAGCGTGTCGGGGCGATGACCCGACCTACACGGCTTCGACGTTCAAACCGTCGCACCCGGCCGTCCGATACCGAATTGCAAAGCTTCCAGGTGAATTGCTGGGCTTTGCACGCTCAGTCCGGCCTACGCGCTGGTTTGGCTGGTGCTACCGCTTGACGCGCATCGGTCGCGAAATCGATGATCGCATCGCACAACTTCTGCAATGTGGGCGACTTCTTTTCCTGCTCCCATGCCTCCACGAGGCGATAGCCGATGAACAGGGTGTTCTTGTTGATGTCTCCGACATCGATGGCGTGCTTCGCGCGGACGCTCTCCGCGACTTTGGTCCATTCATCGCTCCCGAGATCATCTTTGAGCACAGCGTCTATCTCGCTCTTCCACATCACCACGTCCGGTTGCCACAGTGTGGAGGCGGGAAACGGATCGGGGGCCGCAACGGCGCAGAGCTTCAGGATCGTCATGTTGTCTTTCTCGTGCATGGCTCGCCGACCGTTCTTGTCGGGTTCCTCCGGCCTTGGAACTCTGTGGCCGTCGGAATCGAATAAGACGAACGTGGGGATCTTGAGATGCTTCGCAATGGCGAGGGGTTGCGCGATGTAGCTCTTACCGCCGGCGGGCACCAAATGACAGCCGAGCTTGCGGAACTGATCCCAAAGGTCCATCAGGGTAAGGTAGGTCGCGATGTAGGCGACATCCTCCATCCCCTCGACAAGGATGAGCACGTTGGTGAAGAAGATCTCGTTGAGGGCCGGTTGCAGGGCTTGTTGAACTTTGAGCATCGTTCCTGCGGGCTTTGGCGGAGTCTCCCCGCGCGCTTCCGCGATTGACTCGGCAATCTGGTCCAGCGTCACCTGATAGCATCTGGATGCTTTCTTGGCAGCGTCCCGGCGAATCGAGCGCACGTCTTCGACTTCCCGCCCGGAAACAAAGTAGGGGCTGTGGGTGCAGACTATCATCTGTGAATTCTTCGTTGTGAGCTTCTGAATGACAGACGCTAGATGACGCGCCTGCGGCGGGTGCTGGTACAGTTCCGGTTCCTCGCAGCCGAGAATTAGCTTGGGACCTTCGGCAGCTTCGCGCCCGGAGAGTTCGTCCAGCAGGGCCAGCAGGAATGACCGCTGCAATCCGTGGCCGAACCTCGCCAGCTTGCCCTTGAAGTCGCCTTCGCCGGCTCTGATCTGCGCGAGCGGTTCGGCAATCTTAATTGAGTTCTGTTGATCGGTCTGCCACTCCAGCATGAGGCTGGTGTCGGGATGCGCCCATTCGCCCAGCCTGCGACTGAGTGAATCGGAAAGCTCCTTGAGCGAACTTTGTTGCGCGGCCAGAATGGCTTGGTATTTGTCGCCGAACTCCGTGCGCAGGTTTTCTAACGGCTCCTTGAACGTGACCTTAGTTCGCACCGTTCGTTCCAGAAGCATTCCCAGCGCCGTGTTCCTTGCTTCCAGTTGCTCGTCGCACGGATCCTTCACGGCCGGAACGAAAACCCATTGGATGTATTTGGCCAGCCGATTGGCTCCCTTCGAAAATCCGTAAAACTGGTCCTCGCTGGGAATGAGTGCGCATTCCTCAGGCCGTTCGGCTTCGTAATTGTGCAGGGCGTCGATCATCGCCTGCTTAATTCCCGGCGCGGGCAGGTTCTCATGTTTCAGGCGGATCTCCGCGTAAAGACCCTTTAGGTCTTTCACAGACGCTCCGTCTCCGACAGCCTTGAAGAACGGCTTGAACTCGTCCATGCCCAGACGCTGGCCATATTGCACGACCTGCGCGAACTTGTCTTCCTCATTCCATTTGGCCGACGCGGAGACGACGAGTTTCTCTTGGCGGAAGTAGTCCTTCAAGTCCTGTTGCGCCTCGGCGCTCAGGTCCTCGAACGTCACCGTGATGACGATGGGGTTCGTGGTGTTCTCGTAGTGGAAGTCTTCTTTGTCGAGTCTGAGCAGGTCGGTCTGCGATTGGCTCGTCTCCCGAAAGAAGATGTTGAGCGCCGTCAAAACCGTGGACTTACCGCCACCGTTCGGCCCGACAAGACAGGTGTAGTCATTGAAGTAGATCGTCTCGTCGGCAAATGCCCGGAAATGCTGAATGCGGACGGATGCAATGTGCATCGCTCTTCCCTTGTACCTGCTTCCACAGAAGCACGTATATTCACTCGAACAGTAGGGTGCGTCCCCTGACGCACTATCTTCCGTTTCGTTCACGCACGTCGCGGCGGGAACGGCGCATCACAAGATGCAGCCTACATCGATACGTCGCGTTACGCCAGCTTTCTGGCGATCTCCTCTTCCAGAATCTCGCGGACCGTCAGGGCGATGATGGCCTTGGCGCTCTTGCGGAAGAAGGCGTCGATGTCGGGCCAGCCCACCTTGTCCTTTTGCTTGACCTGAATCGGATACCAGTGGTCGAGAAACTCCTCGAAGGCGGGCGTCTGGCCCTTCGCCGCCGGGGCCTTTGTCGGCGCGGCGGCCACCGGGAAGATGCGGCCGTCGATGCCCATGTCGCCGACCTGCGTCTTGTTGGGGATGCCGCCCAACGCGATAACGGCCCAGTTCTCGAACTCGAACGGCGGAATCTGGCGGAGTTTTTCTTCGGTCCACGGCAAGTCGCGGACGACGAACCCGCGGCCCGTGCGTCACAGGTCTTCATCCTCGCGGAGTTTGCACACATCGCGCAGCCGCTTGGCCATCACACGGCAGGCGGTGGGCGAGACGTCGATGCCGATCCACTGGCGATCGAGGTTCTGCGCCGCAACGAGCGCCGTCCCGCAACCGCAGAAAGCATCTAACACGATGTCGTTTGGGTTGCTGCTCAGCCGCAGAATCCGCTCCATGAGCGTTAGAGGCTTCTGAGTCGGGTACCCGAGGCTCTCCTGCGCCGATGACTGCACCGGCCCAATGTCTTCCCAAACAGTGCCGACAGGAACGCCTTGCCCCTCATCTAGGTATCGCTTCTGCCGGGGTACGGAACCCGGCTTCACCTGAACGATCCGGACTTCTGCATACAAGCGGTCCATCTCTTCTCGGCTGAAGCGCTAGTACCTTGCCCGATGGCTTTGCGTTCCATAAGTGTCCGCTTCGCGGCGTGGCCCACCTGGGTTGCGCTTCTTTTGCTTGCGGCGGTACAGACGCATCAGAATCGGCAGCGACCAAACCTTGATTCATTCGTAGAAACCCTCTTTTCGTAGAATCACCCTCTCTGGCGATAGCGCCAGGGGCGTTTTCTGAGGCGATTTTGGGTTCTTACGAGGGAGTCAACCTTGTCCGGGGCAAACGGAAGGCGAAGTTGCACCGAGAGTACGACCCAGTTGTGTCCGAAGGAGAAGACCGCTCGCCTAGCCGTGGACAACAGCGGATCGTAATGCATGCCGGCGGCCCATATGCTTTTGCCGGTCTTACGGTTGAGAGTGTCGTCGACCGCCACGACGATCGGGGTATCGTCGAGGATGAACTTCAACACCAAAGCGAGCATCACGCGACCAACAGCGTCCAACGTCCAGCGGGCCTGGCTAAAGAAGCGGTGATAACAACTGAAGGTCTTGACCTTGAGACCGTCGCCAGCCAGGAGGATGTGGATGACGGTACGTCTGCCCGAGCCCAGCAACCAGCCGGTCACGATGACGCCAAAAGTCTTGAAGGAAGGTTGATTCTCTCATAGAAACTCCATTTCCGGCGAAATCACCCCCTCTGGCAATAGCGCCGGGGGCGTTTTCTGAGGCGCTTTTGGGTTCTTACGAGAGAGTCAAGGTTTGGTAAAACACGAAGCAAACTGTTGGATCGACGTATCCATAGTCGATGTGAGAATCATAGTATCCATAGTCGATGTGAGGATCATAGCACGGGCCTCCTGCCCAAAAGTCCTGGAAATCCGTTTACGCTCTCCAGGAAATCGGCAGGCGGCCCTCTTTTTCAGGAGCCGCGAAGCCCCCGCGAGGCTCGCGAAAAGTGCAACACTCTAGACTAGGGACCAAGACCGAAGGCCGGGGGGGGCGACCGCGCGTCACCCGCCTTTCTCCCCCACTTCGGGATTGGCACCAAAGCGATAAATCCCTCGGGGCGTAGCCCCGAGCAATGGGGATGCGATGACGCTACGAATTCAGGAAACGGTTTCCCGGATAGGTGTAACTCAGGAGAGGTGGTTCTCCATTTCACGGTGAACCACTACACTGCTGCCGCAGAAAGAACTACTACTCCGGGGTCGCCCAAAACGGCAAAAACCGAGTTAAGGTTCCTCGGCGATCTGCTCCTGATCGCCTTCATCCTGATCTTCGTCGTAGCCACTCCCGCCGTAGGTTGATGTGTCGCAAGCGGTGTTGATATGCTCGGCCTTTCCGGTCACCTTGCGGTAACCGAGGTAGTGGATCACCTCGAAAATCTCCGACCAACTCGGGAAGGGTCTATCGTTGACGCGCTTGTACTCGTCCATGGCCTGGACGAACTCGAGAAGGTCACCGGCCATCCGGCCTTCCTCGGCCTCGCGCCGCAACTCACCGAGACGGCGTCCCGGACCTCGTCGGCGGTCCATCCCGCTGCGCCGATCCGCAGCGCTGCGCCGATCGCTTTTGCGACGGCGATCGTGACTCGCTCGCCGATCCACTACCGTCGTGTTGTCTTGAAGCTTGTCCTCTGCCTGTTCACTCATCCTTGGGCTGATCGACCAGGCACGTGGTTGGCTGTAGATAGCGGCTGGTTATCGGCAGTGTCAGGACACCGAGAACCAAGAAAAGGAAGGATAGCTCGACACCATTGGTCAGCCGCGACTGTCCGCGCGGGTGGAAGAAGAAGACTCAGAACTTATCTCAAAACCCCTGGGGGACCGGCTTTCCAGCCGGTCAAATGACAGGTTAGAAAACCTGTCCCACAGTTACGGGATAGGCACTTAGTACTACAGGGGCTGTCGATTTAGTGCCTTCGCGCGCTCACGAAACGTCTGTCAAGAATAAATACCATAGTCTTGACCATCGATTATCCTGTTTTCGGCGCCCGATTTGGACTAAATCGACAAG
>Ga0114922_10000497_pt1 | contig 37681 bp, 23 predicted proteins | sample AartaG_FD_100975 | JGI IMG/M metagenome (GOLD analysis project Ga0114922, IMG submission 100975) | Deep subsurface microbial communities from Aarhus Bay to uncover new lineages of life (NeLLi) - Aarhus_00045 metaG | ecosystem: Environmental > Aquatic > Marine > Oceanic > Sediment | place... | reverse complement strand
CGGCCAACTACAAAACGTTGCTCGCCATCGTTGAAGAAATGACGCTTCTGAATATGAGACTGCTAAAGGGAAACGCCTGCCTCTGATCGCCGACTTAGGCTGGGAGAACTTCTGACTGTCGAGATCGGACGAAAGCGAATTTTACTTGAGACATCCAAAATTCAGTGAACGCTTACCGGCGTTCTTGCCTTCCACCCGAGCCGCGGGCTTTAGCCCGCGCGATTTTTGAGGTTAGAACGTGCTTTCCATCCGCGAAATCGCGCAGGCTAAAGCCTGCGGCTCGGTTTGTGATCATAGTCACAGGATTTGCGAAACACTGCGCTAATCCAGCAATGTCTGATTGTCCCGCAAGCTGCGATCGGCCTGGCGGTGCTTCTGCACCGCATCAGTGCGGTCTGGCACGTCCTGCTCATAGTAGGTCAGTACTGTGTCACCAACCACAATCCGGTCGCCGTCGTCCAGTGTATACTCGCCTTCGATGCGCCGGCCGTTGATATACACGCCGTTGGCGCTTTTCATTTCGAATAGGATGTACCGGTCATTTTCCTTGCGGATCTGGAAGTGACGCCGCGATACTTTCGGATCGACAAGCTGAATGTCTCGCGCGGGATCGCGCCCGGCGATCATCGTACGGTCGGTGAGATGAAAGTGCTTTCCCGACTGCTCCGTGCTAGTGATAATCAGACAGGCCATGGGTTCACTCCTTGACAACGCAAACCACCTTACAGAACGGACAACGTAAATCAGCTTGCGAGACGGCTCGGTCCGTTCAAAACGGTCCGACCATCGTGCGGGTCCCTTACCGCCCGACGCCACAGACCGTCGGCTCATCCGCCACGGCACAGTCATTCGGTCCGGACCTCACCGAACGACGTGCCCCGACGGCTGGGGTTCATTTTACCGACTCGAACGGTGTGAAGTCCAGTCTGCCCGGCTCGTCGCAAGGCGTCGGTTCCAGCAGGCATATCAGTGTTCCGAGCGTGCGGCCTGGGCGGACTTCGATTCCGCGTAGCGTCACCCCTCGTGGGTGACGAACGACTCGCCTCAATTCCGCGTGGCGTTACCCCTCGTGGGTGACGAACGACTCGCCTCAATTCCACGTAGCGTCACCCCTTGTGGGTGACGAACGGCTCGCTTCAATTCTGCGTAGCGTCACCCCTTGTGGGTGACGAACGGCTCGCTTCAATTCTGCGTAGCGTCACCCTTGTGGGTGACGAACGGCTCGCCGCGGCGCCGCCCACGAAGGGTGACGCTACAACCGATGCGTGAAATCGGGGGCTGCTCCAGCCTGGTCCGGTACGGTGGACGGAGTTGGCCGGCCCAGGCAGTCGCTGAGTGTTGTCGTCACGTGTTTCGTCCTCAAACGCGTTGCGTGGTTGAGAACATCGCGCGGGCCAAAGCCTGCGGCTCAGTCTCTCCTTTGGCCGCGTCGGCTGCTTGCGGCGGATTTCACCGGGTGGATGATCTCGATCACGCTGCCGACAACCGGCTCTTGCGTTACCTCAGCGGCGACGGTACATTTGCGGTCCGGCGTGGCCCCCGTGTGGTTGGTGGCTACGATAAGTCGTTTGTCAAGGGAACCCCTGCCGCCGTTACAGGGTGGCGGTGTTGGCGGATATGTGGAGATATTGCAGGGCGATGCCAATCACAGAGGGCAGCAAGAGCCAAACCATCGAGAGATTCCGGCGTGACGAGGATGACACCGGGTCGCCCGAGGTGCAAATTGCGTTGTTGACCGGCAGAATTAAACACTTGACGGAGCATTTGAAGACACACAAGAAAGACCACTCGGCCAGGCGGGGGTTGCTCAAGCTCGTGGGACGACGGTCACATCTGTTGAAATTTCTCACGCGAACCAGCCGCCAGAGCTATCTTGATACGATTGCAGCCCTCGGTTTGCGCCGCTAGTGACGACCTGTCGCATTGTATGGGTCGTCATTCAGCGGCGGCGTCCACGGTGTGGTATGGTCTTGTGCGGCGCGGAGGACCGTTGGTCCACGCGCCGTTTTTTGCTGCTGGTAACGGATAAGTACGATTTGGTAGTCGGAAAAAACAGACGAATTGTTGTGAGTCAGGTAGTTGTAAGTCAGGTAGGCAGAAGGTAACGACATGGAACACACGATTGTGGAACGAAAGATCGGACGTCACACACTGAAGCTCGAGACCGGAAAGATGGGCAAGCAGGCAGCCGGTTCGGTGATGGTCACTTATGCGGATACGGTCGTTTTCGCAGCGGTTGTCACCGGCACGCCGCGGGTGGGTATCGATTTTTTCCCGCTGACGGTGGATTACCGCGAGAAGACATACGCCGCCGGAAAAATCCCCGGCGGTTTTTTTAAGCGCGAGGCCAGGCCCACGCACAAGGAAGTTCTGACCATGCGGGCGATCGATCGCCCCATGCGACCCCTGTTTCCCAAGGGGTTCAAAGACGAAGTGCTCATCCAGATCATGTGCCTGGCCACCGATCAGGAAAACGACCCGGACATTCTGGCCCAGATCGGCGCATCCGCGGCGGTAGCCGTCTCACCGGTGCCGTTTAACGGCCCGGTTGCCTCCGTTCGCGTCGGCTGTGTCGACGGTCAGTTCATTCTGATGCCCACGCTCAGCGAGTTGGAATACAGCCCGCTCGATATGATTCTCAGCGGACACAAGAAAGGTCTCAACATGATCGAGGCCTGTGCCAACGAGATACCGGAGGAAGACGTTCTTCAGGCCATCGAGTTCGGGCAAAACGCCGTGGGCGACATCTGCGAGATGATACAGGAGCTGCAAGACAAAGCGGGCAAGGAGAAAGTGTGGAACGATCCGCCGCCGTCCACAGACGAACTGATGGCCACGCTGCGCCGGCGCGTCACTCAACCACTGCGCGAAGCGCGGAGGATCAAGGGCAAGCTGGAACGCAACGCGGCAATCAGCGAGATATACAAGACCACACTGGACGAATTGGCCCCACGTGATGCGGATGATCTCGAGTTCTGCCGCGCCGTCGTAAGCGATTGTATTGATGAAATCGAAAGCGAAATCGTCACCGCGATGGTTCTCGAGGAGGATATCCGTACCGACGGACGGGGTATGAAAGACATCCGTCCGATCACCTGTGAGGTCGGCATACTACCGCGCGTTCACGGCTCCGCCCTCTTCCAGCGCGGCGAGACGCAGTCGCTTGTAACCACTACCCTCGGGACCGGACGCGACGAGCAGATCATCGACGGACTCACCGAGGAATACAGCAAGAAGTTCATGCTTCATTACAACTTCCCGCCGTTGTGCACCGGCGAGGTGAGACGCGTCGGCGCGGTCACCCGTCGTGAGATAGGCCACGGGGCGCTCGCGGAGAAGTCGCTCGAATCCATTCTGCCTGGTCCGGACGATTTCCCGTATACCATTCGGGTTGTGTCCGAGATCATGGAATCGAACGGTTCCAGTTCGATGGCCTCGGTCTGCGGTGGGACGCTCGCTTTGATGGACGCGGGTGTGCCGATCCGGCAGCCGGTAGCCGGCATCTCCATCGGATTGTTCCGGAACGACCAGAAGCACCGGTTGGTTGTGGACATCTTGGGCGAGGAGGATCATTTCGGTGACATGGACTTCAAGGTGGCCGGCACACAGCGCGGAATCACCGGAATCCAGCTTGATCTGAAAACCCAAAGCCTGTCGCAGGCGTTGATCGAAGAGACGCTGTGGACCGCCAAGGAGGCCCGGCTGGAAATCCTCCGCGAGATGCTTTCGGTCATCAAGGCCCCCAGGCCCACCATCAGCGAGTTCGCTCCGCGAATTCTGACGATGAAAATCGACCCCGAGAAGATCGGCAAGGTGATCGGACCGGGCGGCAAGGGCATTCGCGCTCTCGAGGCTGATACCAACGCCAAAATCGAGATCGAAAACGACGGTACGATTCTGATCTCATGCCTGCAAATGGCCGGTGCTGAAGAGGCCAAGGCCCAGATCGAGGCAATGACGGAGTCGGTGCAAGTGGGCAGGATCTATAGCGGTCGCGTGACGAGCATAAAAGAGTTCGGCGCGTTTATCGAGGTGACGCCCGGTCAGGACGGCCTGTGCCATATCAGCGAGTTGTCCGACGAGTACGTCCGATCGGTGACCGACGTGTGCCGGATCGGCGACCCACTTCGCGTCAAGGTGATCGCCGTGGACGAACAGGGGCGAGTCAAGTTGTCGCGCAAAGCCGCCATCGTGGAGGAACGAGCCGCAGCAGACGCGTAGTCAGGCAAACCGCCTCAGGCTCAGTCGGAGTGGATCGCGGCCACAGCCGCGGCCGCGGCACCCAACGCCTCCGGCCTTCGTCGCTCTATTTTGACCATGGCTGTGCCACCCGGGCACCTCTAACATGCCCGCGCTTCGCTTGGGCATGGCACACGACGTTTTGACGTTTCGGGGTTAGTTCTGCTACTTCACAGTGACTTTGCGGGGGCTGGCTGGGCCGGGGCATTGGGGGTTGCCTTCTGCGTCGCGGAGTCTCTTGATGACGCAACGGTACTTGCCGGGCAGCAGCGGACGGACGTTGACGTGCCCTTTGCCGGTGTCATCGAGACGGGCTTTGCGGGTGGCTTTGCCGTTATGACCCTTGCACTTGATCTTGGCCTTGCCGCCCGGCACGGCTGTGCTGAGCGTCGAGCGCGACTTGCCGTGCTTGCCCTCGACATTGTGGCTGTAGACCGCGTCGCAGCTTGCACAGCTCCACTTGCTAGTGAACAGGTCTGGCATGTTGACGTGGGCGGTGTGATAGTCCACGTCCTCGGTCGGATCGAAATCGACGGTGAACTTGAAACACCCACCGATCTGAATTCGCCCGTCGGGGTCAGACGCGATACCGTGAGCCTTGTCGAAATCCACGCCGCCCATGGTGCCGGTCCAACCGTAAGAACCATCGCGTCGAAGCTGCGTCACAAAACAATCGGACCCGCCGTTGCTCGTCCGCCGATCCCCACCGCCTTCGGGGTTGAAATCCACCGTCTCTCCAAACTCTCCTGTGATGTACCCCGCGCCACGGCGGTCCAGTGTGACGCTATACGCCCTCTCGTCCTCCGGGCTGTTCTGCGGCACCCAGCTCCAGCGCCAGTCACCGCTTGTGGTGAATCTGGAGACAAAAATACCCCCATCACCGGGGTCGGTGCGTTCGTAGACGCCCGGTCCGGGGTCGAAGTCAACAGTTCTGTAAAAGCGACCACAGACCCAGACCCCACCTCGCCGGTCCACCGCCGCATCCCAGCCCTCATTATCCCCGTCGCCGCCGAAGGTCTGCGTCCACGCGTAGCCGCCGTGTGGCTTGAACTTGGTTACGAAAACATCATGCCCGTCACGGGCGTCGTGATAGTCCACGCCCCGTCTCGGGTCAAAGTCAACCCGCCCGGAAAAGTCCCCGGTGATTACAACGCTGTTGTCAAATCCCACGCCCAGCCCGTAGGCACGTGTGGTGCTCTCGTCTCCGATGTCGATCGTCCACTTGTACGACCCGTCGGAGCCAAACTTGCTCAAGAAGAGACTGTGCCCTTGCCCGGAAGAGTGCTCATCCACCCCCTTCCCGGGGTCAAAGTCGATCGTCCCGGAGAAATGGCCGGTGATGAAAATGTTGCCTTGGCTGTCCGCCCCCACCGCGCGGCCCACATCCCATCCGGCCCCACCGTCACGCGAGAGGCCCCCGAAGGTGTGGGTCCAGCCGTAGGAGCCCTCCGGGCCGAGCTTGGTGACAAAGATGTCCTCCGTTGAGCGGTCACCCGCTATGTTAATGTGCGGGTCCACGCCTTTGGTGGGATCGAAGTCAACGACGTAAGTGAGCGGCTTGATCGTAAAGCAACCCCACGAGCCGGCGATCAAAACGTTGCCCTCATTGTCTACCGCCACGGCGCGGGCCTGCTCATGGAGACGCCCCCCGACGGTGCGGGTCCAGCAGTAAGACCCGTCCGGGGCCAGCTTGCTGATGAAGATGTCACGACACCCCCGGCAGGGGTGCAGGTCGACGCCCTTGGTGGGGTCGAAGTCCACCGTCTGGCCGGGGAGGCCTTCGTACCACCCGACCAGCACGACACTGCCGTCCGGGGCGAACGCCACAGCTTCAGTTGCCTCGCTGAAGTAGTCCGGATGGCCGACCGTGCGGGTCCAGCCATAACGGGGGAAGTCGCAGGAAGAAACCCCCCGAGCACCCGGTGCCGCGCCGAGCACGGCCAGTGCCAGCAGAGAATTCAGGAAAAGCGCTATGATACAAGTCCTCCTGAGCCAAGCCCAGAGGCCCAGGGCCCGTAGGGCCTGACGGAAGGCCGGAAAAAGCCTGTCCCACACTCTTGGGATGGGCTCTTCGTGTCCGCAGCCGGCGATGGATGGACAGGTGGAACTCCACCTACGGAAGCTCACCGCAGCTATGTCTTAGGCCTTTGATCCTCTTGCAGAAGCCGTCGCCGCCGCCAGGGCAGTCGATCCGTTTGATCCTGTGCCGCTTGGAGCAGTCAAGTACGTCCACGCACTGGCTATCGGTCTCGAACAGGTCGCCCTTCTTCGGGCATGTTCCGCATCCCTTCTTCGGCTTTGAATCCTTCTTAAGTTCATAGATGCAGCTACCCATATCCGGTCCGAGCACCTCCGAGACCACCAAAGCATAGTCAGCGTCCATCTGCGGCGTTTCCACATGGCCGTCCTCGTTGATCTCTGCCGCGATTACCTCGACGCTCCAAATGCCCACCTCGGGATTGTCGAGGAAGACGTTCTCGGTGGTGTCGATGTCGTTTGCGGAACCGCCGGGTGTGGACACGTTGTTGTTAGCCAACCCGTAGTTGCCCCAGTACTCCGTCCCTGAAGGACTGATAACGTGAAGGGTCAGGTCATTGACCCGGTGCTTACTGGAGTGGGGTACCCCCGCCGGATCAGGATAGACCAACGTGGCCGCAAAATGCGGCGTGCCCGGCAGCACCTCGACCTTGTGGACGGCAACATCGAGTTCCTTCAGAACATCCGTCTCGTCGATGATGTAGAACTTGTCCCTCAGATCAAACATGTTCTTGAGGTCGACCATGCCCCAGCCCTGCCGAAGGCGCCTCAGGTTGCCCTGGTCTAAGGGATACAAATGCGCCGTGTTGATCATCACGGCCTTGGCCGTGCTCATGTGAGCCTTCTCATCGAACGGGTCGCCCCCGCCGACGGGGTTGCCAAAGATGCCGTCGGCCCACATCTGGAAGAACAGCCCGAAATGTCCGCAGGTACACGGCGTGGCGCTGCTGGTTCCGCTGAAGTTACCGTAGCCTGTCGTGCTGGTGGTATAGGTCGTGTAGACATTGTCGTAGAAATGCGCGAGGTCGGGCTTGATACGCCCGTCCTTGGCCGGACCCGAGCTGCCGGCGGCCTCGTCATCGTCGCGGTTTAGCGTGTCGTGGTGCCGCACACCCCCTACCCCCACGATGTTCTTCGCCCACGCCTGCGGACGCACCTCCGGGACTCCTCCGGCATTGCTCATCGACTGACAGTGGACAATGTCGTGGTCGAACAGCAGGGTATCCATGGCCGCCGAGAGCGTGGTGTACTCCCTGGTGCGCGGGTCACCGGTGCTGTTGGTCTGAAACAGCGCACGGTAGGGCCCGTTCGGATCGACCAGTTCGCCCGTATGACGGTAGCGGTTGGTGATGTTACCCTCCCCACGGAGGTGGGAAGCCTCGGCGAAGATCCCCTGATCCGCATCAGGCAACAGACCTCGCGCCTGCGCCTTTACACCGGAGGCAAACAGGACCCCGTATACGGCGGTTCCGTGGCTGCCCACGCCAGGCTGAGGTCCGTGAATCAACGGCGGCCCGTTCACTCCCTGGAACTCCACGTGTCGCGTTTGGCAACCGGCATCAGCGGCCTCCGCGCGAACGCCCTCACCCGTATACCCGCCGACGTTCTCGATGTAGTCGGCCCCGCTGATCTCGCGGACGATGTCCATGTCCAGCTCGAGTTCGCCGCGGATGTCCATGAACATGATCTCGTTCATCAAGACGACCCGCCTGACCTGATCGATCGTCAGGAAGGCCTCGACCCGGAAGGCCTCCGGAATCGTGCGGAAAAGCTCGCCACCGATGGCTTCAATCCGGTCGGCGACGAGTTGCTGCGGCCAAGGCCCACGCTCATGGAGCATGATCGAGTACTTGCGCGTCTGGGCAGCCGATGAGCCCTGCTTGATCTCGTCAATCAAAAGCTCCTCAAGCCTGTAGGCCGGATGAAACGCACCGACCCAACGGACATACGGCAGGTCGGCCACCAGATCCCGAACCTCGGGTGTCATCCGCACGACGTAAGCGTGCTGGTTCAAGAACTTGTGCACGGTGCCGCCGAGCGTTTCGATCCTCTCGCGGAACACCTGCAGCGGTTGGGTGTGAAACTGAACGATGTAAACCTCGTTCGTCGCCGGGTCCGCCGTCAGCACGTCGGGAATATGCGGAAGAGTGACCAACGGATCGAAATTCGAGTACCGAAGCCGCAGGATATAGGACGTTGCACGGGCCCGGCTGAACTTCTGCCCGTCCAGGCTGATCGCGTAGTGCGAAACCACGTCACCGGAGGTGGATGTCTCCCGCCACAGCGCCAGAAGCACCGGCGAGCCGGGCACGTCGATCAGCCGTTCGTCACTGACCTTCCGTGCGGTGGAATAAAACGGCTCAGCACCGGACAGACCGATATTATAGGCTTGGCCGTCAGCCGTTACGGCAAGACCAACCCCCCCCTCCGCCGGCGACAGGCCCTCTGAAGCAAACCCCATCACGCTCATCAAGAGCACCCCAAGTACTGACACAATCCTCATTTCGCCTCACTCCTTCGTTTCTAAAAGACCAAGAAAACCACATTACCAAAGTTTAGTGGAATCCACGTCCTGAAGCAACCGACGATAAACCTAATTCGCTAGGGAACGGACATGAGCGTAGTCAGGTGGTTTTTCGCAATCGCGCTAAACCGCGCTTCAATATCGGCGGTATCGAGCCGAATCCACCCACGTTTGCCACCAGCGTACGTGGTTTGATCGGCGAACCAAACTCGGTGCCGATCGGTGTCTGTCGGCCTACCCCAGGGTGGTTGTCCAGCGAGTCTATACGGACAAGGCGACAACCGCCTCTTTAAGTAACACGAAACGCGTTCTGCTTTCTGAAGCACAGGACAGGTGCAGGCGGCCTGCAGAGCTGCCGCGGGTGTGTACCTTCCGCCCGGTGCCACGGCTCCTCGACACACGGTGTTAAGGACATACCCGCGCTGTGCAGCAGATGCCACCGCCGCTGTTTTACGCGATGTCCCCAGCCATGACGTTGCGGGTGATGATCGGCTTGCCGAATTCCATGCACCCGACGGGCCCGCCGAGCACACCGCCTTACACGCGAACTCTGCCATGGACCAGGCGGGCCAAGTTGGCGGGTAGCGGACAGCACGGCGGCACGCACCAGAGATGTACCCCCAGTCCAGTTCTCTTACGCTCGTTATCGGGAGGCGGAACATCCGTTGGGTTGGCACGGGACCCCAAAGCGACGTTCCCGGCTGCCTCACGGTGTTGACCTGGCCAAGCGCTGCCGCTTCGACGCAAACAATCGCCCCAATCGCTACATCTTGCCCATCTTACGCGAACACCCTGCCCGCCCTTGTCTCGCACCACTTCGAACGGCCCGAGACTGGTTTCTTTGGGACGTGCGTTTAGTTTATTGTTGGTTGCTGAGTTTGGTCGCCGGGCGCGACGCAACTTGCCTCCAATTGTCTGGACACGGTTGACCGTGCCGGTTGAGACGGTCAGGCGAGCGCGCCGGTACCGGTGAGGAATGCAAAATGCCGAATGCGGAATATCGAATGAACAAGCGTTCGGCGTCGCCCCATTCCTTCATCCGGCACTCGTCACTCGGCGTTCATTATTCAGCATCCATCTTGGGTGGGGGCGATCATCCGCTGTCGATCGGCTGGCTGGTCGCGGTTGCCGGCGCGATTCTGTACGGCTCGCTGATCCCCTTCACGATTGATCCGAACTGGTTTAGCACGGCGAATGCGTTCGGGCTGGCTGACCTCTCCATGTTTCCCTCGACCCTCGAAGATATCGTGACCAATGTTCTGATATACATGCCCCTCGGGGCCGCACTCGTTATTGCCAGGCCCGTGCGGGTCGGCAGCGTTTTCAGCCGTGTGCTGGCGGGAGCGGGGCTTGGGCTCTGCGTGAGCCTGCCAATTGAAACCTTGCAGACCGGGATGGCGATCCGGGTGGCGTCGTGGGTGGATGTCCTGATGAACACGGTTGGGGCCGGGGTCGGGGCGTTGGCCGCGCCGTGGATGCTTCGCTTGGGGCGGCGGTTGATCGAGTCAGCCCGCCTGCGGTTTTCGATGAACCCGATGATGACCGGCGCCACGGCGCTTTCGGCGGGTCTGCTTGTATACAGTCTAGCGCCGTTTGACTTTGTGTGTAACACCGCCGGGCTGCACGCTGGGTTCCTCCGGGCGGATTGGAACCTCTGGCCGAGCTGGACCGCCGTTCTTGTGCCCGGCCTGGTGGGAACGGCGGCTGACTGCGGTTGGTTTGTACTGCTGGGATACTGCGTTGCGCGGGGTCGGCGGCTGTCGGGTTGGACCTGGGGCGCGGCGTTGATTTCGGCGGTCAAGCATTGCGCCTTGCTGGCGGTGGTGATCGAAATCACACAGTTGTTCACGGCGTCGCATGTTGTCGGACTTTTCGATCTTTGGGCGCACGCTTTTTGCGGCGGCTTGGGGGCGGTGTTGGCAACGGGCGCCCGGGTGCTCGCGGCTGACCGTCGCGGCGCCTCGCTTAACCCCTGGGGCGCGGTGCCGCTGACCGGACTGGCGGCGGCAGGGGCGTTGCTGGCGGCTGACCTGATCATCAGCTCGACGAACTCGTTCACCTTCTTCGGCGGTCAAAGCGCATCGACGCAAGCGAACCTGATTCCATTCGAGGCGCTCTGGCGGCTACCGATGCTGACGGCCCTGGGCAGGCTGGTGGCGATGACTATGGCTTACGCGATCATCACGATGACGATGGCGGTGGTGCTGCGGCGATGGTTCGGCAGCCGATGTTGGCTGCCGGCTGCCGTTTTTACCACGCTGCTGGTGTGCCTGATCGAGGCGTCCCAACTGGCCGTGTCGATGCGGGTCGCGGACGTGACGGAGCCGATCGTGGCGTTGACAGCCGCGGTGATCACCGCCCGGGTTTTCCAGTGGCTACGTCCAGCAGGTCAGACGCTTGAGGCGAGCACGGTCGTGTCGAATCGGCGTGATCTGTGGTGAGTGGTCACTTTCTCGCCCTTCGCTGCGCGAAGAATGGGGTACCCGCCGGCACCCACACAGGACCGTGGCACCGGGCGGTTGCGGCGTTTGGTCGTGGACGGATTTGACGGATTGGGAATACACCCCTACACTGCCGGCTACTTCCGCGTCTGTTGCTAGCCGGGCATTACTGTGCAGCAAGGTTCAATTCAACATCATTGCGGTCTGTTTGGCATCTTCGGGCACGAGGAAGCGGTCCCGCTGACGCGGTTCGGGCTCTACGCGCTGCAACATCGAGGGCAGGAATCGGCGGGTATCGTCTCTACCAACGGCGAGCAGTTGCTCCGGTGTGCGGGGCTTGGGCTGGTCAACCAGGTTTTTGATCGCCAGAGCCTTCTGGAGATCCGCGGGCGGGCAGCGATCGGGCACGTCCGCTATTCCACCACCGGGTCGTGCACTGATGACAACGCCCAGCCGCTTCTGTTCGGCTACGCCGGAGGATCGGTCGCCATCGCACACAACGGCAATCTGATCAACGCGGCTCTGCTGCGACGGCGTTACGAAGAGCACGGTCATATCTTCCAGACCACCAGCGATACCGAGGTGATCATCCACCTGCTGGCCAAACCCTCGCACCAGGAACGGCAACACCCGTTGGCTCACGTTTTGAACCACCTTCAGGGGGCGTACTCGCTGCTGTTGTTGTTCCCTGATCGGATGGTGGCCGTGCGGGACCCACTTGGGTTTCGCCCGTTGTGTCTTGGCCGTCTGGCGAGCGGGGCGGCGGTCGTCGCGTCGGAGACCAAGGCCTTTGACATGGTCGATGCCGAGCACATTCGTGATGTTGAGCCGGGTGAGATTGTGACGATCAACGGTGAGGGCCTCAGCAGCCGGCGGTTTGGGGGGGATTCCGGTGGGCGGGGGGCGGCTTGCATCTTCGAGCAGATTTATTTCGCCGATCCGTCGAGCATCGTGTTCGGGCAGAACGTGCATCTGGTGCGAGTGGCTATGGGTGAGCGCCTGGCGGAGGAATCCCCGGTAGAAGGCGATCTGGTGGTGCCGATTCCAACCTGCGCCCAGTGTGCGGCGATCGGCTATAGCCGTCGCAGCGGGATTCCGTATGGCCGGGCGTTTACGACCAGTCATTATGTCGGACGGTCGTTTATCATGCCGACGCAGTCGATGCGCGACACGGCGGTCAAGATGAAGCTCAGCGTCATCAAGGGCGCGGTCGCGGGCAAGCGGCTGATCGTGGTGGAGGATTCGGTCGTGCGGGGCACCACAACGCACGGCAAGATCAGCGCTTTGCGCCGGGCGGGCGCAAAGGAAATCCATTTGCGCGTGGCCAGCCCGCCGATCCGCCACGGGTGCTACTTCGGCATCGACTTTCCGCAGCAGGAAGAGTTGGTGGCGTATGCCCGGTCCGTCGAGGAGATTCGTGATTACCTGGAGGTCGACTCGCTGGCTTATCTGTCGCACGAGGGGATGCTCTCGTGCATGAAGATGCGGCCCGATAGGTATTGCACTGCCTGTTTCTCCGGGGAATACCCGCTGGATGTGAAGGACCCGGTGGACAAGTACGCGATGGAACGCGGGCAACTGCGAATGTTTACATGAATTCAGAATGTCGAATAGCGAATAACGAATGAAGAGAGTTCCCGCGGACAGTGTTTCCTTCCTTCGTTATTCGTTATTTGTTATTCGCCATTCGACATTCTTAGAGTTATGAGCAAATCGCCCCTTACATACAAGCAGGCCGGTGTCGATATCTCCGCGAACACCCGATGGATCCGCGTGATCAAGTCTGCGATGACAAGCACGTACGGCCCGCGCGTGTTCAACCGTCACAACGCCTTCGCGGGCATGTTTCGGCTCGATTACGACGAGCAGATGTTCCGCCGCAATTACCACAAACCGGTGCTCGTGGCGTGCGCGGACGGGGTGGGGACCAAGGTGCTGCTGGCGATTCATGCCGGGCGACTGAACACCATCGGTATCGACCTGGTGGCGATGAACGTCAATGACCTGATCACCTGCGGGGCCGAGCCGCTGTTCTTCCTCGACTATCTGGCGGTCAGCGAGCTGAACCCCAGGCAATTAGCTGATGTGATCGAGGGGGTCGCTGCCGGTTGTCGTGAGGCCGGCTGCGCCCTGCTGGGCGGCGAGACGGCCGAGATGCCGGACCTGTACCGGCCCGGCGACATGGACCTGGCCGGGTTCTCCGTCGGCGTGGTGGAGCTGGATCGGGTCATTGACGGCAGCCGGATCAAATCAGGCGACGTGATCATCGGCCTGCCTTCCAGCGGCGTGCACGCCAACGGGTATTCACTGGTGCGCAAGTTGATCCAACGGGCACGATGCAAGCTGGACGAGCACCGTGATGAACTGGGTTCAACACTGGGCGATGCGCTGCTGGCGCCGACACGGATCTACGTCAAAGCCGTCAGCGCGGTGACGGCTGCATACCCTAAGATTCGCGCCGTCACCGGCATGGCCCATATTACCGGGGGGGGGTTGCGAGAGAACATCGCCCGGGTGCTGCCAAAGGACTGTAACGCGGTCATCCGCAAGAGCGCCTGGATGCCGCCGCCGGTGTTTGATTTCCTGCGACGCTTGGGCACCACGCGGGCCGAGATGTTCAAGGTGTTCAACATGGGCATCGGCTTTGTGTTCTTCACCAGGCCCCGCTACGCGGCGGGCGTGATGAAGGCATTGCGTGATGCCGGCGAAGACCCGATCCATATCGGTGACGTCAAACGCGGCGCGGCGCGCGTAGTGTTGCGATAGGGACCGGACGCAGTGCACCCACACGTTTCCACGGTCGGGTGGCCCACCTCTTCAGAGGTGGGGACACGATGATGGCACGCCAGACCAGCTCGACGGTTTGCTGCAACCACAACATTCGATCATGGGCTCCCCGATCCGTGAAGGGACGGCCCATCCGCTTAGCGGCGGTCTTGCCCCTCGATTTCTTCTTCAATGCGTCGCGTTATCCGGGTAGGACGAAACCACACGGCTGATTCGTCTGTTCCGGGATACCCGACTGCAGCTTCTACTGGGACATTGAGCCACTCGATCACGCCGTCGAAATACTCTTCGAATTGAGCCGCAAAAGCGGTTGCGGCATCGGGCACGATGCGAATATCAATGTGTGTTGCCTGCTGGAAGTCGGGCGTTTCGGGAAGATGCACGACGACAGCGTCCCGCTTTGTAGGAAAGGAGATCGGCGGCGGAACCAAGACGAATTCCTGCTCACCGCTTGGGCGAGCCCAGACTGTGCCGGCGATGGGAGCGGATAGTCTGGGTACCGTGCAACATATCTCAGCGACGAACTCATTCCCTGGAGAATTCCCTCCAAGAAAAGGAAGGTCGCTCCATACCGTACCGGCCCGGGCTGTCAACTCCTGTAGTATGTCAGCACTCAAGTCCCGCGTCCACAGAGGCTTGACCAGGTGCCCAAGCGGCTCCTTTGTGAGCACAGCAGTGGTGGAGAGCGATATCGGCCACTTGTAGACCGGGTTGGAGCGCACTTTGCCGGGCCATCCGTTTAGCTGCCAAGAGTCGAGAACAGCGTTTCCTCTCACCTGGATTCGATAGGTTCCCGGCTCAAGCGCGGGCATGTGGAAGTCCAATGGCAGTGCCGGGAAGGAGGCCTTCCACACGATATTATCGGTGTATAGCGCCGTCACCATGACCTCCCCCTCTAAATCCATTCGCGCGTCGCTGGGACGGATGCCCCATACGGTCAACGGAAGCCGTGGGACGAGGCTGATAAGGACCGGTAGCGGCACACCGGCCGGGTATGGTGTGCGCGAGTACACATTCAAGGATGCACTCAGGGCCGTGTCCTGCATCTTTCTGATTTGCTCCGGTGAAAGATCTTGTGCACGGAAACGGCGCAGCAGTTCGCGCGTGCAGCGACCATGCTGCTCTTCCTGAAACGCAAGTAGCACGTTAGTCGGCAACCAAGAAACCCAATCGACATTACGATAGATGTAGAAGCCAACGCCCAGCAACAACGGTAGCCACACCCAACGTCTGATGAACCGAAGGGCTCGTTTGGTGTGGTACTGACGAACCGTTCTTGCGAGTTGCTCGTATGCGACGGTCGAGCCGCACTCGGGACATCGCCCCGGGTCGATGGCGTACCCGCAATGAGGGCAAAAGCCGCCAGGTTGGTATGGCTTAGCAATCATCTGTATGTTTGACGCTCGACACCGCCTCGAGGTTCACGCATTTCGCTGAGACAATCCAGATCCATACCGGGCGGGATCCGTCCGTAGCGTACCACAAAGCGACCGATGCCGTCCGCGCGGAGGACCCGGCCTACCCGACTTCTGGGTTGGCACTCTTGCCGGGGCTCGGCAAGTCGCTCGGTTTGGGTTGCCGGCCCTGGTGCAAGCTCGCGGGCTGGCGATTATAATCCTTCAAGTCGGCCACTGCATCTGCCCGGAGGCCGAAAAAGTGGATCTTGCCCCGCCGGGGCTTGCTGCACCACCGCCTGTTGGGGTGGCCGGTGGGCGGAAATCCCGATGTGGAGCTTGGCGGGTTTCTGCTTGCCGCTTGTATCAGCGATGACGAATCCAACCCCGTTTGGCTGATCCGGCTCGCTCGCACCGGCGGCAGCTTCGCACGGAATCCGGTTGTCGTGTTGTGAGGAGGCAGGCGTGCCGATTCTCGTATGATGAAGCAGGCCTTCCGGTTGTCGTGCTATGATGAAGCAGACGTTCCGGTTCTCGTGTCAGGAAGCAAGCGTGCAGGGCGGGCGCGTGAGTATCTGTTGATTGGTGATTTGCGCCGGTAGCTCAGGTGGATAGAGCACCGGATTTCTAATCCGGCGGTCGGGGGTTCGAGTCCCTCCCGGCGTGTTCGTGTCAAGTGGTGTATATGAGTGCCAGACGATGTAGAAACCACCTGTTTTACAGCTTTTTCGCGATTCTTGCTTCTTGAGGTGGGGTGACGCTTCGGTGTCATCGAGTGACCACGAATGTCATGCGACATACAGGGTTACGGTAAGCAGAGCGGTAAGCGGATGTTCTCGGTTCCGGTGGCGAGAAGTCGATCTCGCTGCGGTTGTCTAGGCGACAAGTCCGGCAAGACCTTCAGTGCGTCGGCTTGGTCGCCGATGACGGTGTGCGAATAGCGATCCATCGTCAGCAAAATCGTCGAGTGGCTGGCGGGATTCTGCGCGAGCTTCGGATGCACGCCGCCGCAGAAGATCACTTGCGTGACTATTGCTACCGCGGCCTGTTGAACACCGCATGGAACGCGGCATAGTCGGTCAGGTCGATCTTGTCGTCGTCGTCGAAGTCAAAAGTCCAGCACTCGGGGGCAACCGGACCGTCGCCGAAGCAGCGTTGAAACCCGGCGAAGTCTGCCAGATCCCTGTCGCCGTCAACGCACGAACCGACGGTGCAAAAGCCGCCGTCGTCACAGTCGGAACCGTCTTTGCACGGACCGGGGTCAGCTTGACGTATTCCGAACCAGGGCCATGGTACAGGGGCGTTCGACGGCCGTTTGCATGGTGCTCGACGCGTCAGGTAGCATGACCAGCCGGAAAATGAAGGTGGTAAGGGACGCGACGCGCGTCCTGTTCCAGGCCTTGGACGACCTGAAGATCCCCACCGAGGCATTCACGTTTACGACAGGTGATGCTATCTCTGTCGCGAACGCCTCTCAGTCCACGGGCGAGGATTACCATGAGCTGCTGGCGCGCTACAGCCGGTGGAAACAAATCAACCTGACCCCTTTTCCCTTTTCCCCTCCCCAATCCGAGCGCCATCGAATCCGTGCCTTTGACTACCGCATCTGATTCATTCTTGTCGCCGTTTCACACCACCCAACACGCCAGGCCCACGCTCTCCCCTCACGCCTGGTAGCGGCTTATTCGCTCGCGACGTTACGGCAGGACTTCTTCGAATGGTCCCCTTCTCCATTGATTCGACACCAATGTCGTCCAGAACGTGTGCCATCGTCGCCGTGCGTCTCGCGCCGCCACCCTCCCAGTGGGCATCTCAGCGAGCCGGGCAGACCGGTTGACTGCCTTCGTCGCGTTCAGGTGACGGGGTTTCTGCGCAGCATTGTCGAAGTCGACGGCGCGGCGTAGAATCGCACGCAACGAGCGTTCACCGCCGGGGTTTGGCGGATGAGCAACTGTCCGAACGCGGAAGTCGTCGCTTTGCGGCGAGAATGCGGCCCTTCTCACCGTTAGGCGCGGTCAGTTGTGCTCGGGGCAAGCGGTCATTGAAGGACGCGATGCGACCGATTCGATGGTCCATCAGGGGCAAGGAAAGCCTCGGTGGGCGATGGCCGGACCACCGATGGCTGGAAAGCACAAGTTCACCGGAATCCGTGCCTGCTGAACGAGGAACCGGCATGAAGTATGACAGTCCTATTGAAGTGACGCGACTACCGCACAGGCTGCTGCCTGATCCGGCTCGAGTTATCATGAGGCTCTTCCTGCCCGGCGACGAAAGGCGGGTCAGAGCCATTGTCAATCGGGTGATGGGACTGTCCGAGACCGACACCTCCTTCTTGCTGAGCGATTTGCGGGAGAGGTTCGGCTACAAACACCTGGACCTTGATGCCGTGCTGGCCGAGAACTATGAAGCAGTCAGACATTGCGTGCCGGACCCGGACGGCCTGAGCCGACGTCGCCGGTTGCTGATCGGCGCCTACTTCACAATGGAATATGCAATCGAGGCCGCCGCCCTTTTCAACCCGTCCATGGTGCCTGCCATTGATCAGGACGATCTGCCGCCGGGCAGCACCCGATTCCTCATGAGTCTGCGAGCCACGGGTGAGGGGCACATCTCGTCGATAGTGTTCCGCCGAGGCGTCATCGACGCCGAGTTGAACATTGACATGGATGCCGTCAGCCCCTACAGCCGTCAGCTCGAGGTCGTCGAGAACCGCAGCTATGAGAAAAGAGTGTACCTGCTCAAGCTCATAGAAATGGGAAGTTACAATGATCTGGCCGGCGCCGTGCTGGACCGTCTCGGCGAGGGATTCACCTTTCGTGAACTGAACGAAGCGATCGAGCGGATCGACGAGACCCAGGATGCGCCCGCCTCATTGCAGGAAACCGCCGACAACATGCTCTCGCTGGCGCGTTCCAATTATCACATGTACCTTCCGGAAGACGCCGATCCCTCTGAAATCGTGATCTTCCCGTCTTCTGAGAATGAGAGCCACGGCATTGAAGACGTTCGGCTCGTTCACTTCGTCGATGACGACGGTCCGAGCCGCTACTACGGGACCTACACCGCGTATAACGGGTTTCGCATTCTCCCTCAAATTCTGGAGATGAGCGAGCATGGAACCGTCAAGGTACACACCATGGGCGGACGCTACGCTCGAAACAAGGGGGTGGCCCTGTTCCCGCGGAAGGTCGACGGATTCTACATGATGATATCACGCCTCGACAACGAGAACCTGTATCTTATGAAGTCCGACAATGTAAGGTTCTGGAATGAGGCCAGAATGATCCAGACGCCGAAGTATTTCTGGGAACTGGTTCAGATCGGCAACTGCGGTTCACCACTGGAGACGGATGAGGGATGGTTGCTTCTGACGCACGGGGTGGGCCCGATGCGCCAGTACTGCATCGGCGCGACCCTGCTGGACCGGTATGACCCGTCCCGGCTGATCGGCCAGACGGAAAGGCCGCTGCTGGTGCCTGTTGGTGAGGAGCGCACCGGATACGTGCCCAATGTCGTCTACTCGTGCGGGGGCATGATCCATAACGACACGCTGATCATACCATATGCCATGAGCGACATTTCTACGAGCTTCGCCACCGTCCCCCTGGCCGAACTGCTGGCTCTGCTGACCGGCAAGGACACGAGCAAACCCAAACGCTCTCGAAATCGTAGATGACAAAGCCTGTAAATGACGAAGCCCGAGTGGCGGTTCGCCACCCGGGCTCCGCTGCGACTTGTCGGGCGTGCTACGGCAACTCGCTTTTTGTGCGTTCCTCCGGCGGCACGTAGTGGGTGACCGCGCGCGTGTGCCAGGCGTGACCGTCATAAGTTGTGACGGCGGCGGTGGACTTGTAGAAGTCGATTTTACTCACCACAGGTGTCAGCTTGGCGATCATGCCGGCAATCTTCGAAATCACTTGCCGGACCTCCGGATCGGGAATGCCCATTGTGACCATCCCGCTCGCCGCTGAGATTATGCCGATACCCGTCGCCAGTTCCTGTCCCAGGCCGCGTTGATCTGTCAGCGCAACGCTGGCAAAAGGTCCTGCAGGCACAAGGGCCTCGCTCATAACCCGCGCATTCTTACGGATACCGGGGTGATCGCCTTTGGCCGTCTGCAGGCACATGGCCACCGCGTCGGCCGAGGTGCCGAATATGAGGTGATTGTCGGCCACACCCCAGACAATCGGCCGCGGCGACATAACGAAGTGCAGGTTCTCAAACCCTTCGAGCTGCTCGTGCTGCACCGGTGACCTGGTGACAGTGAGCATCGCCAACGCAGGGTTCTTTGCCATCACTTCCGAGAGTCTTGTCGAGAGGAAATCGATCGCCGCGGTAACCTTCTGGCGGGCGACTTGCTCGTTGGTCACTTTCACCATAAACACCGATCCCTTGTCGTCTTCCAGTGTGACGCTGACACTGTCGCCGTCGATCCAGCCGATCACGTCTTTCTTGACGTCGAAGCCAAAACCCGCCTGCAACTGGGTCCACTTGGCGAGCAGTGCCTCGCCCTTTGGACCGGCGACACGGAAGGTATCCTCGATGAACCTGTACAGTTCGCCCAAGTCGGGTCCGCCACAGACCGAGAAGGAAACGGTTTCCTGAGGCAGGTAGCGGTCGAAATCGGTTAATGAGGCTCGCTTGCCGAAGACGGGGTAGATGGGCCTGCTTTTGGCATCGGGAACCAGGCAGGCGATCGTCTCCGCCCGGACACTGTAACCGTCGGTGGACTTGACCGTAGCCGAGTAATCGAGAATCCCCGCCGCGTCCATCAATCGGCCACTGATGCGTTTGACGACGGCCGCCTCGTCGGCCGCCTTGCGAGCCCCCACCTGAGCTGCGTTTTCCCTGGCCGTTGCCAACGCAGCCTCGTACCGATTATCACCGCGGATGGACTCCAGGTCGGCGTCCTTCGAGATATGCCGCGGGCAGTAGAACCCGCCATCCACCGCCTTTTGCAGGAAGCCAATGGCTTTGTCCGTGTTTCCGCTTAGGGCGTGAAAACACGCGAGGTAGTAGAGCACACGTGAATCGTCCGGCGCGAGTTCGTGGGCCTTCTCAACCAGCTTCAGACCCTGCTCGTATTCCTTCTGCTCGTACGCCTTCCATGCCTGCATGTTCAGTTCGTGCGCTTTCCCGCTCTTAGTGGAGTTGAGGACGATGTCGTCCGCCAAGTACCGTGCCGCCATCTGAGTGGCTTTGGCGAGGGCGAAGCGGTACCGCTGGTCGTGGCGAAGGCTTTCGAGGTCTTGATCCTCGGAGATACGCGTCGGGGCGTAGAAACCGCCGTCTACCGCGCGTTGCAGAAACTCCGCCGCTTGCGTCTTGTGTCCGCTGAGGGCGTGAAAGCACGCGAGGTTATACATTATTCTCGAATCGGTCGGCGCCGCCTCATGAGCTTGTTTCGTGTATTCAAGCGCCTGCTTGTAGTCCTTCCGTTCGTAGGCTTCGACACCCTTGGCGGCGATCCTGTCGGCCTCGTCGCTAAACCGCGCGTTGGTGATGACGTCGTGCCGGCCAGAGCCTATCTGAGCGACGACCTCCTCGCTGAGGGTTCGGAACGGCACAAGCATGGCCTGCATGTCGAAGAAGGTCATCTCATCTTCAGCCTCCGGTAGCTTGGCGAAGGCCTGCTTGAACCGAGGGCTGGCAGAGAGAGGCTTCTTGGTCTCCTTGCCCGCCAGCAAGCCTACCACATCGTCGAGAATCTCGTCTCCCATCGCGATGACGATCACATCGCCGTGCAAGGCGACCGCCAGCACGAGGGGGGGGGCTTGGTGTACCATGTCCAGCAGATTCAGGCTGGAGACCTTGGCGCCCTTGCGCGGCGTCGTGTCCACAGTCAACCCCTCCAGACCGGCGGCCTTGTTGATCTCCGCGGCGATCGTTTGAAGGATCGCAACAAGCCCATCGTAGTTCTTCGCGGCGCTTTCCTCGCCGCCACGAAACAGCCAGACCATATCGGGAAGCATGTGGAACTCGTCGCCAACAGATATGGGTTTGTTCATCCGTTCCGCAAACACCACCTCCCCACCGGCCAACTGCTCCCAATCGACGCCGCTCAGCAGTTGCGACGCCCGTTCCTTGAGCCGATCGACCTCGCCCATCTGCTCGGCCTCGAGTTGCGAAGCAATCAGTTCCATAAGGTCTTGTCCGATGCCGCATTGCTTCAGCGTCTCAAAGACCTCTCCCCAATAGCGGTCGAGGAATTCCCGCTCGGGGTTGTGTCGTCCGCCCACATACAAAAAGACATCGTCCGGCACGGCCCGGGCGAGCGTTAATCGCTGCCCATCTGCGTATGCGGCCGCGGACAACGATGCCACCAGCAGTGTGGTCACCAATCCACCAGTCATGCGAAATCTACGAGTGTTCATGATTGTACATCCTCATCGTTGTGTAAGAACCACCGTTCCGACGCCGTCCGTCGCAACGAAACTTACGCTATCCATAAGCGCTCGGCCAAAGAACCGCCAGTACAAAAACGACCGACTTTTCTAAACGCCCCACCGCCGGTGTTGATTACCTTTGCGATGACGCGACGAAGCACTAAACTGAAAGAAGCGAACATGCCATGTTCTTCATGTCTCGACACGACAAATGATGAGAGGCATTCTATGGTAATGTGACTTCCGACGCATCTGACAGCGACCCGAAGAAAAGTAAAATGTTTGCTTTTTTCGTCCGGCGGGCCTGACGATTTGACGCGCGAGGCCCAAACGTGGACCCTAAGCAGGCATGACGCCCTTGCAGTTGACGCGAAGCGTGCGAAGCCTGAACCGTCTGCGGCAAATCGCGGCGGTGCTGACCCAGCACGGTTTTGGCCATGTCGTCCAGCAGATGCAGCTTACGCGCTTCGTCCCGGTGTGGATGCTGCGCAAGACGGCCCGCGGACTGGCGCCGGATGAAGGCCATTCGGCGATCGGTCGCCGGCTGACGCTGGTATGCGCCGACCTTGGCCCGACCTTCGTCAAGCTGGGGCAAACGCTGACCACCCGCCCGGACATCGTGCCGCCGGACGTGCTGGCCGAGTTGCGATCGCTCCAGGATCAGGTGCCGCCGTTCGACACGTCGGTGGCCGTCGACATCATCGAGAAGGACTTAGGGGCGACGATCGAGCGGTGTTTCGGGTCGCTCGAACGAGAACCGGTCGCCAGCGGATCGATCGGTCAGGTTTACCGCGCCTCGGGGCCGAATGGTGATCCGCTCATCGTCAAGGTCCTTCGTCCGGGGATCGAAGATACCGTCCGTCTCGACATGCATCTTCTGAAGTGGCTGGCCGAGTCGATTGAGAAATACGTTCCGGAACTGAAGGTATACCGCCCATCAGTGCTGGTGGACGAGTTCGAGCGGACGCTGCTGCGCGAGCTGGATTTCATTAACGAAGCCTCCTCAACGGCGCGATTTCACGCCGCGTTCGAGGACGACCCCCACATCCGAATCCCGCAGATATGCTGGGACCTGTGCAGCTCGCGGGTGCTGACGATGGAAGCGCTGCCGGGCGCCAACGTGGACACGCTTCTGTCAGCCGGACGCACGGATATCGATCGGCGATCCGTGGCCAACCGGCTGGCCAATGCGTACTTCCGCCAGTTCTTCGAGATCGGGGTTTTCCAGACTGATCCTCATCCCGGGAACATCCTTGTCGATCCGCCGGCAACGGTGGGCCTGATAGACTTCGGGCAGATCGGGATCATCACGGATGAACTGATGACGCAGTTCGTTGTGATGATATACGCCGGGGTCCACAGAGAGGTGGAGGTCATCGTGGATGCGCTGGCCGACATGGGCGCGCTGGGCCAGCAGACCCCCCGGGATCGACTTGAGACCTCTTTGCGGGGGCTGTTGGACAAGTACTACGGTTTGCCGCTCAAGCGACTCGATCTGGGCGTCATTCTGGAGGAGACCAGCGACGTCATGCGGCGGTATGACGTGACCATCCCGCGCGAAATGGTGATGGTGATTAAGACATTATCGACGGTATCCGGAGTCATTGAGCAGCTCGACCCTGACCTTGACTTGCTGGCCCTGCTTCAACCCCGTCTGAAGGATATGGTACGTGAACGCCTGTCGCTGCGGCGCCTTGCACGGGTAGCCGGCGTCACGGGGTGGCATCTGCTCACAGCCTTCCGCCACGCGCCGCGCCAGCTTCGTCAGTTGCTTCGGCAAGTGGCTTCCGGGTCTTGGCAACTGAACCTGCGGCATGAGAACATCGATCACCTCACCACCGAGTTGGACCGTTCCAGCAACCGGCTGGCGTTTTCCATCGTCATCGCAGCCATCATCATCGGCAGCAGCGTTGTGGTCAGCACGGACACCGACCTGACATTGTTCGACGTCAAGCTGCAATACTTCGGAATCGCGGGCTACCTTATTGCAGGGGTTTTTGGTCTTAGCCTGGTCTGGGCGATTTACCGCAGCGGTCGTCTGCACTGAGGCGCACATTGAAAGCGATCAGGAGTATCACGTCGGATGTGGTGGGAAGACTGGTGTGCCAGGGGCAGCTTGTCTACCCGTGTCCGACACTGGTGGGCAAGCCGCCGGTGGCACCCGGCGGTTCAGAACTGTTGACAACATAAACTGCACTGGTAGGGAATCACGTGAAGTATAGCTTGCCTCGTTTCTGTTGGTTTGTCTGCCTCATCTCGTTCGGGCCGAGCCTGTTGGCGTCCGGGTGTGCCGGGCCTGGGCCGGGGCTTTTTCCCGTTGCCCCCCAGGATCAGCAGCACTTGCCCGACGGGCGCGTTGACCGATGCTTCGATACCGATCGCAATGGCAGGATCGATTATGTCGAGCGACAGGCCGCAGACGGCGTGGTGGTCTTGCTGCGCTTCGATGCGGACGAGGATGGGAAATTCGAGCTGGAAGCGCCGCCTCCGTCACTGGTGTCCGGCGACGTTCGACATCTGATCATAATCCTCGACAGCATTCCCTACGGGATGGTGCGCGATTTGTGGAACCATGGGCGCTTTCGCCATTTTCATCCCCCCAGCCGGGTCATCAGCCCGTTCCCGGTAATGACCGACATGTGCATTGCCGAGTTCTTCGGCGTCTCCCCCACCCCGGCGGTGGAATCACAGTATTACGACGGGCGGCGCCTCAACACCGGATATGGCACGTATGCCCGGGAAGAAAACTCACAGCATTGGCTGGACAAAACCGATTACCATCTGGCCTTCGCCACCCACAGCATCGCATACTTCCGGCCCGACGCGTGGTTCGATCATGAGCTGCGGCGTATTCAGGAGTTGTTCATTAAATATGATGAGAACCCGTTCATCGCCTACGCGGTGGGGACGTCAGGGCTGGGGGCGCAACTTGGCCGCGACGGGCATCTGACGGCTCTGGTCAGGCTCGATCGTTTCTGCCAGTGGATCATCCACCGGATGAAGGGGCGGGTGCACATCACCCTTCTGTCGGACCACGGGCACAACATGATGAGCAGCCGTTGGATCGACCTGACCGGGATCCTCCGGCGGTGCGGCTATCGCGTCCGCAGACGACTCGAAAGGCCCGGCGATGTTGTCGTGCCGGAATTCGGCATCGTCACGTGTGCGGCCGTTCACACGGCAGAGCCGGCGGCGGTTGCGTCCGACTTGAGCGGGGTCGAAGGCGTCGATCTGGCCGCCTATCGCGATGAGAACGGCGATGTCATCGTCGTCGGTCGCAACGGTCGGGCCCGAATCTGGCGCCGTGGCGATCGCTATCGCTATCAGCCGGTACACGGTGATCCCCTGCGGCTGGTTCCCATACGCCACGAGTTGGAGCAGAGGGGTGAGATTGACGGGGACGGTTTTGTTGATGACGGCGCTTTGTTCGAGGCTACGACCGAGCACGAATACCCCGATGTGGTACACCGCTTGTGGCGGGCGTTCCACGGCCTTATCCAGCACACGCCGGACGTGCTGCTTTCGATCGAGGACGGCTACCACTGCGGCAGCAAATTCATGACGGAGCTGATCTCCCTGCGGGCGGCCCACGGCAATCTGAACACACTCGGTTCGAGCGGTTTTGTCATGTCCACCGCCGGGCGCGTTGACCCTGTGATCCGAATGGAAGACCTGGGCGGCGCTCTGCGCGCGTTGGGCGTGCGAATCAGTGTAGCGTCACCGCTTGTGGGTGACGTGGTGATCCGCGGAGCCCCACCGCTCGTCGGTCGGGGTCGGGATAGAACTCGGGCGCGTGCACCTGTAGGTGGAGGGTTTCCAGCCAGGTAGGGCAGGACGAACCACAGTGAGACCTGCCATAACCCCTCGGCAGGTCTCGTTTCACTCGTCCTGCCCTACTAATGTCAAATCGGACCTGCCGTTGTTGCGTTGTCCCCAACGGTGAGAGATCGCGTAGTCAAGCAGGGTGAAGAATCGATCACGATCCATCGCGGGGAATGAGATGTCGGCTGCCCGCATCACACGGGTGGTGTTGTCTTGTTCGAATCGCGGATTGTGTGTCACCCTGGGTGTGACGACTTCATAGTGTTCCCACAACAACGATTCGGCAGGCGTGCAGTTGTTGATTACCTCCTTGCGATCTGCGAAATAGCCTCCGTGCATGTTGAAATAATCCTCGAGATAGCGTTTGACCTGGCCGTTGGTGGGGGGCGTCGGGTCCGTGAGGTGATAGACCCGCCCGTGCAGTTCTTCGTTTGTGATGACCTCGGCAACGATGCGCGAGACGAAGTCAACCGGCACGAAGTTCTGCGGATCGTCAGGCCTGCCTGGAATCCTCAGCGGGATGTAAGTGGGATTGCCGTTGTCGCCCTCGCCATATCGCTCCTTGAGCAGGCTGACCATGCGGGCGAACTGATAGAACCCGCCGTACTGCGTGGTGTACCCGGACCGCGAATCTCCGACCAGAAGGCTGGGACGATAGACGGTCAGGCTGTTTCCGTCCTGCGCCCCCCAGGCACACAGGTGCGACTCGGCCAGCCACTTGCTGCTTTCATATTCGGTCTGGAACTCAGGCCTGGGGCGGTGAAACTTCTCCCGCACGTTCTGGATGTATGAGCCGCACACGTACGCCGTGCTGACGGCGTGGATTCTGCGGACATCGTACCGCCGCGCCCACTCGATCAACCTTCGTGTGCCGGTAACGTTGGTCTTGTGAGGCTCTTCATTACCGTTGGAGAACAGTTGCAGGCTGGCGGCGCAGGAGAGAATGTCGTCCACCCGATATCCGTTCCCATCGGGAAGGCGATCAGGCAGTGACCCGGCCACCAGAACGAGTTGGCCGCGTTCGATGTATGCGGTCAGATCAACGCCCAGTTGTTGCAGGCTGTGCTGCAGGCGGCGGCGGTTTTCGTCGAGGGGTTCGCGCAGCATGGCCACGATCCACCGTCCGCGCTGCAGAAGATCGCGCAGCAGGAAGCTCCCCAGAAACCCGGTCGCTCCGGTCATGAAGGTCGTAGGTGGACGATTGGACATCGTTCAGCGAGGCCCCGGAAAAGGCGGCCCGGTCAAATACAGGTCCGTTTTGATAATGTCGGCCGTAATCGACCGCACGTTGAACAAAGCGTCGCGGGTATGGCGAATCGCCGTGAAATCATCCCGATGGACCCACACACGATCCAGCAGACGGTCATCGACCGACCGACGCCACCACTTATACACCCGCGATCGGTCAGCCGGCGGCTGCTCACCGACCAATACATCCTGCATAGAGGCGCCGGTGGCTCGGGCGATCGGTGCAGCCACTTTGACAAACGCCGCCCACGCCCGGCGGCGCAGTTCCTGATCTTCCAACTCCATCGCGGCGAACAAAACCTCGGCGGCGGTCGATTCCCCCAATGACAATCGTCCGGCCGCGGACGCAACATTATGCAGACTAAGCGTGGTGGCTTCAACCGGCGCCGGCGGCCGTTGCCCCCCGTCGGGGCCGACGAAGGTCAAACGCAGGGCGCCGCATTCGCGCGTCGTCAGGTAGAACCTGTACCGGTCGCTTGCCAGCGGCTGGTGAAACGTGAACAACAGTTCGCGAACCCCCTCCGTGTCAGTCTGGAGAATCCGTACGTCGAAGTGTTCGCCTGCGATGACCTGGCCGGTTTTGAACGGGCCGCCATCCCGCAGACCGTCGATCAAAAAACGTCCCAACAGCCCTGAAAAGTACGGCCGACCCTCGACGGAAATCGAGAAGCTGTGCTCGTCGAGTTGGGTCAACCGGCAGGGTTGCTCCATCCGCAGCAGCACCGGTGAGTACGTCAGCACGTGGCAGCGGACATCCGACATCGCTCCACCCCACACCTCGGTCAGGCATATCTGCGAGTAGATGTTCACGAACGGCAGGTTGAGAAAGAAGGCGTCCGTAACACCCTCGGGAGGCGGCTCGGCGGCCATTTCAGCTATGGTGTAACGTTCCGCAGCCATTATGCCCCGCCACAAGGTGCGGTAGATCGGAATGTAGACGCAGGTGGCAACCAGAAACCACAATGCCACCGGGCGGCACCATTTGCCCATCCCGACCCACTTGATCGCCCGACCAAGCCCAGGTCCCAGCACCATCGCCACCGCAAACCCCACACCACAAAGGTAGCCCGTGTGCGGCGTGGCCAGCAGGGGTACCACCGGCAAAACCGCCAGCACCAGCCACAACGGCCAGATCCAGTATCCTCGCGCGTTTCGGCACGCCTGGTAATAACCCACGCCCATGACCGCCAGAACACCCAGCATCAACAGACAGTCGCCGGGAACCTCATGAATCGGATTGATGCGCCCGGTCGGCCCGACGGTCATCGGCGACAGCCACACCGACGAGCACACGTAGTGCATCAGCTTGACCAGACACCACAGCCAGTAGCCTTCCACTCCCGCTCGACGGGCATACACGTCGGGCATCGGATGGTAGAAGATCATCAGCCGCCAATAGAGAAACGCGACGGCCAACGCCCCAACCACAAGATACACCCGGCGACGAGCCCAGACGTGGCGCCGACCGCCAAACGCCAGGTCGAACGCCGCCATGATCACCGGCAGCATGATGGCGTTTTCTCGCGAGAAAAGCGCCAGACTCCAAAGCACAATAGTCCAGACAAACAACCCGCCCTTCAGGTTAGGCGGTGCAGCATCGGCTGTACCCGGCGTGGCGCGGGATCCGTCTTGATTTTGATCCGCGCCGTGGGCCGCCGGCGGACTGACGTCCAGCCCGGACGCGCAGATGTAGCACAGCAACGCCGCCAGCATCAAGGCCGTTTGCAAGACAACATTCTGGGCCGCCAGCCAGCTCACCGCAAAGACCCCGTGCGAGTAGACCACAAACAACAGGCCGCCCACTACCGGCCAGAAGCGGTTGCGGGTAAGCAGCCAACAGAGCTGATGAACCATGCAGGCGACAAGAAAATGCAAAACCAGGCTCACCGCGTGGTGGGCCGCTACGCTGCCGCTTGACACGTGATGCACGGTCTTCATCAGCACAACGGAGACGGGTCGAGAGTAACGCCAGCAAATGGATCGCTCCTGCCACCAGGTGTCGATGAACCAGTTGGGATCGATCGTGGTGGCCTCGAGCAGCTCGCCGAGCGACCAGCCCATCTCCCGCAGGCGCGCTTGATGCCAGTGGTCGTCCAGAAACAGGCCGTCGCCCAGCGACCATCCGTGGGCCGCCATCGTCGCCACCGCCAACAACAGCCAGACCGCCGGCCGATGTCGCCACGGGCAGCGCACACCCTCACCCTGCTGATCGCACAGGATCAGAGAACTCGGCGTATCGGGATTTTCCGTGGATTCGCTCAAGAGTCTCGATCGGGACTGAAACGTCGGACACTCACCGTTGACCGGCTCCGGTGCCACCCCTACCTTACCGCCACGCTCGCGTACTGCCAGTGGTTAAGAGCCTATCCCAAAACCCCTGTGGGACCGGATTTCCAGCCGGTCAAATGACAGATGTAGCGTCACCCCTTGTGAGTGGCGCTGGGCGGATCATTACGTCACCTACGAGGGGGGTCGGGTGGCCCACCTCGTTTCGAGGTGGGGGAGATGATGACCGACGCGCGAATATCACACCAGACGCTATCATCAAGTCCCCCATCTTCAAAGAAGGTGAGCCACCCGTCTGGCTGCAAGTCGACGGTCGACGTCTGTTCCCCCGACCCGCGACGCACTTGAGCTACCGGACAAACCACGGGCAGGCTGCGCCTGCCCATGCCACCCAAGCTATCCCGGCCACCCGTCGCGGCCACGTGCTAGGCCAACAGCCAGATTCGGCCTTCGGTTGCGCTTGAATGGCAGCCTCGCCTTTGGCAGAATACCGGAGAGCCGGGTTCGGAGGCAGCTTCGGTACCTTTCTTCTTTTGGGAAATTCGGGGTTATGGATTTGTCTAACGTCGATTGGGAGATGGTCAAGAATATATCCGTCCTGATCACTTCGCTCGCTGCCCTTGTCGGCATTTACTTTGGTGTGCGTGGCATCAACGAATGGCGACGGGAGCATGTCGGCAAGCGGAGGATTGATCTGGCGGAGGAGGTGCTGGCTCTCTTCTATGAAGCTCGTGACGTAATCTCGGCTGCCCGTGGCAACTTCGGGTATCAGGGGGAAGGCTCGACTCGACAACGCGGAGATAACGAAACGTCGGAGCAATCGGCGGTTCTCGACGAGGCTTTCGTCGTGATTGAGCGGCTACGGTCCAGACAGGAATTGTTCAGCCGTTTGCACGCTCTGCGGTACCGATTCATGGCCCAGAACGGTACGAAGGCAACCAAACCCTTCACGGACTTGAGTCAGGTCAAGAACAGGCTCGTCGTTGCCAGCAGAACGCTAGGGAGATTTCGGTTGAGGCAGGATCGCCAACTACTCAGCGATGAGCAACGGAACCGACTGGAGGAACGTGTTCAGGAGCAAGAGGCGATCTTTTGGGAGGACATGGGCGATACCGATCCGATTTCGCCGGAAGTCGATAGGTTCGTCGCAGAGATTGAGAAGACCTGCAAGACAATAATCAGCGGGAAGTGATTCCCCCCTTGTCGGGCAGAAGGCCCACCTCGTTTCGAGGTGGGGGAGACGATGACCGACGCGCGAATATCAAGCGGGAGGCCATCATCTACTCCCCCGCCTTCAAAGAAGGCGGGCCTCCCGTCCAACGGAGCCTAAGCCTCTTTCTTCGCTAAAATCAACCTGACCCCTTTTTCCTTTTTCCTATATGTGCAGGTCGTGCCCCATCTTTTCTTTCTTGGTTTGCAGGTAGTACAGGTTGTGCTCGTTCGGTTTGATATTGATGGGCAGTTGCTCCACGACCTCGATGCCGTAGACCTCCAGCCGGTTGGTCTTTTTGCGGTTGTTGGTCAGGATACGCAGCCGGGTCAGACCCAGATCACGGCAGATTTGGGCGCCGACGCCGTAGTCCCGCCGGTCAACCGGCAGGCCCAGGGCCTTGTTGGCCTCGACCGTGTCCAGACCCTTGTCCTGCAGGCTGTAGGCCCGCAGCTTGTTGTGCAGGCCGATCGACCGCCCCTCCTGACGCAGATAGATCAGTGCTCCCTTGCCGGCCTGTTGAATCATCTCCATGGCCGCGTCGAGCTGCTCGCCGCAGTCGCAGCGGGCGGAGTGAAACACGTGCCCCGTCATGCACTCGGACTCGACGCGCACCAGCACCGGCTCTTCATGGACGATGTGCTCGCCCAACGGGCCACGCTCGCCCACGCCGCCGCAGCACAGGGCCAGATGCGGTTCGGAGTCCACAGGCGAGCGATACTCGATCAGCGTGAAGTCGCCGAAATGGGTCGGGAGTTTCACCGTCTCGCCTCGGCGAACGAACGATTCGGTCTTCATTCGGTGTTCTATAATATCGGCCACCGTATACATGCGGATGCCGTGCTCGCGCGATATCTTGACCAGCTCAGGTCGGCGGGCCATCGTGCCGTCTTCGTTGAGAATCTCGATGATCAGGGCCATCGGTTTCAGCCCCGCCAGCCGACACAGGTCCACCGAACCCTCCGTCTGACCGGAGCGAACCAGAACGCCGCCGTCCGCCGCCATCAGCGGATTGACATGACCCGGTCGCACCAGGTCGCCGGGTTGAGTGTCGTCCGCGCAAGCCACCGCGATGGTGGTCTCACGGTCCTTCGCCGAGACCCCGGTGGTGACGCCGAACCGGCTGTGCGCATCGACCGAGACGGTAAACGCGGTGCCGTAGCGGGTGGTGTTGGGGGATGTTTGGAGGGGGAGATTGAGGCGCTCACACCGCTCGCGCGTCATCGGCAGGCAGAGCACGCCCCGGCCGTGCCGCAGCATGAAGTTGACATGCCCGGCGGTGACAAACTGAGCCGCCATGACGAAATCGCCTTCGTTTTCGCGATCCTCGTCATCGACCAGGATGATCATCTTGGCGGCGCGAAGGTCTTCCAGGGCCTGCTCGATCGGTGAGAATGCGGATTCGGCTGACGACATATCATTCACTCACGTACTCAGGCAATCCAACAAGACAGGTGTGGCATGGGGTTTCAACCCGTGTTATTCACCGGTTGGAAACCGGTGCCACAGGTATTGTTGGAGTGCCTTAACCTACTCACTGCCCATCCCAAAACTGTGGGACAGGTTCTCTAACCTGTCATTTGTTCAGTTGGGAAGCCGGTCCCACAGGAGTTCTGGGATAGGCTCCTAACCGCTACGGTCGCCGCTCGTCGGCGACCGGACGATCGTGCCCGGCGTGCTTTCCGGCGGCGAAACGGTTCCCGATCCGCAGGTAGTCAACGGTGGCCAGGATGGCCGTCGCGCTGGCCAGGTACCACAGAACTGGAACCGCGGTGCGGATTACTTCCGGCAAATCCGGTGCCAGCAGGACCGCCCCGATCATGGTTAATTGTAGCAGCGTGCAGGCTTTACCCAAAATCCGCGGTTTGATGAAAATGTGCCCGGTGGTCAAATGGACCAGGGCGAACCCGATGGTCGTCACGACGTCCTTGCCGATGGCGATGACCGGGACCCAACTGGGCAGTTGCGCCCCCGGCACGGCCGTTCGCGGTATCGCCAGAATCACGACCGCGCACGCCACCAGGAGCTTGTCCGCCACAGGATCGAGGAATTTGCCAAGGGCCGTCTCCTGCCCCAGCCGACGGGCCAGCAGGCCGTCCACCGCATCGCTCAACGCCATGGCCAAAAACAGCCCAAAGGCCACATGCCGCGTTCCCGCCCAGCCCGTGTTCAGGTTCAACAGGCAGATCGCCAGCGGCGCCACCAGCAGGATTCGCACGATGGTGATCCGATTAGGCCAGTTGAGCCAGGTCATGCCGTCCGTCTCGCTTAACCAGACACGGGGCTGCCCTCTCTTGTTCGGGGGCACGGGATATAGGGGTCACGGTTGGGCGTCTTGCCAGGCTCGGTCGCGGAAGCAAGCAAACCGACGATGTCGTCGGCCGACATCGGGCCGACCCTAGCATGATAGGTGCCGTCGGTGCGGACGATGATCAAAGCCGGGGCGCGCTGAACGCCGAACTGAGCCACGTACGCCCGGTCAGGTTCGTAGTCCGTCACCAAGATGCAGCGGACCATATCCCCGGTCATCGTTTTGACCTCGGGCGAATTCAACGCGGTGTGGACATCGCCCGATGTCACATCGAGATAATCCTTGTAGAAAATCAACAGATCGCGCTGGGATCTCTGCTGGCGGAGTTCTGCGGCCACGTAATCATTCAACCATCCCCCCAACGACACACATCCGACAAGGCAAAGCCCGCACAAGGCAGACGCCGTCACGGCCAGCGTACGCGACAAGCGTCCAACCTGCCTCCTCTGTCCGATTTGATGATCAACCTTCATCCCGAATTCACAGCATACACCCTCGACATGGAAATGCCCTCCTCCTTTCCTTGCGATCCTGAAATACTAACGCTGATCCGATTGTAGCGAAAGTGGAGGGAGAATGAAACCCAGTAGCTCTGGAGCAGTGACTTAGGCACTCTAACAAGACAGGTGTGACACGGGTTTTCAACCCGTGTTATTCACCGGTTGGAAACCGGTGTCACAGGTGTTGTTAGAATCTTTAAATTTCGCGCACGCTCACGCCGACTTCCTTGCAGATAAGACGCACCGGCGGGGCCAGATCGTGCTCCTTCCAGTAGTCACGGATGAAGTTGACGATCCCCCAGTGCTTTTCGGAGATATCGTCAATACCCTCGTCCTCGGCGATGGCCGCGGCGACCTTCTCGTCCCACAAGCTCGGATCGGTCGTGAAGCCGTCATTGTCAAACTCGATGCTCTTGCCGTTAACCTGCACGGCGTTTTTCTCGTGCAAAACACGGTGTCGTCGTCACGTCGTGCACGAGCATCCGCGATTATAATGTGCTTTCGACATGACGGCAAGCCGCCGACGGACCGGTCTTCAGCCCGATACGGGATGGGCGCAGATACAGGTCGGCACCCTAAGGCAAGTCGTCATAAGGAATGTCATCTCGCGAAGAACCAGACACCGTAGCCAACGGCAAACTGTCCTAGACAGAACCACGCTATTGCCAACGCTGTGTGTAGCGCCAACGGCGCGTTACGCAGCCTCGATAGAAGCAGAACTCCACTCCAACCCGTCCACAAAACGACAGCCAGGATCATGGCGACCAGGGTTCCACTATGGGTCGCATCAAGGATCGGCCAATACGGGGCGAGGAACCACCCGAAGGGTCCGCACAACTGCACCACAAACCCGACAAGACTGCCGCTATCCGTCCATCCAAATCTCGTTCCAAACGCATAAAACTCGTTGCAGCTTGCCCAGAGCAAAGCGGTGACCACATAAACCGCCAAAGCCTTGCGACCCGGCGATTTGAGCCACGGTATGGTGAGGGTGAACGGAGGCCCAATAGGATGACCACATTCACTACATCTTGCGCTCGGCGTCCCCCGAAGATCATAGCCGCATTGGATACACTTGCCCCGTCGATATAGCGCCGATCGAAGCAACACTTTCGACAGCAGAGTCAACATTATACCGAATGCGAATACAAGCCAAAGCGGAAAGTCATGCGAGACGTTGAGTGTACTTGGCCACAGGTGCATCCTGTGCCGCGCCCGCCCGAGGCGAAGGGGCTCCACCCGACGCGTGACTCCGACGCCAGAGGGACTGCTGATACTGCCGCCGGTGAGTTGACGTCCAAGACTGGTGGAGAAACCGAGTTCACCGGCGTAGACTCCTATGTAAATGTTTCTACGATCGACCACTTGGATGTCATACAATATGTTCACGAGGAAGAGCAGCACGGCGCAAACAGATAGAAGTTTTCCACCCGTTACACCGGCCCGACACCAGAACGCCACGTGGGGAAGTCGCACGGGCCCAGTTACCGAGTTTTGAGTTTCCATCCGGTTATTGTGCATTTCCGCTATGCCTTGCAGCGGCGTAGGGTGAAATCCGCAGGCAAGATGCCTGTACTACTAATGTTCGATTTCTTCGCACCCCGCGCAAATTTCCGTGCCGCATGTTCGCAACCCACGTGCGGGGCTTGGGTCGCGGACGAAGCCCGCGCTGTGCTACGTCCACCGAATGTCGGGTCTGTGGACTCGACCTGCCACTACCACTACCTGCGGAGTCGGCCTGCCTGAGTTTGTCACCGCAGGCCGGCGGTCTGGCCGATTCTCAACATGACGGCCCCGTGCCGGGGTACGGTGGTTGAGTATGCCCCGTCGTACGTGCCTTCGTCGCGTCGCAACCAAAGATTCCGCACCGGCTGAGGGCCTGAAAGACCGAGGTCGCTCCATGAGGCCGTGATGTTGGCGTCCGTTCGACCGCGGTTGAACAGACCCACCGCCAGCGTCCCGTCCACAAGAGGCCTCGCCCAGACTTCGGTTCGCTCCACCGCCGACACGCGTAACGCCTGTCGGCCCAGCGGATCCTGGCTTACCTCCAACACATCCGGGTTGGTCAGAATCGCCAGCGTGAAGTCGTCGAGTTGCGCAAGATCGCATCCGATCAGCAGCGGCGACGCCAACAACGACCAAAGCGTCATGTGCGTAAGCTGCTCATTCGGCGTCAGCCGGGTGGGATGGAGGTCCGGCCCCCAGCCGACCTGGCCCACAACCAACATGTCGGGATCGTTCCAGTGCCCTGGTCCGGCGAACGGTTCCAGCCCGTTTTGCCGGAAACCGATGCCGGACATGCTCGACCATGAATCCTGAATATCACCCGTCGTCCGCCAGTAGTTGCCGCCGACGGCGTCCCCCCATGTTGAAACATTGCCCCTGCCGTATTGGCAGAGACTGTACACGATGTCCCGCCCGCATTCGTCCAGGGCCTCGCGCATGACCTCGTACGGCTTGCGAAATTCTTCTTCGCTGTCATCCTCGGCGATCTCACCATACGAGCACCAGTCGTACTTCAGGAGGTCGATCCCCCACTCCGCGTAGGTCCGGGCGTCGAGTCGTTCATACCCATAGCTGCCCTCATAGCCGGCGCACGTCTTCGGGCCGGGGGAGGAATAAATGCCGAGCTTCAGCCCCTTGGCGTGCACATAGTCCGCCAGGGCTTTCATGTCCGGAAACTTCTCATTGCACTGAATCCGTTCGTCGTCACCGCGTTCACCCTCCCACGCATCGTCGATGTTGATGTACTGGTATCCGTGTGCGGCCAACCCGCTCTTGACCATCCAATCCGCGGCCTGACGGACCTTCGCGTCGTCCACGGACGTGCCCCACACGTTCCACGAGTTCCAACCCATAGGCGGCGTCAGCGCCAGCGCGTCTGCCCCGCCGACGATCGTAAGCGTTGAGGCCGCCTCGCCGGTCGCTCCTTCCACCGTGACCTTGACCGCCGTCGTGCCCTCGTCCGTCAACGATCCGGAGATGATCCCGGACTGCGGATCAAGCTCGAGGCCGTCCGGAAGATCCTCCGCAGCGAATCGCAACGGGCCCTTGCCGGTGGCCGGTATGCGAAACAGGAAGGGCCGCCTCGGCGTGGCGCCGTTGATCCGAGGTGCGTGAATAGCCGGGGCTGATTGCCTCGGCAGGATGATAGGCGGGGCGGGGGCGGGAGGCAGCTTGGCCGTTTCGGGCCGTTCCGTAGCCTCCGGTGCCAGGACCAGCATCGCGCCGGCCCAGTCCGCGTGGTCATAGTTGATGTCGTCGCCGCCGTTGCCTATCAGCAGTGTCATCTGCTGCGAGCCGGTCAGATCGACGGAGATGATCTGACCATCGTCTGAGCCCCGCAGCACGTCGGTTTGTCGCACTTCTTCGCCGTCCACAACGACAGAGAACACGACCGAGCCGAGCGCGTTCACCTCATCATCAAGACCCACGACCGCGTGGAACCGCTCAGCGGCGCCCTTCAGGTCAATTACCATCTCGCTGCAGGCGTGCGAGCCGACCCCGTGAGCGAAGACCTGGCCGTTGAGCGTCAGCGGTTTTCCATCAACGGAACATCCCGGTTGTGCACATCGCCATTCCTGGTCCACGTCGTCCAGATCCAATGTGTCAAGCCAAATCGCACCGGCGGGCGCGTCCTCGGCGGTTAGATCGGGCAGGCCCGCCTTCGCCAGGGCTCGCGTCATCCATAACCGTTTCCCTGACGCCGGCGCGCACCCCGCCGCCAGCAGAGAAGCAATCAGCGTCAACGCGGCCAATCGTGTAATCGCCGTCGCGCATCCGCTACGTACCGATCGGTGTGAACCTGAGCGGGATTTCAACGTGTGGAGTGTTGTCGGGTTCGTCATCGTCATGCCATCCTCAAAACAGATAAGACTATCACAGGGTCGAGAACCCTCGACTCAAACTTGAAGCGCTCAACGAAACGTGCGCCCCCGGCCACCGAGCCGCGACCGCACCGGCGAGTCGCCGGTGCCACAAAGGGCTTTGGTATCTGTTTAGCGTCTTGGCCGGCCCACACGGGCGGTCCATTCTCTAAGAGCGTGTGTGAGAAGCGGGACGATAAACCGAGCCGCGACCGTGAGGGAGCGGTTTTCCGCGGATGATACCGCACCGCTCCCTCACGGGCGCGGCTCGGATAAGACTTCTCACACACGCTCTAAGAACGATGCATTCTACCTCCCGTCGGTGCCTGCAAGGGCTTTTTGTTGAGATTGTAGCATCATTACAGAGCCACGCGCTGGGGGTCGGGATAGAACTCGGGTGCGTGCACTTGTAGGTGGAGGGTTTCCAGCCCCGCCCTTTCGGTTGCGGGGTGGGTTCACAGTTCCACCATGAGCCACGTTTCCCGAGGCCCCCCTACGATCCCGGATGGTCGGATTTCCCGAGTCCGGTTCTGACCTTGGCTTGTCCCGCCGCTGCCTGCCCACAACCAAGGAGACTCAAACGCTGGCTCGTATACGCCCCTCTTGGCTGTGGTTTGCATGCGACGCTCG
>Ga0114922_10000496_pt1 | contig 37718 bp, 27 predicted proteins | sample AartaG_FD_100975 | JGI IMG/M metagenome (GOLD analysis project Ga0114922, IMG submission 100975) | Deep subsurface microbial communities from Aarhus Bay to uncover new lineages of life (NeLLi) - Aarhus_00045 metaG | ecosystem: Environmental > Aquatic > Marine > Oceanic > Sediment | place... | reverse complement strand
TTGCGTTCGACGCTCTTTCTGCTATGCTTCATGGTGATGAACCTTCTCGTATGACCGTGTGTGTTTTCCAGTACGCCCATCATATCGAGGCGGTTCATCTTGTCAATTACAAAGTGCCATAGATATGGCATTTTCTCATAGAACTTATGGTGTATTCTATCGCCGTTCGCCCGGTCGGCAGATCTCACGCAACGTGAGGTCTGCCAACACCGGTGGACGGGCCGCAAACAACTGCGATTCGTCGGGAGAATTCGCAATTTCAGCCAGCGGCGGCCTTGGATTTATGCAACGTGGGGGTCTACTCTAATGGGTCGCCCGGTACCATCAATGCCAGGATGCTAGTCTAGGCGTTCCAGCAGCGTTTTTAGAAACCCCTGCACCAGTGCCGGAGGGATGTCCTCGACGGCGGCCCCCGTCTGATCCACCATCAAGCCCTGCACGTAGTCCTTGCTCTGTGATTTGCGTTGCTTGAGCCGGGTGGTGATTCTGTCGGCCACGTCGAGCTTGCTCTTGTGCATGGCCCGCACGAATTTGTTGACTTCCACAGCCACGTCAGCAGCGGCGTCTCTGCCCAAAGATGTGTCGTTCAACCTGCCTGGTTTCGAGGAAACGCCCGCTTTGGAGGAGGCATGCAGGTCGTACTTTGGCACCTCGTCCTGATCGACGGAGGCGGCGTAGTCGGTCGACTCCTTTCTGAGCTGCTCCCGGTGGGCCGCGGCTTCCTCGTTTACGGGCGTCAGCCCGATCTCGTCCGATTCCTCGGGCGGGGTCGGGATGAATACGCTAATGTTGCAGTACGGGCATTTGCCGTGTTTGCCTCCGGATTGTTCGGGGGCGCGAACCAGTTTCCCGCACGCCTGACATCTGAATTCAATGGGCATAAGGCGTCCTCCAACGTGACACCACAACTTGGACAACCCGGGCCGGTTCGGATTGGATTGGAAACCCTGATTCAATCGCTGACCCGTCGAGATCTTGCTCTGAATAGCAATCGTATCGGAACCTCGTCGAATGGCAAGTTCTCGCGGAATCTGTTTATCAGGAATCGTTGGAAGCCCTGGGTAATCAATGTAGGCCTGTTGACAAAGACCACAATCGTCGGCGGGGCGACGGATACCTGCGTGGCATAGAGTAGCTTGGGTGCCTTGGAGCCGCGCTTGGGCTTCGGGGCATTCGCAACAATAGCCTGCTGTAGAACCTGATTGAGGCGGGCGGTACCCACCCGAACGCGCGCCTGCTTGAACAGCGCACAGGCCAAATCGACCGTGGAGTTGATGTTGCGAGACTGCGTGGCTGACGTAAACGCCAGCGGCGCGAAATCGAGCATGGGCATCGTCTTGGCGAGGTAATCGCCGTAGGCATCGACGCCGGCCCGGTTCTTGGCGAGGTCCCACTTGTTAATCACGATGACGCAGGCCCTGCGCTCCGCCACAATCAACTGAGCGAGTTTCTTGTCAACCTGTCCGATGTCGACGGTTGAATCGACAAGAAACAACACCACGTCGGCCCGCCGGATCGACTGCAAGACCCGGCTATAGCCGTAATACTCGACGTCATCGGCGATGCGGCTCTTTTTGCGAACCCCTGCGGTGTCGATCGCGATCAGCGTTCGCCCGTCCTTTTCGAACCGCACATCGATGCTGTCGCGGGTGGTGCCCGGGACTTCGCTGACGATCACGCGTTCCTGCCCGGCCAGGGCGTTGACAAACGTGCTCTTGCCGGTGTTGCGCCGGCCGACCAGGGCGAATCTCATCACCGGCTCGTCCGGTGTGTCGCCGTCTGCCTGTGGCAGCGCCTCGAGTATCAGATTGCGCAAGTCCCGGCGACCGAGCCCGGATATCGTGCTGACGCAGACCGGCTCGCAGAAGCCGAGCTTCACGAACTCGCCGACGTATGCGATCATGTGAGGCTCATCCACCTTGTTGGCGATTAGCCGGACCCTATCGCGTTCGCGCGTCAACAGATCGGCGGTCCGGCGATCGAGCGCTGTTAGGCCTTCGCGGGCGTCAACGACAAAGAGAATCAGCGATGCCTGGCTGACCGCATAGTGAATTTGCCGCTCGACGTGCTCTGAGAGATCGTCGCGGTCCACTATGCCGACCCCCCCGGTGTCAACCAGCTCGAAATACCGGTCGTCAATCTCGCACACGGCGCTGACGCGGTCGCGCGTGACGCCGGCGGTGGGATCCACGATGCTGATTCTCCGCCGGGCGATGGCGTTAAACAGAGAGCTTTTGCCGACGTTGGGGCGTCCCACAATGGCTACAACCGGCATTCCCATAATCCCGCACCTGAGCGAACAAGCGCCGGCTAGATAGGCAAACGGCGGAGAAAAGAATGCCCCGCCTGCCCGACCGCGACGCCCGGCAACACACCTCGACATACAAAGACCAACCGCCATTCTATACGACCGTGTAAGTTTTTGCAGCGCTATGACGGCCGGCGCCGGGCTGAAGACAGCCATGCTCTGATTGTCGTGCCGCACGTTCGCGCGCGTTCACTCAGGAACTCTAGCAAAACATATATGGGACGGGTCTTCAACCCGTGTTATTCACCGGTTGGAACCCGGTGCCACACGCGTTGTGGGATTCTCCTGGAGACTATCCCGGACCCTCTGTGGGACCGGCTTTCCAGGGTGGGACCGGCTTTCCAGCCGGTCAAATGACAGGTTAGAAAACCTGTCCCACAGTTTTGGGATAGGTACCAAGCCGGGTGTGCTCAGTGCTTCGTTCGCCCTTGCGGGGGGGACGACGAAGCTCGATAGGCTCATATGCGACAATCCCACGCAAGTTGTTCAGCGAAAGAACTATCGGACGGATGGCGTTGCGGGACTGACAGCGCCCCAGCAACTCGATGTGGCACCCAATTACGACGATGACAAGTAGGAGGCATCGGTCCCCGGTCCAAATCCGTCCACCAGGCCTGTCGGCGGCCCTAACGCCGAGGATCGGGGAGTTTCGCCAGGTCAAACGCCGTCAAGGTGACGTGATTCTCAAAGATGGACAAGCGCGTTCTCATTGTTGACGACGACCCGGACGTGTTGCAGTTGCTTGTAAGGCAGCTGAACAAAGGCGGGTATGAGCCGATAGCCGCCTGCGATGGGGAGGAGGCCCTCAAGATCATGCTGGCGGAAGCCCCCCCGGTTGTGCTGACAGACTGGATGATGCCCAAAATGGACGGCATTCAGCTCTGTTCCCAGTTGAGGCAGCACGAGGGCGTCGGGTTTGTCTACATTATCATCCTCACGGGCGTCTTTGACCAGGACGCCGTTCTTGCCGCGATGGAAGCGGGGGCGGATGATTTCCTCTATAGACCTATCAAGCAGGAAGAACTCTTGCTGCGGTTGCGCTCGGGCTATCGGATCGCCCAATTGCAGGCCGATCTGGCGAAACGTAACCGCGAGGTGCACTTGCATAACGCCAGGCTGGCGGTGGCAACAGACAAGCTTGAGGATGCCAACCGGAAGCTCGTCCAGATGGCCACCACCGACGAGTTGACCGGACTGACGAACCGGCGAGAGGCAATGAACCGTCTAAACGACGAGTGGGCCAGGTCCGACCGCCATCAAGAGCCACTGGCGTGCGTTCTGGCGGACATCGACCATTTCAAAGTCTTCAACGACACCCACGGCCATGCGGTGGGCGATCTGGTGCTGAAGTCTACCGCCGACACCCTCGCAGCGACGACGCGGGCGGGCGAATCTGTGTGCCGTGTCGGTGGGGAAGAGTTCCTGGTGGTTTGTCCGAAGTCCGACAGTCGGATGGCCGCCACCGCCGCTGAGCGTCTGCGAGCCGCCGTCGCGTCGATGGACGTGACGCACGACGAACGGCAGTTGAAGGTGGCCATCAGTCTGGGTGTGGCCGAGCGCACGCCCGATATGACGGGCCCGGATGATCTACTTATTGCGGCGGATCAAGCGCTGTACCTGGCCAAGGAGCAGGGCCGAAACCGTGTGTGCGTCGTAGAGACAACAGGGGAACAACGAACGGAGCCGCGTCAACTGGACACCTTCGACCAGCAGTCACAGCATCGGATCGTTGAGCATGAGTTGTCCGGTGAGACGGCGACGATACTGGTGGTTGATCCAGACGAAGCGACTCGCCGACATTGCATTGACCTTCTCGAACGCGAAGGGCACACCGTTCGAGAAGCTGCCGACGCCACGCACATGATCTCCGTGATGCACAAGGAACCCGTCGACGTGGTGGTGGTCGAATTGACCACCCCGGACGTCGACGGACTGGAATGCACGCGGCGGCTCAAGTCCGATCCCACCACACACGAATCAGCCGTCATGATCATCGCCCAGGCATCCGAAGAATCGGCGGACATCGCGACCGTTCTGGACGCCGGCGCGGACAGCTTCACTTTCAAACCGCTCGATCCTGGCCAGTTCGTTCGTCGAATCCGGGCGATGGTCGACACGCGATTCGCGCGCAGAGCGCAGTTGCGCAGCAACACCGTAAGAGCCGAACAGGCGCGGGCATTCGAACTGCTGCTGGAATACTCCCGCGAGGTCGTCAGCGCCGAGACGCTTGATGTCGTTCTCGACAGTACGATCGCCGTTTCCGCAAAGCTCACGTGCAGCCGGCGGATATCGATAATGCTGCCGGACGACGATGGAAAGCACCTGACGATCGCACGTGCCATCGGGATATCTGAGGACACCGTGCAGTCCGCTCGCCTGCCGGTCGGCGAAGGGATACCGGGGAAAGCATTTCAACAAGGCGAGACCCTGGTGTGCGATCCGTCGGCCACGGAAGCCTCGCAGGAATATCAACAAGAATCGGATGTCTGCCTCAGCGCGCCGCTAATCCGAGCACGTGATATGGCGGCGGAACAAATCGTTGGTGTGCTCAACATTGCGGGGCGCAACGTCGGCGAGATGTTCGCTCCGCTCGAACTCGAGTGCATCGACATGATCTGCAACATCGCCGCTTCAGCGATCAATGCCCTGATGACCCGTCAGGCGCGCGACCAGGCGCGGGATTCGGTCGTCGTCGCCCTGGCGAAACTGGCTGAGCACCGCGACAGCGAAACCGGGCGACACATCGAGCGCGTCACCAGGTTCTCGCGTCTGCTGGCCGAGGACCTGGACAGAAGAGCGTTGTCTAAGGACGAAATCGACGCCGAGTTTCTGCGCGACCTGGAGCGGGCGGTGCCGCTGCATGACATCGGCAAGGTGGCCATACCCGACAACATCCTGCTCAAACCGGGGAAACTGACTGCCGAGGAAATGGCCGTAATGCGCTCCCACGTCCACGTGGGGGCCCAGACCATCCAATCCGTGCTCGAACGGGCCCCGGGGGTGAAGTTCCTCGAGATGGCCTTGGATGTCACCTCCGGCCACCACGAATGGTACGACGGCGGCGGTTATCCCGCCCGCCTGTCGGGTGACGCGATTCCCCTGGCGGCGCGGATCACGTCGCTGGCCGACGTTTACGACGCCCTCACGACGCGTCGGGTTTACAAACCCGCATTTCGCCACGACAAAGCTCTATCGATCATCGTCGATGCCTCAGGCACTCAGTTCGACCCAGTTGTGGTGGACGCCTTTCTGCGTCGCGAAAAGGAGTTCGCACAACTGGCCGCCGAACTTGCGGATGAAGAACCCGAGCCGTCGATATCGCCCGAGTATGCCTCACGCGAAAGCGCCGACCTACCCGCGCCCGCGATACAAACCGGTGTCGGCTGATTCATATCGAAACTACCCTGATCCGAGACTTGGCGCTGGTAGTAGCCCGAGGTCTTTGCCGTCGTTTTCCGCGCCCGGGATGGTGGCGAGACGCATGGAGGTCTTGAGGGGTATGGGAAGGCTACGAACGGTCGACTGTGATCGACTTGTTGTCCGACTCATCCTTGCCGGTCATCGAGTAGCTGCCGTCCTGCCGGTCGTGATTGACGCGCAGTTTCTGCAGGTACAGGTCGTAAACGTCCTGAGCATTCAAACCCACGCACTGGGCCATGCTGATCCAGAAGAACAACAGGTCGATCACCTCGACGCGGGCGTTCTGGAGGTCGTGCACCATGAACCGTCGGCCTTGGCGGGCCTCGCTGCACCAGTGCTTCCAGAAGGTGCAATCGCGAAGCTCTTCCAGCTCGTTGCCGGCGGCCATGATGTAGTCGTTGAGCCATAGACCCGCCCTCTGCGCGTCGAAGTCGTCGCGGAGGGACGCGGTGTCGTTCCCGATGCGCCGGTTAAGCTCCCCCTGGCGAGCGAACAGATCTTCCAACACGCCAATCTCCTCCTTGCGACGGTGTGGGCCCAATAGAACGTGCCACAGCCACGAAGACGATATGCCATTGCATCAAGGCAGATTCCATGACGGCCTTGAGACCTATTGACCGGCGCGGATGACCCCGGCAGAGGCCGTCCGGCTGTGCTCCTGAGGCCGCTGCCCGACCGGGTTATTATCCTCGTCCAAGCGGACGATGCGGGGATGACATCGGCCCTCACGAACGTCCACCTCGTCCACCCAGCCGTAGGCCATCACGATAATGCGATCCCCGACGGCTCCCAATCGCGCCGCAGCCCCGTTGAGCACCATACGCCGCGAGCCGGGCGGCTCCTGGATGACATAGGTCTCCAAACGCGAGCCGTTGGCTATGTTGGATACCAGGATCTTTTCGTGCGGGTACAGGCCCGCCAGGTCCATCAACTCGCTGTCAATGCCCAGGCTTCCCTCGTACTCGATCTCGGCCTGGGTGATGCGGGCTTGAAACAGCTTGGCGCGAAGCACTTGAACTTTCACGATCGGCTACTCCCTACACTGTTATCCCCGAGATTCTTGTTTCCCTGCGCGCATTTTTGGCTGTGGCGGAGCCGCGCTGGGTCTCGGATACAGTGTCCGCATTGTCGCAAACCGCCCCGTATTTGTCAAAAAAAGAAACCGCCCCCAGGACGCCTCCGACCTGGTCCGCCGCCCACATCACCCACGAACCGGAAAGGTCACTCACATTCCACGATCTTGGCGTGCTTAGGGCAATTCGGAGCGGTGACCGCTACCTGATGCTCACCGGGAGGCCAGACCCAGTCCTTATACTTGGCCTTTTTGCCCACGATCTCCGCCGGGACCTCTTCGATGCCGTCAATGGTGACGGTGAGCACAGCCCCGTTGTGCTTTTTGTTTTTCATCCTGATCTTGCCCTTGATGCCGCCCCGCTTGCACTTGCTCCTGTGTTTCTTGATCTTATTGCAGTCTATCTTGAGGAAGGGGTATTGCGATTCGGCCGCCTGATACACCTCGGCCGGCGCGCTGGACAGGGGTGCCTGAGCCCAGGCGATAATCTTGATGTCCTCCTTCCTATTCCAACTGTTATCATCGAAGTCAACCCTTCGGACGATCTCCTGGCAGTCGCCGGGACTTAAGCTGATGTCCTGCGTGGTCGCCGCCTGTCTGACGGTGTTGCGGCTATAGGATGGCGAGACAGGCCAGTTATCCAACACCTCGACCATGTAGATGCGCACGTTCTTGGCCGAGCCGCCCTTCTCCATGCAGACTCTGGCCGTGAACTCATAGCTCTGCTCGCCGACGTTCTTGGCGGACAGCTCGATGGTCACATCGGTGGGCCTGTTGCGCCTCGAATTGTACACGCCCTTGTACCAGTCGTACATTTGCTGAACACTCTGGTGAGCACCGCGGCATTCCACAGTTCCGTCAAACCAGGAGGTCGGCGTGCCCGTGATATTGTAGAAATACTTCCTAGTGTTTCCCCACGGAATGTTGGCCTGCCCGGATGTGTGGATTTCCACCACGGCGAATGTCCCGGGAAGCTCGTCAATCAATATGTCCAACGCCGCACCGGCGTAGTAGCAGTAGCCTCACGTAGGGCTCATAAACGCTTCGCATATCACCATCCGATCAGCACCAAGGGCTGACTGGGGTGCAGCAGTCACGACCACCAGCGCGGCCAGAGCACACCCCAACCACACGTAGCTTCTTGCAGGCAAGGCACTCTTCTTCATCACCATCACCATCACCATCTCCTAACTGGGTTTAACAGACGAACACTACGGACAAACTGTCGCCGGGGTCCGGCAGACCAAGCGCCACCACACACTGAATCCGGCCATCCCCAAAAAATTGAGTATACTCTGGCTTGCCCGATCAGTCAAGGGGTCGGGCCGCACGTTCTCCAGATTTGAGAAGCTAAGCGCCCGCCCCTTCTGTCAGCCCCATACAGGACCGGATTGGTGCTATTTCAAGACCCCCTGACACACCAGCCTGTGGCAATGGCGACCCGCCGGTGCAAGCGCCGGCCGGTGACCCGCGTCACACGTGTTATCAAGCATGATTAGAGTGAAAACGACGCTGCTTTCTTGACTTTTCCAGCCCATTTGGCTAGTTTATGGAATCAACGAGATGAAGAAAACTTTGTTGGCTGTGGTTCACCGCTCCGAAGGCGTGGCGGGTGAAATGTCTGCTGGGAATGCTAAAACGGGGTTCTGAAGATGAAGAAGATGAAGACATATCATGGGGCAGGACATGCGGCATTACTCACCATGGTCTTGGTCTTGGCCGCGTGCACGGGGATTGCGATTTGCCCTCCGATGCCCGCGTTTTGTGCCGAGCGGACGGTGCTTTGCGAAGAATTCACCGACCGCTACTGAGAGGCCTGCGGCCACGCGGGTCCCGCGTTAAGCAGGTTGGTGGACGTTTATTCGGACTCTTTCGCCTTTGTACAGATCCACGTATTTGACGAATACGCCACCCCTTGGGGCGATGAGCGGTGGGCGTTCTACGATGCCGAGTACACTCCCACGGCTGCTTTTGACGGGACCAATCTGGTCGTCGGCGCGGTTCCAGACGTTGACCTGCAGTACAACATTTATCGGACTTATCACTTCCTGCCCGCTCGGGCTGCCCCCACCGACGTCACCATCCACCTGAGCGCCCAACCCATCGGCGAGAGGACCTATCGAGCATCCGCACTGGTGGGTATCGAAGAGGGCGGCACAGGCAAGACGCTTCGCATCTACATGGTGCAGGTGTTGGATCATTGGCCGGTTGAGCCCGATTATTCTCGCAACACCTTCAAACAGGCCGCCCCCACCCGCGATATCATCCTGGCACCAGGCGAATCGCAAGTCGTCGAATACGACTTCGTCTTCGACGACGATAGTTGGGAGAATAAGGAGAACATCAAGATCGTGGCCTGGGCCCAGGAACCGCTGGACGAGGGGCCGGCCCAGGTATACCAGGGGAGGACGCGGGTCTGGCCTTTGATATCCGCCCCGGGTGACGAGGACGGCGACGGTATCCCGGACGAGGACGACAATTGCCCCCGGCACTACAACCCGGACCAGAAGGACGGCGACGGCGACGAGGTAGGCGATGTCTGCGATAACTGCCCCGCTCGCTCAAACCACGATCAAAAGGACGCGGACGAGGACAGCTTCGGCGATGCCTGTGACAATTGCCCCCTCCTGCACCACGTCAACCAGGACGATACCGATGGTGACGGTGTGGGCGACGTTTGTGATTCGTGCCCAGAGGTGGCCGCCCCCGGTGGTGTGGATCCATTCGGCCGGTCATTGGGCACCATTGATGTGGACTGCGACGTGGACCTGAGCGATTTCAGCTTGTTCGCAGAATGCATGGGTGGTCCCGGGGTCAACGAGCCACCGCAGGGATGCGATCCCGAGAACTTCACTCGCTCCGACGTGGACGATGACCGTGACGTAGACCTGGGCGACTTCTCCGTGTTTTCCTGGAACTTCACCGGCCAGTTGATCAGCCCGCCGCTCTACATCGGTGCGGAGTCGTGCAGTGCCTGTCACGTTGCCCGGCACTCCGAGTGGAGCCGGACGCTGCACGCGACCGCCTTTGACACGCTGATCGCCAAAGGGGAGGAGAACAACTTCCTGTGCTTCCCGTGCCACACGGTCGGATACGGCGAGGCAAGCGGATTCGTGAACCTGGAAACGACCCCGCACCTGACCGACGTACAATGCGAGAATTGTCACGGTCAGGGCAGCAACCATGCCGCCGATCCGGGAGGCCTGCTCCTGGAGAAAAACCTCGACTCCAAGTTGTGTGGTGCGTGCCACCAGTCGTGCCACGGCCTGTGCGGCGAAAACCACCATCCCCAATACGAACAGTGGTCCGAGTCGAAGCACGCCGTCGCCTTGTGGGACATCAAGTTTCACCCCAAGGCCAAAGACGTATGCCTGCAATGCCACTCAACGGATTATCGTCTCGCCCCCCCGGGCCAGAAGCCCAGCCTGGAGGAGGCAGAGTACAACCTCGAGTGTGTTGCCTGCCACGGGCCTCACGGCAGCGCCAGTGCCGGCCAGCTCCGCTTGCCGCCGGACGAGTTGTGCGCCGACTGCCACACCATGGGCGACGCCGTGCCCGACGATAAGCCGCATCATCCGCAGTTCGAGATGTTGCACGGGATCGGCGGGTTCACGTTGGAGGGAACACCGATGAACGGCCCGCACACCGTGCACGAATTGGGCATCCCCGACGAGTGTGTCAAATGCCATGTGCATCGCGAGAGCCTGCCCGGCAAGTCGCCCAACAGCGGGCACACGTTTGAGGCGAACCTGCGCGGGTGCGAACCCTGTCATTCCGAGCAAAGGGCCACCCAGCTCGTGGCCGGCATACAGGACGAGATCAACGCGCGCTTGACTCTTATCGCCCGCTATTATGATCCGCTCGACCCGTTATACGTAGATCCCAGCGAACTCACTCCTGAGGAGTTGGCGCGATACAAGAATGCCACGTTCGACTACCTGCTCGTGAAGGAGGACCAGTCCTACGGGCCGCACAACGCCGGATACACCCGCGCGTTGCTGACTGAGACTGAGAGGTTCTTCGGAATTCGACCCTGATGCCGGCTCGCGGGTGTGGTCGAAGGCGACAAAGAAGCCCTTGCTGCGCTCCTCGCGGGTCATGACCGCTTCGAAAGCGTCGATGTCGGGTCTGCCCACCTTGTCCTTCTGCTTGACCTGGATCGGGTACCAATGGTCGAGGAATTCCAATTCGCCGCTGGCGGCGGATTGCCCGCGGAGGGCGGCGGATGATCCGCTGCCGCCCGGGCACGAACGCCGGAAGGGCGAAAACGGGCCGGAGGGGGTCAAAAACGGGGTTTGGGGCTTTCTGTGCCCGGCCAGCCCTTCGGCGACTGGGGCGAGATCGTGCAGGTGACGGCAAGTCCGTGAACGCGAGCGGGCGGGGCAGGGCGCGTTTTCATCCCGCGCGGCGAGACCGGGCCGTGGAGTGAGGTCGCGCCGGCGACGGTAGCGGCTAGTCGGCACGTCGGACCGCTCCCTATTCGTCAGCGACGCGGTAGGTGTCGTCGCGCTTGTTGAACGGCGGTCGTCCGCCCTCCAGGACGTCGATCGCGAACCGATTCATCTCGGGGTGCTCCAGTGCGCCGGTCGTGTACGTGACCTTGTTTCCGACAGACTTTTCCAGGCTGGCGTGGATGATCTGGTCGGCATCGCACACCACGGCCAAGTTGGGATTGTGTGTGACGATCACAACTTGGCGGCGTTCGCGGGCATAGCGGAAGCAATCGACCAGCTTCTGGACCACGGTCACGTTGTCGAGATTCGCCTCGGGCTGATCGATGATAAGCGGCATGTCGGAGTCGTCGATCAGCAGGTAGAAGATCAACAGCAACGTTCCCCGCTCGCCGGGCGATAGTTGCGCCACGTCCTTCCCGTCCCACCGGAGCAAGTACCTCGGCTTGACGTAGTTCAGCCCATACAGCGATGCGTACAGGTCGGGCGCGGTCTTTCCCTTTCCAATCTGGTTCTTGAGCAAGACGTCGCTACTGACACCGAGGCGTTTGTCCGTGTGCAGGTGTTCAACGACACTGCCCAAGAACGCCTTGACCTTCTCCCAGTCGGACCAGTCGACCGCTGCCGCGAGCGCCGCCGCCGTCGCCCGGCCCTCCTCTATGCCGTAAAACGATCCCATCCGATTCTGATTCAAGTGGGCCAGCAGGTTGTCTGCAAAGCCCTCTTGAACCAACTGGACCTTGAACTCGAGCTTTAGAGGATCCTTCGCCAACGGGTGATCCACAATGAACTGCTGCACCGGCCCGTACAGTTCCGTGTACACGGCTGCTTCCGCGACGCGAGACTTGTGAATCTCGGCGGCGACCCCTTCTTGCTCAGTCTGAATCTCTGCGATTCGTGCCTGCACGCCATCAAGCGCCGCCAGTCCCGCCTTTAGTCCCTGCAGCGAGTCAGCGTCCGCGGCAGTTCCCGTCAGCTTGTTCAAAGTCGATTGCCACGACGCCAGCCGCTCGAGATACGCTTGGTAGTCCCGGTTCGGACCCTCAAGACGATCTTGAACCGCCTTGATCTGGTCCTCAAGAACTTTGTTTCCCGCTTTGAGCCCTTCCGGCACCGGTCCATCGAGACGGACGCGAGCGGCATCCCGCTTCGCGATCGCATCGTCGCGCACGGTCTCAACCGCGGCTCTGTCAATCGTCAACGTTGCCAGTTTCGTGGCTTCCAATCCAAGAGGCTCCGCATCGGCCGAAAGCTCCTCGATCCGGCGCTGGAACTCGGCCTGTAGATTGTCGAGCTTGTCCAGGAGCTTCTTGGCTGTGGCGGCCCGGAGTTGCTCGGTGGCAACCGCCGCTTCGGCGATCTTGATATCGTCAGCGATGGTGCCCCGGTCATTCTTGAGCTTGGTCAGTTCAACCAAGTCCGCATTCGATGCCGGTGTTGCAGCCGGATCGGCAGCCGGGGCCGCCACTCCGACCGGCTTCGTGGCCTCGTGGCTCTTGATCTCTTCCTTGATCTGGTCAATCTGCTTCCGCAGGCCGCTTCGAACCGACGGGTCAAGACGCTCCTCAAGAGCAGCCCGCCTCGTCGCCAGATCCTGTAGACCGACCGCCAAGCTGTTGGCTTCCTTCCAAAGCTCCTGGGTGCGGAACTGAACCAGTTCGTCCAATGATCGCTTCCCGAGACGATCTGCGAATTGCACCTTCGAGAACACGACCTTCTTCAGTTCGCGCTCAAATGCCCCACCCCCGGGCATGGCAAGCTCGTTGCAGACCTTTTCGACGAAGCTCTGCGGCAGGTACTTCACCCGTTCGGGGTCGTCAGCGCCGACCTTGTCCGCGAGAACGCGGGTGCGCGGTTCGCCATCGCGCCAATGCAAGGTAGCCTGGACGTGTTGCGCCCTACCACTCTTGGGATGCCGGAACCGCTCCTCGTCGAGAAACGAGAACGCCTCCGAGGTGCCGCATGAGCCGAGAAGCCCCAAGCAATCGGACAAAGCGCTCTTGCCGCTTCCCTTGTTGCCGATGATGGCGACCAAGCCTGGATTGAGAGGGACATCCCCTTGGAGCCATTCCTCTCCGGATGGCATGCTTGCCATCTTGGCAAAGGAGACTTTTTTGATATATCGAGTCCCATTTTTTTCGACCCGATCAACCGCAGGCGGTACCGCACCCAGCCAGAAGCGAGACTTCGGCTCGCGGATCGCCATACGCAGACCACTGAAGGTCGGGTCTGCCTTTATCCAGCACGCCGTTCGCACTTGATACGCCTTGGCGTCGTGGTTGTCCGATCCTACGACGAGCGGGAGGCTAAAGCCTATGTCGGGGAACACAATATCGAGGTAGTCTTTCTGCCGCTCACCGTGCCCGATCTCGAGGACATCGACGTGGTCATGGAGTACGTCCTTCTTGAACTGCTGCTTGAGCGCGGAGTTGTTCGCAATCCCCTCGATCGATGAAGCTTTCCCGTGGGCGTGAATGCTCACTATGCCGCCAAGCTCCCGAATCAGTTTCGCGGTGGTGACGAAATCCACGTAGAGCTGTTGGTCGGACTTGCCCTCTTCTCGTTGCTTCGCGATCCCCGATTTCGTAATGAGCTCTCCTGCAATGAACTCGACGTTCGCATCCTCCGGGAAGAGGCCGATGAAGTGGACCCCTTCTTTCCCGCCCAAGGGACACGCGAGCTCGATACCGGGCAGAACAGCAAGCTTCTCCGACGCGGCCTTCTGCATCTCCCGAATGAATGCCGCCTCGAGCACGTGATGATCGGTCACGGCGACGACATCTGTTTTCGCCTCGACGAGCGCCGCCACGAGCTGCGCAGCGGACAGAGATTTGTCTTCGTAGTCCCACGACTTGGGCGTGTGGAAATGCAGGTCCCATCTCCGCCACCAGGAGCCGCTGGGGTCATTCATCACGCGATCCTCCGGTCGTTGGGACGGTGCCGGGGGTGCCCAAGCCGCCAATCGAACGCCTGACAGTCGTGCATGGTGCGTACCTTGAGGCACCCTCTTCGGTTTCGTTCACGCCCGTCGTGGCGGGAAGGGTGCGTCGCAGGATGCACCGTACATCGCCCCGTGGGGTTAGGCCAGCTTCCTCGCGATCTCCTCGTCCAGTATCTCGCGGACCGTCAGGGCGATGATGGCCTTGCCGCTCTTGCGGAAAAAGCCGTCGATCTCGCGCAGGGCGTCGCGGGTGTAGTCGAAGGCCACGAAGAAGCCTTTGGTGCGGTCCTCGCGTGTCATGACGGCTTCGAAGGCGTCGATGTCGGGTCGGCCGACCTTGTCCTTCTGTTTAACCTGGATCGGGTACCAATGGTCGAGGAACTCATCGAAGGCGGGCGTCTGTCCCTTCGCCGCCGGAGCCTTTGTCGGCGCGGCGGCCACCGGGAAGATGCGCCCGTCGATGCCCATGTCGCCCACCTGCGTCTTGTTGGGGATGCCGCCCAGGGCGATGACGGCCCAGTTCTCGAACTCGAACGGCGGGATCTGCCGCAGCTTCTCCAGCGTCCAGGGCAGGTCGCGGACGACGAAGCCGCGTCCGGCCCGCCACAGGTCTTCGTCCTCGCGGAGCTTGCACACGTCGCGGAGCCGCTTGGCCATGACGCGGCAGGCGGTGGGCGACATGTCGATGCCGATCCACTGGCGGCCGAGGTCTTGCGCAGCGACGAGCGCCGTCCCGCAACCGCAGAAGGCATCTAACACGATGTCGTTTGGGTTGCTGCTCAGCCGCAGAATCCGATCCATGAGCGCTAGAGGCTTCTGAGTCGGGTACCCAAGGCTCTCCTGCGCCGATGACTGCACCGGCCCAATGTCTTCCCAAACAGTGCCGACAGGAACGCCCTGCCCCTCATCTAGGTATCGCTTCTGCCGGGGTACTGAACCCGGCTTCACCTGAACGATCCGGCCTTCCGCATACAAGCGGTCCATCTCTTCTCGGCTGAAGCGCCAGTACCTTGACACGCCGAGGAATTCGTAATGCGGGTTCCCTTTGGATGGTGCCGCTCCGCCCGGAGCCGTGATGTCTCCGAGCGAGTATCGCCGTCCGGTCTTAGGCTCCACATGCTTGTAGGAGTTCTCAATGTACTCAGGGTCGTAAGGCCGGTACTGGTGGTTGAAAGTGTGCTTGCCGCCACCGGTGTAGAGCAAGATGCTGTCGTGGATTCGACCGAGGTGCTTGGATCCCTGCTTCGCATCACTGTGCGCGCTCTGCCGCTTCCAGATGACCTCGTTGACGAACTTGTTCTCCCCGAGAATCTGATCCAGCATCACCTTGACGTAGTGGCTGGCGTGCCAGTCGCAGTGGTAGTAGAAGCTGCCGGTCTTCTTGAGCACGCGGGAAAGCTCGACGCAGCGCGGGCGCATGTAGTCGATGTACGCCTGTGTGCTGGCGTGGCGGTCCTCGAAGGCCCGCTTCTCCCTGGTCTCGCCCCAGAAGACCTCGTAGTTGCGATTGCTGTTGAACGGCGGGTCGATGTAGATCAGGTCCACGCAGCCGTCGGGCAGCTTGCCGAGCTGGTCCTGGCAGTCGCCGCAGTAGACGATGCGCGTGTCGAGCAGCGCCGACGGTCGCCCGACGCGGGCACTGCGAGCCGTCGCTCCCGCGGGAGTTCGTTTGCCGGCGGTCCGTTTGCCGGGGGCATGTTTGCGGGCCATGGCACTTTAGTCTACCCTGGACCCCCTGCCGGGGCAACGGCGGGCGGCGCGGCGCCCCGGTGGGCACGGTTCAGGCATCCGGCTTGACAACATGTAGCGCGCCCGAATCGCGACGACGGGCCGTTGCCCGGCGGCGCGTGACCGTTCCGCCCGAGCGCAGTTTTACGATTTGGTCAACTGATGTGCCGAAACCGTCACGTGGCGTCGGCGCCGTCGCCGGCGCCGACCGGTTCGGCCCCTTCGGACGCTTCGGCCTTTTCGGATGCCTCTGCCGTTTCGGTGGCCACGAACATGCCCTCGAAGAACAGCATGGGCAGGCCTTCGTCGCCTTCCGGCTCCTTAACGCTGACGACCACGCGGTTTTTGCCCTTGTATTCGCCGCGAAGCATGGCCTCGGACAGCGCGTCCTCAATGTACTGCTCGATGGCCCGGCGTAGCGGCCTGGCACCGAACTTCTCATCCGTGCCCCGCTCGATGAGGAAATTCTTGGCCCCTTGCGTCAGTTCCAGATCGAGGCCTTTGTCTTTCAGACGATCGGCGAGCTTGGCCACCTCGAGGTCTACGATGCCGGTCAGGTCATCATGGGTGAGCTTGTGGAAGACCACCATCTCGTCCACGCGGTTGAGGAACTCGGGACGGAAGTGGTTCTCCATCTCGCTCTTGAGGATTTCCTTCATCTTCTCGTAGCTGACCTGGTCGTCCCGTTTCTGGAAGCCGAAGGAATCCTGGTGTGTGATCCGGTGGGCGCCGACGTTGCTGGTCATGATAACGATGGTGTTCTTGAAGTCGACGTTCCGCCCGAACGAATCGGTCAGGCGCCCTTCCTCCATGATTTGCAGGAGAACGTTGAACGCGTCCGGGTGGGCTTTTTCGATTTCGTCGAACAGCACGACGGAGTAAGGCCGACGACGGATGCGCTCGGTGAGCTGGCCGCCCTCTTCATAGCCGACGTAGCCCGGCGGCGCGCCGATCAGTCGCGAGACGTTGTGCTTTTCCATGTATTCGGACATGTCCAGGACCAAAAGCGCTTCCGGATCGCCGAACATGAACTGAGCCAGGCACTTGGCCAGATACGTTTTGCCGACCCCGGACGGTCCGACGAAGACGAAGCTGCCCATCGGGCGGTTGGGGTCTTTCAGCCCGCTGCGCGAGCGGCGAACTGCCCGGGCCACCGCGCTGACCGCCTCATCCTGGCTGACGATGTGCTTATGCAGTTCGACTTCAAGCCCCAGCAGACGCTCGGCTTCGTCCTTTTCCAGGCGGGTCATGGGAATGCCGGTCATCTTGGCGACTACTTCGGCGATGACCTCCGCGTCCACCACGCCGTCGATCTCCTTGGCGCGATCGCGCCAGTTCTTTTGTATGTCCTTTCTTCTGAGACGGTGAGACTCGATCTCGTCTCGCAACTGGGCGGCGCGTTCGTAGTCGGCGTTCTTTACTGCCTCGTCCTTCTCAATCGTATATTTGTCGATTTCGCGCTCGATCTCCGCCAGATCCGGCGGCTTGGTCAAAGACCGCAGGTGTATGCGGGCGCCGGCTTCATCGATGACGTCTATCGCCTTGTCCGGCTGAACCCGCCCAGAGACGTAGCGCCCTGACAACTCCACCGACTGCTCGATGGCTTCGTCGGTGATCTGTACGCGGTGATGGGCCTCGTAGCGGTCGCGCAGGCCTTTGAGGATTTGAATAGTCTCCTGGTGGTTGGGGGGCTCGACCAGGATCTGCTGGAACCGCCGTTCCAGTGCGCTGTCTTTTTCGATGTACTTGCGGTATTCGTCGAGCGTGGTCGAGCCGATGCACTGAATCTCGCCACGGCTCAACGCCGGTTTCAGCACGTTGGAGGCATCGATCGCTCCCTCGGCCCCGCCGGCGCCCACAAGCGTGTGCAGCTCGTCGATGAACAAGATGACGTTGCCGGCCCGGCGGACCTCGTTCATAACGGCTTTGATGCGCTCCTCGAACTGGCCCCGATACTTGGTCCCGGCGACCATCATGGCCAGGTCGAGCACCACGATGCGGCGGTCGGCCAGCAACTCAGGAATGTCATTGCGGACGATCTTCTGCGCCAGTCCCTCGACGACGGCGGTCTTGCCGACACCGGCCTCCCCCAAGAGCACGGGGTTGTTCTTCTGGCGCCGACACAAGATCTGGATGACGCGTTCGATCTCGTCGAGCCGGCCGATGACCGGATCGAGCTTGCTCAGGCGGGCCAACTCAGTCAGATCTCGCCCGAAGGAGTCCAGGGCCGGTGTCTTGCTCTTGCCCTTCTTGCCCTCTGAAGAAGGCATGTGGCCAACGCCGGCCTCGGTCTCTTCCTGGCTCGCCCCCAGCAGGTTCAGCACTTCCTCACGTACGTCCTCGAGCTTGAGATTGAGATTCATCAGCACCTGAGCTGCAACCCCGTCCTGCTCGCGCAACAAACCGAGCAACAGATGCTCAGTACCGACGTAGTTGTGATTGAGGTTGCGCGCCTCCTCGATGGCGTATTCGATAACCTTCTTGGCCCGAGGAGTTTGCGGAAGCTTGCCCATAGTCACCATTTCGGGCCCGCTCTTGACGAGCTTTTCAACCTCAAGCCGGACTTTGCGCAGGTCGACATCGAGGTTCTTCAGCACATTGGCTCCAACCCCCGAACCCTCCTTGACCAGACCGAGTAAAATGTGTTCCGTCCCGATGTACTCGTGGTTGAAGCGCTGGGCCTCCTGGTTGGCAAGCGCCATGACCTTCCGAGCTCGATCCGTGAATCGCTCAAACATCTTGCGATCACTCCTGAGAATTCAGCCGGCAAGACCCGGCAATAATACCGCTGGACGGCGTACCTCCGACATCTGGAGGACGACGCCCGCGACTCACCGACAACCCCAATTCCTCTCTGTCCGGCTTTCAAACGGCCTTGATGCGCGGTCTCTCCATGCCGCCACTGAATTCTAGCACCGCCGCCAACGCTCATCAACAACCGAGCGGATGTCCGGACTTCGGCGATGAGCGTCACGATTGTGGTAGAGCAGAGTTTCACTTTGCTCAGCGGCGTTGAAGTGAGCGCCGGCGGGCAACGAGAGTCTTTCCGTCCCGCCGCACCCCTCAACTTGACGCTCGCCCGACTTCGGTCAATCAGCGCGCCAGATGTTTATCGACGGGGGTTGGACCGGCATTGACCCTCTGCCGGCGCGACCGCTGCGGCGGCGTGTCGACCATCCTGACCGCACCTGCGGCGGGCATTAGAGGACCGTGGCCAAAACCTCGTCGAAAACGCGCAGTCCAGTATCAAGCTGCGCTTCGTTTATGCAAAGCGGGGGGCAAAAACGAATGCCGGTTTCCCCACACGGGAGCAGAATAATCCCGCGATTGAACGCCTCATAGAGAATCCGGGCGCGCAGGTCGGGAGCGGCCTTGCCCGTTTGACGATTCACCACGTCTAACCCGATCATCAGTCCCAGGCCACGCACGTTCGCTATGCACTTGTGCTGCTGGGCGATTGCCCCAAGCGCCTCGAGCGCACTAGACCCCAATTGCCGTGTATTCTCGATTAGTTTGCCCTCAAGCAGCTCAATTGTCGCCAGGGCGGCGGCGCAACTGACCGGGTTCCCGCCGAATGTGCTGCCCTGGGCGCCGGGCGGCCAATTCATTATCTCCCGCCTGGCGATCATGCCGCCCAGTGGCATGCCGCTGGCCAGACCCTTGGCCACAAGCAGAATATCGGGCTCCACGCCGACATGCTCAACCGCGAACATCTTGCCGGTCCGTCCCATTCCAGCCTGAATCTCGTCGCACACGAGCAGGATCCCGTGTCGAGTGCACAGTGTCCGCAGGTCGGTTAGAAACGAATCCTCAGGGACAATGTAGCCGCCCTCGCCCAGGATCGGCTCGACAAAAACGGCGGCAACCTCCTCGGGGGCCATCTCCTGACTGAACAAGCTCGTCTCGATGGCGGCTGCGTCCCCATAGGGCACATGGGCGACCATGGGTACAAACGGGCCGAAACCCTGCTTCTGCTGGGCCTTGGAACACGTAAGGGAAAGGGAACCCATCGTGCGGCCGTGAAAAGCGCCGCGAAACGCGATGATCCACTTTCGTCCGGTATGGAAACGCGACAGTTTGATGGCCGCTTCGACGGCTTCGGTCCCACTGTTGGTCAGCAGGACGCGTTTGGGGGCGGTGCCAGGGGCGATCTCTGCGAGCTTCTCGATTAGTTCAACCATCACAGGGTAGTAGAAGTCGGACCCGCATATATGGACAAGATTCCGGGCCTGGGCCTGTATGGCGGCCACCACTTTCGGATGGCAGTGCCCCGTCGCGCACACGGCGATCCCTGCCGCGAAGTCAAGGAACCGGTTGCCGTCCACGTCTTCAATAACGCAGCCGCGACCACGCTTGACCACCAGCGGGTAATCTCTCGTGTTGGACGGCGAAGACCGGCGGCGGTCGCGCTTTATCATTTCTCGTGCTATCGGACCGGGAAACGGGGTCTCGATCGACGGGGCAGGGCCCATGCTCGCCTCTGCTGGGGGAAGTTCTTCCGGTTTGACTGACAACATGAACTAGCCTCCAAACCGCCCGGTCCAAAGCTCCGCCACAAACAAGCCGTTTGACGCGATCGAAGCAGTACGCCGGCCGGGCGACAACGCGCCCGCACAACCGCCGTTGGGCATATACCGGTACTACCATAAATCCGATGCAAACGGCATACCAGTCTCAGTCCGGGCAGGGGCCGACCTCCGCCGAATCGGCTCTCGATTCCCGGTGCTCCGACACCGTTGGCTTGATGGCCCCAATCGGGCGTTCCTGCAGCCGGGCGTGTGGCCGCCGAGGATGCTGGTGATCGACGAAGACCAGGGTTGCAGCGGCACCTGCGCCGAAGGGCGGGCAGGCTTTCAGCGGTTACTCGCCGAGGTCAGCCTGGATCATGTGGGGTTGGTGTTGGGCATCGAGATGAGCCGACTAGTTTCTATGTCAGCAATCGCAGTCGCCGTCCCTGTGCTTGCCGCACACCGTGACGCCATTGGGCCCGCACGGCGGTGCGTTACCGCCCTTGAACTTGAAGGTCACCGATTTCCCGGCCGTGTTTCTTTCGGTTTGCCCGGTATCGAGGGCGGCGGTGTACTCCACACCCGCCGTGGTGTTCTTCACTTTGACCAGATATTTCTTAACCTTGCCCTTTCTGGTCTTGCACTTGGCCTTTTTGATCCGTTCGTCGCCGTTGCAGCCGCCGGGGCCAAGGTCCAGCGCGATTTTCATTTTCGTATCCAGCCCGTGGTTGATGAGGTTTTCAATGTTAGACCCGTCAAGGTTGGCCCGTTGGATCTTATTGGCCAGGCAGTCCGCCCAATACATCTTCCCCGCGCCCAAATCGAGGGCGATACCCTTCCCCCAACGCAGCCCGGTCACGATGACCTCCACGTTCGATCCATCCAGATCAGCCCGCTGGATATTGTGGCCGCTAATCCAGTACATCTTGCCCGCCCCGGTGTCCAGGGCGATGTCCCCTCCGTCGGCGACCAGCAGGTCTTCGACGTTGGAGCCGTCGAGGTTGGCCCGCTGGATCTTGTCGGTGTTGATATCGGTCCAGTACATCTTGCCCGCGCCGAGGTCCAACGTGATGGCCACAGGGGCGTTCAACCCGCTGGTGACGAGGTCTTCCACGTTCGACCCGTCCAGATTGGCCCGCTGGATCTTGTGGGTCCCGGAATCGGTCCAGTATACCTTGCCCCCCCCCGGGTCGACGGTGATGCCCTTTGGGAACCCTAACCCGGCAACGATGGTTTCGACTGATGATCCATCCAGATCAGCCCGCTGGACCTTGCCGCTGTTAGTCCAGTACATCTTGCCGCCCGCGGTGTCGAGGGCAATGCCCCCCGGGGCCCCCAACCCCACAACCAGGTCTTCCTTTTTCCGGCCATCCAGGTTCGCACGCCGGATCTTGTCCGGGCCGTTACCGTTGCCGGTAAAGTACATCTTGTCCTGTGCGTGGGCCGCCAAGACAGCCGTGCCAAGCGCGATAGCGAGTGTGGTGACCAGGGTCAACTTCTGATGCGACATTATCCTCTCCTTGCAAATAGGTGTTTACAAATCGGTGTCTGCCAACCGGTCATTGTGGTCCGGAGGCTGCTCTTAGCATATCTTATACCACAATGTCGGACGCCAAGTCCATAGGCAGGGCAGCAATTCCGCAAGTGGAACGCTAAGGCACGCGGTGGGTGAGGTTTGGCCTCTTTTGAGTGAGAGAGCATATTCGCACAGCGGTGATTGACCGACTTCGGGGCGTTTGCGGCTGATGTTGGGCATCGAGATGAGCCGACTAGTTGGTTCGTCTTTTCAATTGCAAAGTGCCACAACTATGTTATTTTATGATAGAAGCTCGGGTTTCTCGCGGTGCCCATCGCCCGGTCGGTAGACTTCACGCAACGTGAAGTCCGGCGACGACGGCGGATAAGCCGCAACCCAGTGCCTTTCGCCGGAAGATGTCGAGTTTCCTGCCAGCCGCAGCTTTGGGTTTATGCAACGTGGGGGTTACTTTCGTTTGCTCTCCGGTTGCGGCCACGTGGCTCGTACGAAGCGGCCGTTCTTGGAAATGACCTTGCCGTCCACTTCGATGCGGCCACCCTTTTGCAGGTCGCAAACCATATCCCAGTGCATGGCGCTTATGTTCTTGCCGCCGGACTCGGGGTAGGCCGCTCCCAGGGCCATGTGAAACGTGCCGCCGATCTTCTCGTCAAACAGCGTGTTGCGGGTGAACTTCCGGATCGAGTAGTTGGTGCCCAAGGCCACCTCACCGAGTGTGCGGCCTCCGTTGTCCTGGTCCATCATCTTATAGAGGAAGTCTTTACCCTTGGAGGCCGTGGCGTCGACGACCTTGCCTTGCTTGAACTTGAGCCAAACGTCAGTGACCTCGCGCCCGTGGTAAACCGCGGGGTAAGTGAATCGCACCTCGCCCTCGGTGGCCGATTCCACCGGTCCGGTGAAGACCTCGCCGTCGGGGAAGTTGTTCGTCCCGTCGCAGTTGATCCACCGCCGACCCTTGACGACGCAGCGAATGTCGGTGCCTCCGGGGACAACGAAGCGAATCTCCCTGGCCTTGTTGAGGAAATCCACCAGCCGCTGCTGGGTGGTGCGAAGTTTTCGCCACGCGGCCACCGGGTTGGGCAAGTGCAACATGCCGGCGTTAAAGACGAAATCGGCGTATTCACTAAGCGACATCTCGGCGTCCTGAGCGGAGGCGTCGCAGGGATATTGCGTTGCGACCCATCGTAGCTTGTTCTTGCCGCGCAGGGAGGACCGCTTCATGACGATGTCCATCACCGGTTTGCGGGCCTTGCTCATGGTCGCCTGTTTCATCGGGTCGACGTTGGTCATAGCCCGGGTGTTGCCGGAGGCCAACACGGCCACGTAGCCGCTTATCGTCTTGAGCTCCTCGAGTTCGAGGGCGGGTAGGTACTCGAGCTGGGTCTTGCTGCCGTGGCGGCACATGATTTCCTCGCACTCCTGCGGAGCCATGCGGACGACGGGGTGGCCGCCGGCTGACAGCACCTCCTTGTACAAAGCCAGCAAAAGAGGCTCTGCCAACGGCGGCACGCGGAGCCGGATCAAATCACCTTTCTTGACCCCGACCGAGTATCGCACCAGGACATTGGCCAGCCGATCCAGTCTTGTGTCGTACATCATCGTGAATCCTTTCGATTTGCATCCTGTGTGTTAAATGAACGTGCGCATTCTTACGGCGATACGACGGCGGCGCACTTCGGATAAAGACGGAATCCCACATGAATCGCCTGGATGCTGCGTGCAGCGGGCCGCCGCAACCATCAAACAACGCGATGCCCTTTGCTACACCTTAGTGCATATCCCAAAACTGTGGGACAGGTTTTCTAACCTGTCATCTGACCGGCTGGAAAGCCGGTCCCACACGAATTTTGGGATGGCTCTTACGCGAATCCATGCCGTCACCGCGCCACCGTTAGGCAGAATACGTGAAACGATCCGAGATTAACAGACCGGTCAGCGGATCGCGGAAGCGTTGGAGGTGGACATTTACACGGTGTGTAATGTGCGTCGCCGTTGCCTGCACAAAACGGCAGAGCCCTTTCGATTCTCAGTATCGCAGGGTTTATTAAATTGATCAACGGCGATTTAGGGGTAGATGTTCTGCAGGGACACCTGGAATTCGCGGAAGTCGACCATGTCCACGTCGCCGTCGGCGTCGTAATCCGCATCACGGCAGGTTGGGTCAACCGCGCGGCCTGGACCAGACAGGCACCGGCTAAACCCGTTCCAGTCCAACGAGGCGGTCGAAACCGCGGCCATGTTCATCGGCGGGACACCCGGCTGCCCCGAACCGTTCTCCAGCACTACTCTTGCAATTCCCACGGCGATGAGCAGACAAGCCGCCGCCGACAACCCGGTGAGGGCGAGGCGAATCAGCCGCCACGCGGGCCGGCTGGATCCGGCTTGACGCACGCCATCCACCGGCGTGCGGGCGAAAATGCGGGCGCGCTCCATGTCCGAAAGATCGATCATGGCCCGTTCGATGGGGTGGAGTTGTTGAAGATCGTCTGTCATGACTCGCTCTACCAAGACGCAGCGGCCCAGGCTTACAAACGGGCACAAAGCGTCTCCACCCAGTTAGTCGTCGGCGAGGCTGTCAGGCGCGAGGGGCTCGCCGGTCTTTTTGCGCATGCAGTGCCGAAGCCGGTCCAGAATCTTTTTCCAGCGTGAACGTAAAGTCGATTCAGGCAGATCGAGCGCCCGCGCCGCATCCCGCCAACGGCGTTCCGTGATCGCCTCTAACTGCGCGCAAACCGTTTTGTCGCCGTCACTTAGCGATTGAATGCAGTCTTGCAGCGCCTCGGCCCGCTCCAGCCGGTCGACGACCTCTTCCGGGTCCAACGCTTTGGACGCCGGGTCGGATTGCTCGCCGTTGCCGACCGGATTGGCTTGGCGGGCGGCGGCTCGCACCGCACTGACGGCCTTGTTGCGCGCGGTCTGGACGAGATACGCCCGGATGGAGGAGGGCGGATTCCCTCCCGTCCGTCGCACGGATGCCACAAACCCAGCCCACGTCTCAGACGCCACGGAATCGAGCCACTGCGGGTCGCTGTAGCACTGCCCCCTCGACAAACGGTAGATGGTATATCGGACCAGACGGTCGTAGCGGTCCATCAGGCGCGCAAACGAATCGTGGTCATCGAGCAGGATGCCTCGAACGAGTTGATGATCGGTCGGGTGGGCCGAAGCGGCGGATCCGACCAAGTGCGGTTCGTCCTGCTGCATGTCGTCGGTGTCCGGCGCGGTCATGAACGTATTATCGACCCGCAGCCAAGACGGTCAAAAGAACGGTTGGGTTCCACGGCTGCGCCTGCGTGGCCATAACCATCCCCCGGATCACACCATGCCCACGCCAACCTGGGCATGACGCCCGCCTGTCAGAAGAACGCAGCGCGCCGCCACGCCTGAGGAATATCCCAAGATTGTGGCACAGCGCGGCCTTCGGCCGCAACCAAAGGTGGCGCAAAGACTTACAATCGCGCCCCGAGAAAATTTGCGCGTGGCGCGCAGAAATCGAAGGTTAGTAGTACAGGCATCTTGCCTGTAGATTCCACCGGCCAGAAGCCGGCGCCGCAGGCATTTTGGGATAGCATCCAGGTATCGAACCGTATCGACAGACCCACGGCGGCTGACATCGCCAAACGGGCCGCTCAGTCGCTTCGGCCGCCGAGCAGCCCGGACCGGTAGAGGAAGTAAACCAGTGTTAGAATCGCGGAGATCGTCGCGGCTACGTAGGTCATGGCGGCGGCGTTGAGCACTTTGCCGACGGCTGGCAGTTCCGATTCGGCGATGACGCCGTTGGCCACCAGCACCTGCCTGGCCCGCGTGCTGGCGTTGAACTCCACCGGCAGGTTGATCAGTTGGAAGACCACCACACCTGCAAAGAGCACGACGGCCGCCAGAACCAACCCCGCCACGTTCATGAAGATACCGGCGAAGAAAATGATAAACGCGAAGCTGCTGCCGAAACTGGCCACCGGCACGACGGCGTTTCGCAGCCCCAGGGGGGCGTAACCGACGCGGTCTTGAATGGCGTGGCCGGCCTCGTGTGCGGCGATGCCCACCGAGGCCAGCGACCGGCCGTTGTATACATCCTGGCTCAAACGCAGGACCTTGCGCCGCGGGTCGTAATGATCGCCCAGGAACCCGCGCGTCTGCTCGACGGCGACGTGATCCAAGCCGTTCGCGGTGAGGATTCGGGCCGCAGCCTCGGCCCCGGTCATGCCCGAGCGCGAGCGGATTTTGCGGGCCTTGGCGTAGGCTGACTTGACCTTGATCTGCGCCCAGCCCGCAAGCAACATGGCCGGGGCCAATATGATCAGATACATCGGATCAAAAATCATCGCTAACCTCCACTTGCAGTATCACTCTCGGAGACTATCTCAGACGAGACTATCTCAGAAGTGTGGGACAGGTTTTCCAAACCTAGTACCGCGTTTCACAAGTCTCACGACTACCTGAGCCGCAGGCTTTAGCCTGCGCGATTTCGCGGATGGAAAACCCACTTCCACATCAAGAATCGCGCAGGCTAAAGCCTGCGGCTCGGTGGGTTTTAGGACACACTCTTAGTCGAACCACCGCTGGGAGAATCCAGAAGCACGTTTCGCACCTGGGCATCTTAGTCCATAAGCTATTGTACACAAACGGCTTATCGCCGCGGCGGGACGCGGCCTGACACGGGTTCACTGAGACTCTACCACGCCGTTGTCATTCATGCTTGTTGTCAAGGCCGCACCTGCCAATCCGACAACCTGACTAAGCATCGGTCGAGAGGTGACACGGCTTATGTCGTCCCAAAGGTTCTATTCGCTTTTGGACGACAAATATCCCTCCATGCGGCCGCCGGCAGCCGCCGCCCCGTGGCTAGTGTAGTGATTCATGAATGGTGCATCAGAGTCCGATACCGTTCTTCGTGCTTACCAGCTACATAGGGAGTTGCGCTCCCTCACGGTCGCGGCTCGGATAAGATGCGAACTGTGTGAATCACTACACTAGGACTTGCCGCGTCCGTGAACCCGCCTCGACGCCGTTCTCGGTGGCGGCCGTGGCCGTGGCGCACCGTGGACACTGGTCCTACATCGACGAGGCCGACCTGGCCTCGAAGTCAACCTTCGCTCTGTTGGCCCAGCTTTGTGTCCTGCAGGACGGCAGCGCACAGGGGGCGGTGCCGGTCTTGACCCTGCCGGTTTGGGGATAGAATCCGAAGCGCCGGCCGTTACAACTCCGCCAGGCCCTCACGGATGGCGAAGCGCGTTAATTCGACTCGATCGTGGATATCCAGCTTGGCCATCAGGTTGGCGCAGTGCCGATCGACGGTCTTGACACTCAGGTGGGTGACGCCGGCGATTTCCTTTTTAGACATGCTTCGCGCGACGTAGCGGAGGATTTCAAGCTCCCTGACGGTCAGCATAGACGCCCGTGATGTTGATTTCTGCGCCAGTTTCGCCCCGCGAGTATCAACAACGATTCGCGATCGCACCTCTTCGGAAAAGTAGGCGCCTCCGGAGGCCACTTCGCGAATGGCGGCAACGACGCTCTCGGGCGATTCTCGCTTGCTCAGATACCCCCGCGCCTGGACGTTCAGCGCGTTTTCGATATAAGCGTCCTGGTGAAACGCACTTAGAAAAACGATATTCGTCTCGGGTTGGATGGAAGTGATCGTGCGGGCGGCGTCAAAACAGTCCAGACCCGGCATATCGATGTCCATCAGGACGATGTCCGGTTTGCACTCGATCGTTTTCTCGACGGCCTGGTCCGCGGTCGCCGCGGTGCCGACGACGGTGATGTCAGGCTCACGTTGAAGCCGCTCCGCCAGCGCGCCCCGAACCAACGCGTGATCGTCAACAACAAGCAGTTTAATCCTGGAACTCATCTCGTAGAATCTCCCTTGTCGGCACCGTAGACGTCTTAGCCACGAGACCGATGAAATGACCTGCGCTCGCCGTTTCGTCTGATACCCGCCATCGTGTCGTTGTAGAAATGCGCACGGTCGTGTAGAATCGAAATCAAATGCTTGGGGGACCGGCTTTCCCGCCGGTCAAACGACACGTTGGAACACCTGTTCCACATTCCTGAGATAGTCTTCTAGGACGAGATTGCAGGGCTGTCAAGCTTCGTGAAACCACTTGCCGCATCGGGCCGCACAACGCCCGGCCCCGATGCGCTCACAAAACGCCGACGGACAACCGTTGCGCCCGAATATGGGAGCCAAATGACTACCACTCGGATCACGTTCCCGCCGACGGACCGGCAAGACTGGTGTGCGGCCTCCGCCGGGAAGGGAACAGGGTGACAGTCCTGACGATCCACACGGAACGGCTCGGAAGATCCAGCGTCTGGCACACACAGCGACCACGATGATCCGGGCGACTGCCCGTGTCTGTCCGGGCCGAATCTGGGATTCGTCTCGCGGGGCAGGCTCGCCGTTGGCCGTGCGGATCACGCACATGCGATATCGCAGCTTCACCAGTCCCGTGCCGGTCCACATCCCGATTTCCGGCTCCTCAGTGTGTGGCACCGTGAAGATAACGTCCACCGGCCGTTGCTCATCCGGGTTTCCGCTCCGGTGAGAATCCGTTATCTTTGGATCAAAACGATAGCGTCGCCTCGGCGCGGCGACAAGCTGCCCGTGCCGGCCTTGCGTCTGACCGGCTCGCCGCGACCCGGCGCGCGAGCACATCTGTGGAGAATCCATGTCCCAAACACCCATGCAGGACAGCGAACGAGAAGAAGTCGCAGCCTTCATCGAGAAGCACTGGGGAAGCAGAGTCATTATCACTCGCGGCAATGCGTGTTACCCCCACCAAGAGGAGGCCTTTATCGAGAGGCGCGACGGGCAGATCGTCGGGCTGGTGACTTTTCGGAGGGATGGCGACGGGATTGAAGTGCTCACACTCAACGCCACGCTCGAAGGCAAGCGGATCGGATCATCGTTAACGCTCAGGCTGATCGACGAGGCTCGGGGGCGGAACTGCAACCGCATGTGGCTGACCACGACAAACGACAACCTCCGGGCCGTGGGGTTCTATCAGCGGCTTGGGTTCCGGATCATCGCGGTCAACGTCGGCGCTGTGGACGAAGCACGGAAGATCAAGCCCCAGATTCCGACCATCGGCAAAGGCGGCATCGAAATCCACGACGAAATAGTGATGCAACTGACGCTTAAGCCGTATATCGATTAGGCGTCGGGTGGCACGGTCAAGCCGGGCGCCACGCCCGTGTCGGCCGTGCGGGTCGGGTGGCACGGTCAAGCGTAGCGAGGAACGAGCGAAGCTTGGCCGTGGGACTGCGAACGCCGGGCGTCACGGTCGGGCGATCAAAAGCGGAATGTCCAAGCGTTATGTCTGAGGTGCAACTCGATAGACTGTGGGAACGAGCGCAACGGACCCATCGGTACGTGCCGGTGACGGAGCTGCGACCGATGTCCCGAAGTAGCAGTCCCGAGAGGCGTCTGTTGTCGCTACTGCTCATGCGAAAACAGATCCGCGAAAAGGGATTACGGACAGCGTATTTCGATCTGGCACGCAAGATGGTGGAGGACACCACGAACAACTGCCGGTGGCAGGCGCTGATCGTGATCGGTGAATTCATCGAGACTGATCCGGAGGCGGTCTGGCCGGTAGTCTGCAGATACGGTGTGAGTGAGGACGACGACATGCGAGCCGGCGTGGCCACGGTCTTGCTCGAGCACTTGCTCGAGCATCACCAGGACAGCTACGCGGAAGAGGTGGAACGGCTCTCGGCGGAGTCACCGTTGTTCGCCGATACGCGGGATCGCTGCTGGGATTTCAGTAAGCACCCCCAAACGCGAAGTAAAAGCAGGTGATTTGGAGAGGGCCATCTATTGAACGAGACCACCTATCTGCTCGGCATAGACGTTGGAACGACCGGAAGCAAGGCTATACTCATCGATGCCGCCGGTGACGTCGTCGGCAGTTCGACGAACGAGTATCCGCTTCACACCCCGCGACCGAACTGGTCGGAGCAAAACCCCGAAGACTGGTGGAGGGCGTCCGTGGCGAGCATTCGGGAAGTGCTCAGAGCCATTGACGGTCGTGGCGACCGCGTAGTTGGCGTCGGACTGACCGGGCAGATGCACGGTCTGGTGCTGCTGGACAAAGACGGTCGGGTGCTGCGTCCCTGCATTCTGTGGAACGACCAGCGAACGGCAGAGCAGTGCGCCCAGATCACCCGCCGTGTCGGGCCGGATCGCGTGATGCAACTGACCGGCAACCCGGTGCTTACCGGTTTTACCGCCCCCAAGCTGCTGTGGGTCGAGCAGAACGAGCCGGAGGTACACCGCAGCGTCGCCGGCGTGCTGCTGCCGAAGGACTACGTCCGCTACCGGCTTACCGGCGAACGCTTCAGCGACGTGTCGGACGCTTCGGGCACGTCGTTGTTCGACGTAGCCGGTCGCCGCTGGTCCGATGAGATGCTTGAAGCCGTCGGCGTGCCCCGCGCCTGGCTGCCGCAGGTGAGCGAATCTCCACAGGTCACCACCCGCATCAGCCCCGGTGCTGCAAGCGAAACAGGTCTTGCCGCCGACACGCCGGTGGTCGGAGGAGCCGGCGACCAGTCAGCCCAGGCCGTGGGGACCGGCATCGTGGCCGAGGGCGTCGTATCTGCCACCATCGGAACGTCGGGCGTGGTGTTCGCCGCCTCGGACAGTTGCCGCGTCGATCCGCACGGCAAGCTGCATGCGCTGTGCCACGCGGTGCCGGATATGTGGCACTTGATGGGTGTGATGCTGTGTGCCGGCGGAAGCCTGCGCTGGTATCGCGATACGCTGGCCGAATCCGAACGCCAACAGGCACAGCAGGAAGGACGCAACCCGTATGAGGTTATGATCGAGTCAGCCGCCGAGGCCCCACCAGGGTGTGAGGGACTGATCTTCCTGCCGTATCTGACCGGTGAGCGTACGCCCCACGCCGACCCCGACGCGCGCGGCGTGTTCTTCGGGCTGACCATGCGGCACGGCAAGGGACATCTGATACGTTCGGTGCTCGAAGGCGTGGCGTATGGGCTGTGCGACTCGCTCGGACTGATGCGCGGGCTGGGATTGGACGCGCGCGAAATCCGGGTCTCCGGTGGCGGGGCGCGTAGCGACCTGTGGCGACAAATCCTGGCGGATGTCTTCAATTGTCCGGTCGCCACCGTTAACGTAACCGAGGGCGCAGCCTACGGAGCCGCCTTGCTCGCGGGTGTGGGTGTAAACGTGTTCCCCAATGTCACCGAGGCATGCCGGGCAGCCGTGCGCGTTACGAACCACACCGACCCCGGCCCGCAGGCGTCCGTCTATGAGCCGTACTACAAATGCTACCGCGATCTATATCCGGCCCTGGCCACGCAATTCAAGACCCTGGCCGCGTCAGAGAGGAATGTCTGACGGAACGTGTTGCACTCCAGGTGATTCACTTCATGACGAGGAACTGTAATGAACATCGGGCGACGATACTACCGCAAGTCCGCATTGATTCTCTGTTGTCTGGCTATCAGTATCCATGCCCGTGCCGAGCAGCACGCGAAGCTTCAACCAGTGCCGTTTACTGCGGTGCAGATCAACGACGAATTCTGGGCCCCCCGGCTTCGCACGTTGATTAACACGACCCTGCCGCACAGTATCAAGATGTGTGAGCAGACCGGGCGCCTGAGGAATTTCGACAAGGCAGCCGGCAAGCTGGAGGGCGACTTCCAGGGTTATTTCTTCAATGATTCGGATGTCTATAAGGTCCTCGAGGGGGCGGCGTACGCGCTGCAACTTGAGCGCGACCCGAAACTCGAAGCCGCGGTTGACGACATCATTACCCGAATTGCCGCCGCACAGCAGGACGACGGCTATCTGAACACGTATTTCACGCTCAAGAAAGATGAGAAACGCTGGACTAACATCCGTGTGCGACATGAGCTGTACTGCGCCGGGCACCTGCTGGAAGCGGGGATCGCGTATTTTCAGGCCACCGGCAAGCGATCGCTGCTGGACGTGGCCACGAAGCTGATTCACCACATTGAAACCGTGTTCGGTCCCGGCAAGAAGCACGACCCGCCCGGCCATCAGGAAATCGAAATCGCACTGGTCAGGCTTTTTCATATAACCGGCGAGCAGCGCTACCTGGAGTTGGCGAAGTTCTTTCTTGATCAACGAGGCCACGCCACAGGACGCGAACTGTACGGCGAGTATTCCCAGGACCACCTGCCGCTGTGTGAACAGACTCAGATCGTAGGTCATGCCGTTCGGGCCATGTACATGCTGTGCGCCGCGGCCGATGTGGCCGCGATCAACGGAGAGCAAACCTACATTGACGCCAACGACCGGATCTGGCGCGACACGGTCAATACCAAGATGTACATCACCGGCGGGATCGGTCCTTCATCGCACAATGAAGGTTTCACGGCAAGCTACGATCTGCCCAACGACACCGCCTATGCCGAGACGTGCGCGTCAATCGGCATGGTGCTGTGGAACCACCGGCTCAATCTGTTGCACGCGGACGCCCGCTATGTGGACGTGCTGGAACGCGCCTTGTACAATGGCTTGCTCTCAGGTATTTCGCTGAGTGGGGACAAATTCTTCTACACCAATCCGCTGGGCAGCCGCGGCAATCACGCCCGCAAACCGTGGTACTCGTGCGCGTGTTGTCCTACGAACATCGTGAGGTTTCTGCCCACGGTGGGCGGTTATATGTACGTCCGGAGCGATGACGCGATTTACGTCAACTTGTATATCGGCAGCCAGGCGCGCATCGCGTTGGATAACAATGTCACCGTTGGCGTAAAGCAGCAGACACGATATCCGTGGGACGGCAAAGTAACCCTGACCATCGACGTGCCCAAGCCTTCCGCGTTCGATCTATACTTGCGTATTCCCGGATGGTCACATGGCGCGTCCTTGAGCGTAGCCGGTCGGCCGGCGCCCGAGCTGGATATGCAGCGCGGTTACGTTCGCATTCGACGTAGCTGGCGTCCGGGCGACAAAGTCGAACTGAGATTACCCATGCCGGTCGAGCGGGTCGTTGCCGATCCGCGGGTCAAGGCAAACGTCGGCCGCGTGGCACTGCAGCGCGGGCCGTTGGTCTACTGCCTGGAGGGCGTTGACAACGACATGCGGGCGCGAAACCTGGCCTTGCCCTGCCAGTCCCGGCTGACGGTCGAGCATCGATCCGACTTGCTGGGGGGCGTCACGGTGGTGCGCGGCACGGCCCTGGCCGTCGAGGATGCTTCGCAGGGCTGGAAGCGGGAACTCTACCGCCGGGCAGCCCAGACCAAGCCCATCGAGTTTACGGCCGTACCGTACTATGCCTGGCAGAATCGTGGACCGACCGAGATGCTAGTGTGGATTCCGGAGTCCCCCGCGCTGGTCGGCCCGCTGCCGGTATCGTGGGTGAAAGCCTCTTCATCCCATTGCTATCAGCGCGATACGGAACGGGCCATGCATGATCGCATGGAACCGATGGACTCCCAGGATGCAAACATACCTCGCTTCACCTGGTGGTCGCGTCGCGGCACGCAGGAGTGGGTGCAATACGATTTCGACCAGCCGCACACGGTATCGAGCGTCGAGGTCTACTGGTTCGACGACAGCCGCCTCAACGGCGGCTGCCGCCCGCCGGCGTCCTGGAAGCTGCTGTATCGCGATGAGAGCGAGTGGCACGAAGTGAACGGTGCATCCGCCTACGGAACTCAGCGCGATCAGTACAACCGCGTCACGTTCGATCCGGTCAAAACGGACGGCCTGAGAATCGAAGTGCAACTCGCTGAAGACTACTCGAGCGGCGTTTTGGAATGGAAGATCTTCGACGAATAGGGCGCGCCACCCGAGCGGCAGTTTACTAAACCGGCTGTGGATGTTAGAGACAACCGCTGCACGGCAGCGTTTTCGGTCGCCGGCGGTCGGCGACCGGCAAGTGCGGCAGAATGGAACCGGGAAACGAAGGAGCGGTGACGAACAATGATCTGGAGCGTACAACGTGAGTTGCGCCGCAGTTGGCCAAGCACGGTCTTGACGCTGGTGATACTTGGAATCGCCTGGCACGGCTGCAAGAGAGAGCAGCAGCCTCAGGCCAAGCCCGAACCACAGGAGACATCGCCCGCCGAGTACCAAACGGGTACGGCCGTTGGTTGGTCGCTGGTGGTCGGCTTCTCGCAGGTCGGGGCACAGAGCGCCTGGCGCACGGCCGAGACCGGCTCGATCAAAAGCGAGGCTGCGAAGCGCAGAGTTGATCTGAAACTCGCCGACGCCCAGGGCAAACAGGCCAACCAGATCAAAGCGGTGCGTTCGTTCGTCGCCCAGAAGGTCGATGTGATCGTGATCGCCCCGGTGGTCGAGACCGGGTGGGAGTCGGTGCTGCGGGAGGCCAAGCGGGCGGCGATCCCCGTCATCCTGGTGGACCGCGGCATCGAAGTTAGTGACGATAGCCTCTACGTCGCCCTGATCGCCAGCGACTTTGTCGAAGAAGGTCGCATGGCGGCTCAGTGGCTGGTGAAGAAGACCGGCGGCCAGGCCAACATCGTCGAGTTGCAGGGCACAATCGGCTCCGCCCGGGCCATCGATCGCCGCAAGGGCTTCGCCGAGGTGATCGACAAGCACGAGCGGATGAAGATCATCAAATCTCAATCGGCCGACTTCACCCGGGCCAAGGGCAAGGAGGTGATGGAGGCGTTCATCAAGGCCGAGCGCGACAACATCGACGCCGTCTACGCCCACAACGACGACATGGCCATCGGTGCCATCCAGGCGTTGGAAGAGGCCGGGATGAAGCCGGGTGAGGAGGTCATCCTTGTTTCCATCGACGCCGTGCGGGCGGCGTTCGAGGCGATGATCGCGGGCAAGCTCAACGCCACGGTCGAATGCAATCCGCTGCTGGGCCCGATTCTGTTCGACACCATCAATAAGGTCCTGGCGGGCGAAAGCGTGCCAAAGTTCGTCAAACAGGTGAACGAGCTCTTCGACCAATCCGTGGCGGCGAAGGTCATCGATTCCCGTGGCTACTGACCCGATCCTGGTGATGCGGGTGATCGACAAGCGCTTCCCCGGCGTACACGCACTCGACCGCGTTGACTTCGACGTTCGCCCCGGCGAGGTTCACGGCCTGATGGGCGAAAACGGAGCGGGGAAATCCACATTGATCAAGGTGCTGGGCGGTGTCTACCTGCGCGACGGGGGTACGGTTCGCCTGGCCGGTCGTCCGTTCAACCCTACCTCACCCGCCCACGCCCAGCACGAAGGCATCAGCACCGTCCACCAGGAAGTGAATCTGATTCCCACCTTGTCGGTGGCGGAGAACCTTTTTCTTGGCCGAACCCGTGGGCGACACGCTGCGCCAATAGACCGGCTGCGTCGCTGGTGGGGTATCGATTGGCGTGAGCAACGTCGCCGCAGGCGCGGCATCGTTCAGTCTCGTTTTTTTTTTGAACTCTCGCTGGAGGCACGAAACCTTGTGGTCCGATGAGCGGTAGCTGCAACATGTGGTGTGATCGCCTGGTCAGAACCCACGGAGAGTACGAATTGCGAAGAGGTAAGGCACTAATAAAAATCGTGGGTTCGACAAAGCGCCCATCGTCAGGGGCTGGAATTGGGACGTTAGTCCCGATTCGCGCGCCACCGCCCCGTAGACTGGGGATCACCCGACTAGCAACAGCAGTCAGCGGATTGACAGCGAAAAGAGGAGCGCCGCGCGAGTCCTCGGTACCCTGCAGGGCATAGGACGGGGCGCGGCGCTGGACGAAATCGTATTGGTTATAGCCGGGTAAGCGTTGTGCGCCCAGCGGTAATGGAGAGGCGACGCTGGGCTGACCCGGCTATCGGAGAGAAAGCTATGATGGATCAGAAGGTGATCAAAATCACGGCCGTGGCGCTTTGCTGCTTGGGCGGCGTCGCACTCGGGACGATTTACACGTTTGTCGGGGAGGAGTGTACTGGGCCGGACCCTGTCTATGGCGTGACCAAGACAACTGGGAACCCCATAGTTGGTCATGCGACCCCAACTGCTACCCGAAGACGAGCGCTGACGACGGGACGATCCCCGTCCCGGAAACGACCACCGTCGTCGACCTGGGGAATACTGACATCACCATCGACGACTTGAGCGTCAGCAGCACTGTGCCCAGGACGGTGAGGTTTGTTGGGGACGCGACGCTGAAGGTCGAAACCCTCGTAATCACCGGTCCCGCCACGGGGGTGATCCCAAATGTGGTCGAGTTCCACGACGAAACGGAGCTCGAGGCGAAGTGACCCCGAAGGGATGACCCGCACGCCCGCCGCGTTCGTGCAGTGAGGGTCCGGGCGACAGAGCGCGCAGCGGGCGGTGGGTTAAACGTATTCTGGTGTTCGAGAAGGAAAGACGGAAACGCCCGTTCGAGCATTCAGTTTCGCCAAAGCGGATGAGCACATTCGGAAACCGGATGAATCGCGCAAGGAAAACGTCACGGTCGGATCGGTGTCTTGGGAGCATGGTCATGAAGTGTGGATTGCTGTTCGTGAGTCTGGCTTTTGGCGTCGGCGGGTCGGCCCTGGGGCAGGTTAACCTGCCTCAGGGCTTCGAGATCGTCGAGTTCGCGGAGGCGGATAAGACGAGGCGGTCCCCACGGATCAATAACTGCGGTGAAATCGTCTATGTGCAAGACCGCCCTGAGGACTCGAGGGTTTACCTCTACGACAACGGGAAGATCACCCGACTGACGGAAGCCGACCCCGGACGGGCAGTATCCGGTCCGGACACCAACGATGCCGGGGCGATTGTCTGGGCGCGTGGGTTCCTTGACCAACCCAAAACGTGGCGGATTGTCATGCTCGAAAACGGAGAACGGACCGCCCTGGGTAAAGGTAATTCACCCAGCGTCAACGCTCATGGTCGCATGTCTTGGGAGAAGTTCCGGTCGGTCGACTGCAACATCCACCGCGACATCATGTACTTTGACGGTGTTTCCGCAAAGCGCATCTTCCGCAGCAAGCTGACCGATCAGTCCTCCGAGATCAACGACGACGATTGGATCACGTGGGGCCATTCGAACGGCTGCGTGAATCCGTGGATTGGGGAGATCCTCCTGTATAGGAACGGGGCTCCCTCCGTCATTCCGTCCGCGGCTACGCAGGTACAGCTTCCCACCATCAACAATCTTGGGCAAATCGCCTGGGGTACACGGGAGGTGGGGATCGAGATGTGGCAAGACGGTCAGACGAGAGTTCTTACTGACGAGGGAAGAAACACGAGGCTCAATAACCTGGGCGACATCTACTTCCTGCGTTTCGATGGCCCAAATGGGACCCTGTGGGACGGATATTTGTATCGCGTATCCGGCGGGGAGCCGACGATCCATCGCCTGACGGAAGACAACGTCTGGAATACCGATGGTGATATTAACGATTGGGTAGAGGCGGTGTGGCGCTGGAAGGACGGGCCTGGGATCAAACACGGGGGATACCGGTTCATGCGCCGCATTCGCACCGGGGATTCCGAGTTCGACGGGGATATTGACCTGGTCGATCACGGCGCGTTCGCGGACTGCATGACCGGTCCCGGTCGGGTAGACCGCCTGTGCGACTGTCGATTCCTGGACATCGATCACGACGGTGACGTGGACCTTGCCGATTTTGCCCGGTTTCAGAATGGGTTTGGGGGAGGGTAGCGACGAAGCGACGAAGGGAGGGAAGGAGGCAATCGTGTCGTGTGACGGGTTGAAGACCTCTTCATACTGCACACCCTTTCATGAAGGTTGGTCGAAGAGTCCACGTTGGTTATCTAAGACCTTAATTCGCAAGCCTTTACGTCTCCCACGACGTAC
>Ga0114922_10000495_pt1 | contig 37745 bp, 35 predicted proteins | sample AartaG_FD_100975 | JGI IMG/M metagenome (GOLD analysis project Ga0114922, IMG submission 100975) | Deep subsurface microbial communities from Aarhus Bay to uncover new lineages of life (NeLLi) - Aarhus_00045 metaG | ecosystem: Environmental > Aquatic > Marine > Oceanic > Sediment | place... | reverse complement strand
CTTGCTCGTCCAGTACGAGAAACGGATGGACTATGGGTACGTCGCACACCATCTGGTCAACCTCGGAGTCGCAATTGCCCATAGCTATGGCGACAGGCGCCGCGCACCGGTTAATCGCCTCCGCAAGCCGCAAAGTGTCGTATCCGTCCGGCATAGGGTTGCGCGTGCCGTGATAGAACACGTCGCCCGCGTGGATGATCTTGTCCACGTCCGAGAAAGGACCGGCAAGCGCCCTCTCCCACGCCGAGAGACTCCCGTGCGTATCGCTTATGATACCGTACAGCATGACTTGCCTCCGATTCTTTGCCCCTGAAGCCGCCCCAATGCTAGCACACGGCGATTCGGCATTTCAACAGAACATCACAGGCGCTCCACGAAACCGAAAAAGGGCAGCCTGTGCTTCCGGCCGCCCAGTTCTTGACGCCCCTCTCTCGTCAACGCTCCATCTCGCTCCCGGTTATAAGCCAAACACCTCCCGCATCCTTCGTGGCTAATATCGTCAGGGTCATCCCACCCCCTGGCGTATCGAAGACAACGGGGCTGAGCGTCGCAGTATCACCCTTGACAACTATTTGCGTTTCAGCGGTGCCAACTTCAATAGACCACTCCTCGAACATCGGCACAATCCGTCGCAGCCGCGTCATAGCCTCCTCGTAGTTGGTGCCGTCTGAGCTTTCGTAGCTCTCCGAGTACAAGCTGATAAGCTTATCGGCGTCTCCGTCCACCAGTGCCGTCTCATACGTGCTTAGGAGTTCCCCGAGCAAGTCCTTGTCGCTTGGCCCGCGATTGAGCATTGTGCAACCGCCCGCAACGTATAAGAGCGCCAGAAGCGCTGCCAACACTCCAGGCGTTAGCGTTTTCCTCAAGTTGTCTCACCTCCCATCTCACTCCGTACGGTGGTCCCTGTTCGCCATGGCGTGGCGATACTACACGCCGCGCGCTGAGGTTGTCAAGCCGGGCCGGCCCAGTCCGGGCGTAAGCCCCCGCCGTTGACGTTGCCGGCGCAACTAGGTACAATATCACAAGCGTTGACCCCGAGGGGGACACTGGACCAATTTCCTCTTCAGTTAGAACGGACGTCGGGATAATGAGCAATCTCTGTATCAGAACATTCGGCTGTCAGATGAACAAGCGGGATTCTGAGATAATCCACAGTATGCTCGCCGAAAAGGGATACGTACTGGTTGACCGCGAGGAGGACGCGGACGTCATACTGTTCAACACGTGTTGTGTCCGCGAACACGCTGAACGGCGCGTCTACAGCCGGATGGAGCAGCTCGCCACACTCAAGATGCGACGTCCGGACGTCGTTCTGGCAATCGGCGGATGTATGGCCCAAAAGGAAGGTCGCAAGATTCTCGAAAGGCTACCTCACGTCGACCTTGTCTTCGGCACGGGCGCCCTGTACGATTTGCCCGCTCTTCTGGAACGCGCCGTTGCCGGGCACGGACCGGTGATCAGTGTTGACGGCGATGTTCGCCCAATCAGATCGCAGGCGGAGTTCGGTGCGCGGGAGACCAGTGTGCGCGCATGGGTGTCCATAGCCGAGGGATGCGATAACCAGTGCGCCTATTGCGTGGTGCCGCTGGTGCGGGGACCCGAGCGCAGCAAACCGGCCAAACTCATCCTGGACGAGGTGAACCGCGCCGTCGAGCAGGGACATACCGAGATATTCCTGTTGGGTCAGAACGTCAACTCGTACGGACATGACCTGGTCGGGGCGCCGGATTTCCCCGGGCTCTTGCAACTGGTCAACGACGTGTCCGGTGTGAAACGCATTCGGTTCACGACCTCCCATCCCAAGGACATGTCGCCGCGACTTGTCGAGGCGCTGCGCGACCTGCCGCACGTGTGCGAGCACCTTCACCTTCCGCTGCAGTCCGGGTCGACGCGCGTGCTGGACCTCATGAATCGCCGGTACACAAGAGACGACTACTTGCGCAAGATTGAATCGCTGCGCTCTGCAGTGCCGGGCATAGGGCTTACGACGGACATTATCGTGGGATTCCCGGGCGAGACCGAGGAGGATTTCGAGCAGACTCGGTCGGCTCTGGCGGAAATACGGTTCGATACGGCCTACATATTCAAATTCTCGCCGAGAGTGGACACGCGCGCTGAAACACTGCCCGGACACGTTCCGGAAAACGAGATCGTACATAGACACAGGGTACTGCTCGAGATGCAGAAGGAGATAAGCCGGGAAAAGGTCCTGGAGTCGGTCGGAACACGCCAGGAGGTGCTGGTGGAAGCTCAATCTGCAAAAGAGCCCGAGTACCTCACCGGCAGGACAAGGAACTACAAGGTCGTGCGTGTTGAGAGCGACGGCGTCCGCGTCGGCGACGAGGCGGAGGTGGATATCACAGAGGCTAGAGGTTGGACACTGTACGGCACGCTGACCGCACAGGCGGCCCTGCGGTCAGACGCTGTGAACGGTTGAAGGTGGGAGCGAATTGGCCAAAAAGAACTCAAAAAGGGGCGGTGAGACCCCGCAAGTAGCGATACGAGACCTGACACCGATGTTGCGTCAGTATCTTCGCGCAAAGGAGAGTTGTCCTGACTCGATTCTCTTCTTCCGCATGGGCGATTTCTACGAGATGTTCTTCGAGGACGCGGAGGTAGCGTCGCGAATACTCGAGATCGCCCTGACGTCGCGGGACGGCGGGCGGGCGGGTCGCGTACCGATGTGCGGCGTACCGCATCACGCGGCACAGGGTTACATGGCAAAACTGATCAAGGCCGGGAAGACCGTCGCCATCTGCGACCAAGTCGAAGATCCCAAACAGGCCAAGGGATTGGTCAAACGCGAGATTGTCCGCACCATCACGCCCGGCACGCTGATCGAGCCGTCGCTGCTTGAGGAAAAGAAGAACAACTATCTCGCAACACTGAACGTTCTTGACCGGAGCGCCGGCATCGCCTTCGTGGAGTTGAGTACCGGAGAGTTCCTCGCCACCGAACTGGACGGTCCTGCAACGCCGCAAAACCTCAGAGAGGAACTCGCCAAGATGGCGCCCGCCGAGTGTCTCTATCCGCTGTCAGTTGAAGGACATGAGTGGATAGAGACGCTGCAGGCCGACCTGCCGGATACCGCATTCAAGGCGGTCGAGGAAGACCTTTTCGACCGGAGTCAGGCGCGCCGGATGCTGCTCGACCACTACGAACTGCACTCTCTGAAAGGGTTCGGCCTCGAGAATCTGTCGGTCGCCATAGGATGTGCGGGCGCGGCTTTAGGCTACCTCATGGACACCCAGAAGAGCGACATCGTCCACCTGAAATCGATAAGGGTGTATTATCCACACGATTACCTTGTCGTCGACAAAGCAACGCAACGCAGCCTCGAGCTGCTCGCCACTATGTCTGAGGGTAAACGCAGCGGGTCGCTGCTCGGCGTGCTGGACTCGACGGCCACGTCAATAGGCGGACGGCTCCTGAAACGATGGATCACGCACCCGCTCGTGGACATCGTTCAGATCAGAAAGCGACATGAGGCCGTGGAGGAACTCGTTGGCGCACCTCAGGAAAGGAGCGTTCTCCGGTCGGTCCTCTCCGGCATCTCGGACCTGGAACGGCTTCTGGGCCGCCTGTCATGCACAAGCGGCATGCCGAGGGATATGAAGGCATTGGGGGATTCGCTGGGCAAGATACCGGAATTGAGGTTGGTCCTGTCAGGTTTTTCGAGCGAAATGGTGCGAGGATTGCGCGATTCGCTCGACGACCTCGACGATCTGACCGATCTGATATCGAAAGCGATCGTGGATCATCCGCCCGCCACGGTGACCGAAGGGGGGATATTCCGGGATGGATATGACGAGCGACTCGACGAGTTCAAGGGGCTCGTCCGCGACGGCAAGAGCTGGATCGCCTCGCTCCAACAGGACGAGATCAGTCGCACCGGCATAGCCTCGCTGAAGATCGGTTACAACAAGGTGTTTGGATACTACATCGAGGTGACGAAACCTAACGTGCACCTGGTACCTGCCGACTATCAGCGAAAACAGACCCTGGTGAACGCCGAACGGTACGTTACTCCCGCGCTCAAGGAGCGTGAGGAAGAGATAGTCCATGCGGACGAGAGGATGATGGAGCTGGAGTACGAGCTGTTCCAGGAGCTCAGACGCGAGGTCTGCAAACAGACTGCGCGGATACAAAAGGACGCGGAAATAATTGCGCAGACTGATGTGCTGCTGTCGCTTGCGGACGTGGCGACCTCAAACAGGTACTCCAAACCGGACGTTACAGACGAATACGGCATCGTGATAGAGGATGGGCGCCATCCCGTGGTTGAGAAGATCGGCGTTGACCGCGAGTTCGTGCCGAACGGTACCGTGATGGACGCGGACAACGCCTCGTTGCTGGTGCTTACCGGGCCTAACATGGCGGGCAAGTCGACATATCTCAGGCAGGTCGCCCTGATCGTGCTTATGGCGCAGATGGGAAGTTTCGTGCCGGCAAAACGAGCGCAGATCGGCGTGGTTGACCGTATCTTCACGCGGATCGGCGCGAGCGACAACCTGGTGCGAGGAGAAAGCACGTTCATGATCGAGATGAACGAGACAGCCAGTATCCTCAACTGTGCGACCGACCGCAGCCTGATAGTCATTGACGAGATGGGACGCGGCACCAGCACGTTTGACGGTATAAGCATCGCGTGGGCGGTCGCCGAATACGTTCACGACAAAATCGGCGCTAAGACACTGTTCGCCACGCACTATCACGAGCTGACAGAACTGGCGAAAGAGCTGAAACGAGCAAAAAACCTTAACGTTGCCGTGCGCGAATGGGGCGGTAAGGTCATATTCCTGTACCGCGTCGTGGACGGAGGAGCGGACCACAGTTACGGCGTCCAGGTGGCCCGGCTGGCCGGACTGCCTCAATCGGTGCTGGATCGGGCTCGCTTGATCCTCGAATCGCTTGAATGTGGCGCGTTTGCCCCCGCGGTCGGCAGGTCGATCCCGGCTCAGCAGCTGGCGCTGTTCCCACAGGAAAGCGAATCAGCAGTCCTGGGCGAGCTGGAGGAAGTCGACCTGGATCAGATGTCGCCGCGCGACGCGCTGGATTTCCTCTATCATCTGAGGAAGCTCTATCGTAAACCGAGGTAGACAACCTCTTGGTGTGGACAGACATCAATTACATGAGGGAGGACCACCACGATGGCCAAGTCGAGACAGTATGAGTTTGGACGCGTTTTTCTCGCTAGATTACCTCACAAAGGCGACCTCCTTGAATCGATCACGATGTTTTGCGCCGATAGTGAACTGGGCGCCGGTTTTGTCTCCGCGATCGGCGCCGTTCAGAGCGCGACTGTAGGATACTACGACCAGAAAGCCCACGAATACAGGACCATTTCCTTTCATGAACCTATGGAAATCGCCAGTCTTGCCGGAAACCTCTCCGTGAAGGACGGTCAACCGATGCTGCACGCGCACGTCGTCTTTTCGAGAGAGAACGGCAAGGCCGTGGGAGGTCATCTGATGAGCCCTACGGTCGTGTTCGCGGGAGAGGTGTTCGCCGTCGAGCTCTGCGGCGAGCCGCTGGTCAGGGAGTTTGACGAACCTACTGGTCTTCCTCTGTGGGCGGCGCTTCGATGAGGTTTGCCGTATCCTCGAGCTGCTCCGTCGCTTCGCGCGCTGCTTCCGTTTCGGGATACTTCGCGACGGCGGAAAGATAATAGAGACGCGCCGCGCCGCGTTTCTCTATCCGCTCGTAGAAACGCGCGATGACAAGCTGCTGCCGTGCCATGTCCTCGCGAAGCTCTGCGATTCTCGCTTCAGCCTCGTCGGCCTTGGGATCACCCGGATGCATCCTCAAGAAGAGTCTAAACTGCTCGACGGCCTTACGCGCGATCGTCTGATCGTACTCGGCGGGCAGCGCTTGCTTGCAGTAGCACATGGCAAGGCCGTACGTCGCCTGTCCCGCCCAATCGGACGACGGGTACTCGTCAAGCACCTTCTGATACTCGTAAGTAGCCTCAAGGTATCGTCCTGACGCAAAGTAACATTCGGCTACTCTGTACTGCGCTCGCGCGGCCGCTCGGCCAAAAGGCGCGTTCTCTATCACGCGTTGATACGTTTGCATTGCTCTGCGGACGTAGCGTCCGCGAAGGAACCTGAACCCTTCTGCGCGCGTTCCCTTCTGGTAGAACCGATCGGCGATCTCATACTGTTTCCCCATGACCTTGTCGAACAGATCTGACGCCGGCCAGTTCGATATTACCTTCTGGTACTCGGTGCTGGCTCGTTCGTAATCGCCCTGCGCCTCGTAAAGCTCCCCGACCTGAAACTGCGCCTGCGCACAAAGATCGCTGTCGGGGAAAAATCTAAAGAACTTCCTGTACTCGGAAGTCGCCTCCTCATAATCCCCGGCCAAACGCAGCTGACTTGCGTACTCGAGTTGAGCTTCCGCCGTCTCCTTGGGCTGATTTTTCGGGTTGATCCATCTGCCGGTCTCCGGAGTCCAGACCCATACCGCACCGGCGCTACCCGTAACAGCAAGATCGATAAGTAGGAATATAACGAAGGCCCAGACTACTCTACGATTGTTCAACAATACCCCCGTCCTGTTGCGCCCCTTTGAAATACTGGAAAATCTGCGGCGGCCGAGTCAAGAAGAGCCACGCAAAAAACGGCAGCACAACGCCTAGATTGGCGAGTAAGCGCGCAAAACCCGTCGGCGTCGTCAACCCTCGCTCCACACGAGCGACCAGAAGCGTGGACAGCTGAAGCACGTGCCACACAAAGAAAATGCCAAGCCCGATACACAACGCGCGGCACGTCCGCCGCCAGCCAAGACCCGGCGTCGCACCGACCAGCGTGGCAAAGGCTGTAATGTTTATCACCACCCACCCTGCCGGCATCATCCGCGGTATTCCGTCGCACATGAAGGTCAACTTCACCATAAACCAGTTCTCAGCAATTTGGGTCTCGGTGATCCCAAGTGCAGCCCGCCACTTCAACGCACCACTCACCACGTGGCCCAAGACATACGCGTACGGTTTCAGCAGCAGAACGAACAGCACCAGACTCAGAACCGCCACGAGCACAAATCTGAGTATAAACACACGGCTCTTCATTGAACTAATCCGTTACTGAGCAACGTCGTCCGGCCCCGCCTGGGAATCAGCGGCCTTGTCGCCCCGCTCAGGTTCCCGTTTCTTGACGACCTTCTCGATCCAAATTAACCATAGAATCACTACGAAAATGATAAAGACCGTCTGCCACACGTATACGTGGGCAAACTCGAACACCTCGCGGCTCTTGAACGCTCCGATGTACGCCAGACACGCCAGGCGCAGAATATTCACCACGTAAAGGGCAGGTACGCCCACACCGACAGCCAGGAGCTTCTTCCTGATGGTGGCTGGAAAAGCTATCACCGCGCCACAGAAGATCGCCATCGCCTCCACGCCTGAACACTCAGGAATTATGCGGACGACAAACGTGTGAAACGTAATCCGGCTCGCTTCAACCTCGACTGGGAAGCGTGAGATCCTGAGCACAAATGCAACGCTTGCGGCGATCATCTCGATGTACCGCTTCATGAACCGCGTCGGCTCAACAAGGCTGTTTATCCAGAAGATCAGCGCCACAATTATCGCGAACACCACCGCGAACCGCACCGGTTCCCTGCGCAGTACGTCTCTCAACTTATTAAATCCGAGCCGCTTACCCAATCTCGCCGGTATCCTTCCCCGTTGAGCTATTCATATCTCTCGGACCTCAGATTTCCTTCCCCAGACGCATACCTCGATCAATTCTAGCCTCATCACTGCAATTTTACCACTTTAGGGCAACAGCAATCAAGTCCACGGAGAACACCTCCGCGTTCACCTATATAATGGAGCTGTAGAGTCGCTCGTACTCGCCCACTATCAGTTCCGGGTTGAACCGCTGCACAGCGCGCGCTCTCGCCTGTGCACCAATTCGGCGGGCGGCTTCGGCGTCCCTGAGCACATCTATACCGCGCCTGGCCATGGTCTGCACGTCGCCAACGTCCACGAGAAAACCTGTAACTTGGTCCTCGATGAGCTCGGTAAGCCCGCCGCTGTTGCTCGCCACAACAGGGACCTCACATGCCATAGCCTCCAGTGCGGCCAGTCCGAAGCTCTCGTACTCGCTTGGGAGAAGGACAAGATCGGCGCATGGAAGGATGTCCTCAACGCGGTCCTGAGTGCCCAGGTATTCGACCCGGTCGGCGAGTCCGGCTTCATCAATCATGAGGTTGGCGGTGCTGAGCTCGGGACCGTCACCGACAAGAACCAACCTGCTCGGTACCTGCCGGTTGATGTGATCGAAGACGGCAACAACGTCCCGCACCCTCTTCACCGGGCGGAAATTCGAGACGTGCATGACAATCTTCTCGCCCGTTCGACTGAACCGAGACTTGTCGCACGTGCGGCGTTTGAACAAGTCAGGGTCCACGAAATTGTATATTGTATGGATCTGGCATTCGGTTTGGAACTCTTCCCGCGTACGACGTGTCAGCCAGCGCGACACGGCCGTGACCGCGTCGCTTCTCTCAATTGAGAACTTCGTGATCCGAAAAAAGGAGGGATCATTCCCAACGTACGTGATATCCGTACCGTGAAGGGTGGTTATGACTTTGATACTCGTGTTTTCGGTGACGAGCTTCGCCAGGATCGCGCACGTAGCGTGCGGGATGGCGTAATGTACGTGAAATACGTCGAGGTCTTGACGTTCCGCCACCTCCGCCATCCGAGCGGCCAGCGCAAGACTGTATGGGGGGAACTTGAAAAGGGGGTAAGTTGTCACTCCTACTCCGTGGAAGAATATATTCTCGTCGTATTCTGTTGTGAGACGGTACGGAAGATCGTAGCTTATGAAATGGACCTGATGCCCCCTTCTTGCGAGATGAACGCCCAGGTCAGTAGCGACCGTGCCGCTGCCGCCCAGCGTCGGATGGCACGTTACGCCGATACGCATGTTCTCAGCTCCACAACGCCACGGGGTCGCTCACCGGTATCGGCCCTTGGACGTTGAACGGTTCCCCGTAATTCACTCCTATCAACGAACCGAAAAAGCGGGCCCGGGCTTCTATCTCCTCAAGATATTCCTTTCGGCTCAGATAAGTCTGCGGACCGCGCTGTTTCGGGTGATGGAACTGCGACCTATATGCCCGAATAGCGCTCATTTTGCCGCTGAAACTTTCCGTAATGTCAACGACAATGTCAGGTACCTCTGAAAAAAGGTGCTCGTAGTAATGGAGAACCTTGTGAGGCGTGAACCTGTCTTGTCCGGTATCTATCTTTGCCAACCCCGCCATATAGGATGCGTCGCGGATTAGTTCAGCTGCTCTGGCGTGGTCCGGATGACGGGCAACGGGCGGAGGTGCCAGCACGATGGTTGGCCGGTACTCTCTTAGAACCGCCACGAGTTTCACCCTGCTATTGTGGTCGTTTTCGATGTTCCCGTCAGGCAGACCGAGGTTTTGCCTGGCTTCCACGCCGAGTATTTTGCCAGCGTCACGCGACTCCTTCTTCCTGCCGGTCGGCGTGCCGCGAGTGCCGAGCTCGCCGCCGGTGAGGTCAACAATCGCGGTGCTGTACCCAAGCACGTTCAATCTGTGGAGCGTCCCCCCCGAGAACAGCTCCACATCGTCGGGATGAGGTCCAAACGCCAATACGTCGACCTTCACGCTCCACGCTCCTTTACGGGCGAGGCGCGCCTCACCCTTTCAGGGCCTCAAGGCGACATCAACATGCCGGCAAAACGCACAACCAGACAGGCATACGCGGCAGCAACAAGGTCGTCGAGCATAATGCCGAGTCCGCCCTCTACTGCCTCGAACTGTCGTGCAGGAAATGGTTTTACAATATCGAAGAATCTGAACGCCAGAAATGCTGCGACCGCAGTGACCCATGACCGCTCGACCAGCGCCAGGGCCGCCATCATCGCGACCATCTCGTCAATAATAACGCAGCTCGGGTCGGTTTCTCCAGTCTTGCGCTCCATATGCCGCGCCGCGAGCGTGCCCAGAACGAGAAGGGCCACTGTCAGTACTGCAAACAACAGCTTGTGCGCACCCAGCAACCAGAATGCGAGCAGTCCGGCTACGCTGCCGAAAGACCCCGGAGCGACGGGAACGTACCCGAGATGCAGGACGGTCCCGATCGCTTCGAGCACCTTATCCGAGCTGACACCAGAGACCTTCTTATTGATCTTGTTTCGCAGCAACTGCAATCTACCCGACTCCAGACGACAAGATAAACCGTCGATGCTTCTGAAATAGAATCAACGCCGAAAACACTGTGAAGAACAGTACAAACGTGACGAGAACCAACGTCGTCGCGCGCATGCTCCGATCGTACACGTCAAGAAAGCCGGAACTTGCCGATTCGAAGAATTTAAGCATCGCTCCTCGTCCCGCCATAAGCACCAGGACTGTAATTGCACACACCATCTGCGATACCGCCTTGAGTTTGCCCCACTTTTGCGCGCCGATTACCGCACCGTTGCTTGCAGCGATTGACCTGAATCCAGTGACCAGTAGCTCCCGCCCCACTATTACGATGACCACCCATGATGGAATGCCCAGGTACTCTTTGTCCAGGAAACAGATAAAGGCGGCTGCTATCAGAACCTTGTCGGCAACCGGATCGAACAGTTTGCCGAAATTGGTGACCGAATTCCTCTTTCTCGCTATCTTGCCGTCGTAGTAGTCGGTGAGCGCAGCGCCCACAAATACTGCGAGCGCGAAAAGGTGCCCCCAGAATGTGTTCAGCCCCATGAGCACTACGAATAGCGGTATCACAGCTATGCGAGCCATCGTGAGACGGTTGGCCAGATTCATGTTTCGTCGACCCTCTTTCCGTTCAGATCATACTCCTCCGCGCCGGTAACCTCAACATCGATCATGGTCCCGGCACGCGGCGAACCACCCTCGACAAATATCTGGCCATCAATCTCGGGCGCGTCGCGATATGTTCGCCCAACCGCAACACTTTGATCCTCAGTCGATTCGCTTTCGATAAGCACGCGCAGCCTCCGCCCAATAAGACCTTTGTTGATCGCCAACGAGACCTCTCTCTGCACCTTCATCGCGGTATCGCGTCTCGCCTCCTTGATTTCGTCCGGTACCTGGTCCGCAAACGCAACGGCAGCGGTACCCTCTTCGGCAGAATATGCGAAAATTCCCACACGATCAAAGCACATCCGCTCCACAAAGTCCAGAAGATGTTCAAAATGTGATTCTGTCTCACCCGGAAAACCCACAATAAACGTCGTCCTGATCGCCACATCGCTGATTCTGTTTCTAAGCTTCTCGACGAGCTGGGCAGTATCGGCACTTGTCCCACGCCGGTTCATCCGCGCGAGTATATCGTCGTGGCTGTGCTGAAGCGGTATGTCGACGTATGGGACGACATTAGGCAGATCCCGGATTGCCTCGATCAGACTATCAGAGAAATGAGTCGGATACGTATACAGCACCCGTATCCACTCAATTCCGCTAATTCCCGACAAGGCGCGAAGCAACTTGGGCAGACTGTCGGGACTTCCTCGGTCGCTGCCGAAGCTGGTCGTATCCTGCCCAACCAGCACTATCTCTTTGGCGCCGGTTTCCGCCGCCGCCCGCGCTTCCGACACGACATCCTTCACGCTCCTGCTGCGATACCCTCCCCTCAAAGACGGAATCAGACAGTAGCTGCAATGGTTATCGCAACCATCCGCTATTTTCACGTACGCGTAGTGCGGGGGAGTTATCCTAACCCGAGGTGTAGCCTCCGTCGGCATGAACCGGGGCTTCTCGCCGATCCGGACGATCTTTCCGCCACCGGAGATTTCTCTCAACGCCTCGACGATATGCCGATATTCGCCCGCACCCAGCACGCAGTCAATCTCCGGAGGCACCTCCTCGCCTGCGAGTCGCCACCGCTGCGGGAGGCATCCTGTCACCACGATCTTGACGTCCGGGTTGCGACGTTTTTGCTCCAAAGCTTCCCGCAAGAAGCCGAGCGACTCCTCGACCGCAGGTCTTATGAAGGCGCACGTGTTGATGAGCAGTACTTGCGCATCCTCCGGCTCCGACACGAACTCAAACCCGTGCGACGCCAGAATGCCGATCATCACCTCCGTATCCGAATCGTTTTTCGGACAACCGAGGCTCACAATGTTGACTTTCTCTGCCGGCATGTTTCCGAGCAAGCTATTCTCCCAGCGCTGACGCAATCTCACACGCGCGCCGCCTATACAACATAAAGGGGCAGGTTCGAGAATATCTGTCCAGCGCAAGTCACAACAAGGCAGGCAGAAGCGCCCGCCCCACCACCCCTCTTCGCGAGCAATGGTGGCACAGACATTCGTGCACCGCGCTCGTCCAAGGAGAGTTTGTCAGACGGCGTGGCGTTGGATTCCCCTACCAACGCTCATGTCGCGGTATTGCCTATCACCAGACAGTAATACAGTATCCAGATTACGACGATGGCCACGGATATTATAGACCAGATGGTGAGGTTTTCGCGACGCTGTTCGGGAGTGGTCGGCAATAGATGCCAGCGCAACCGCGCCATCGAATCCGTCGAGGCACGCGTGCGCGTCCTCTTCATAAACGTAAACGGGAATCTCGATCCTGCGCCGTTGCAGTACAGATCGTTGTAACCCTCTATAATGGGGTCTGCATCCACCTCAAGGTATTCGCAGTAGGTTCTGAGGAACCCTTTGACGTACCCCTCTCCAGGTATTACCCCGAAATCCTCCTCCTCCAAAGCCTCCAGAAAATTGAGCGGTATGCTGGTATCTTTTGCCACTTGCTCCAGTGACACGGCTAGATTTGTTCTCTTATCCTTCAATAGGTTTCCGAGACTCAATTCTTCCATGACAACTCAGCACCACCCCGCGCCTCTGCTTAGAGGCGCTCAGAAGGGTCCCGTCGGCCGCAGAATCTCGCGCGGCTGACTACCCTGAGCGGGACCCACTATTCCCTTTTGCTCCATGGCGTCAATTAACCTTGCCGCCCGATTGTATCCGACCCTCAACCTCCTCTGTATCATAGAAATCGACGCTTGACCTGTTTCGAGGACCACGCGCACGGCCGCATCGTACAGTTCGTCTTGCTCCCCGATCAGATCGCGCGTGTCCGCGTAATTGTCCTGCCACTTCACCACTTCCTCGCGGTAGTGGGGTTCACCCTGCGACCTGAGGTGCTCTATTAGCGCGGTCATCTCGTCATCGGATACAAAGACGCCCTGCGTCCTAAGCGGCTTTGACGCACCGGCTCCCATATAGAGCATATCGCCGGCTCCAACGAGCCGTTCAGCACCGATCATATCAAGAATTGTGCGGCTGTCCACCTTCGACGATACTTGAAACGCCACGCGGTGCGTGAAGTTCGCCTTGATCACCCCGGTCACAACATCCACTGACGGTCTCTGTGTTGCTATGACAAGATGTATACCGACCGCCCGTGCCAGCTGCGCCAGCCGGAGTATTGCATCCTCCACGTCCGCCCTGGCAATCATCATAAGGTCCGCCATCTCGTCTATGAGAACGACTATGTACGGGAGCGGCTTCAGCTTGGGCACTCCCGACATGTCAACACATCTGCTCGATAGCTCGGCAAGCTGTTCGACCCTCTCCTCTGAAGGACAGATCTCACCGGACTTGATTCTCTCGTTGTAAATCTCGATATTGCGTAACCCGAGCTCGGTGAAAAGCCTGTACCGTTGCTCCATCTCGCGAATGAGCCAATCGAGCGACGCAGCAGCCTTTTTCGGGTCGGTCACAACCGGGCAAATGAGGTGTGGGATCTCGTTGAAGATCGACAGCTCCACCATTTTCGGGTCAATCATGAGCATCTCCACCTCGTCCGGCGAGGCGTTGAACAACATGCTGGATATGATCGACTTGACGCAGACCGTCTTGCCCGAACCCGTAGCGCCGGCTATAAGCAGATGCGGCATCATCCCGAGGTCGGCAACTACAGGGTCACCAGCTATATCCTTGCCGAGTGCAAGCGTCAGCCTGGACCTCGACTGACGAAAGGCTGGCGATTCCAACAGCTCCCTCAGACAGACGTCCTCGCGTACATCGTTGGGCACCTCCACCCCCACCCTACCCTTTCCGGGTATCGGCGCTTCCACCCTGACCCGGTGCGCTCTCAACGCCAACGCCAAATCGTCCGCGAGCGACACGAACTTGCTGACTTTCACGCCCGGCGCAGGTTCGAGCTCGTAACGCGTTATCGTGGGACCGCGCGTAACCTGAACGACGTCCGCCTCGACGCCAAACACGCGAAGAGTGCTTTCGAGCATCGCGCTGGTAGAGCGCAGATCCTTGCCGAGAGCGGTCCTCTGGGAGCGTTCCGGCAAATCGAGCATTGTCAAGCTCGGCTTCTTGTATCCGCCCCGTGCGGAATGTTGCGATGGTCTCTCAGAGACAGGCGCGGGTTCCTCCTCAGGTTCCTGGGCGGGCGGTGCTTTCTTATTGACACGTCTTACGCGCGCTTTTGGCGGCGCCTCCCGTTCGTCGGCAGGCTTGTCACGCTCTCTTCTTTGGGCAAGCCTGGATGATACGGCAAGTCGCACACTGGAAAACGCATCCCTGGAAGCTGTCGCGCACCGTGCCGTACCGCGGCCGATTCCCGCCAGTGCGATTATGAGCAATAGTTCCGTCGTCAGGAGTACGGAGATGATCAGTACGGTGCTCAGCACAATCAGGGCGCCAACCCGCCCGAACAGTCCGGCCAATCTGTAGCCGACATAGGATCCCAGCACGCCGCCGGGGGGCGCCGTACCGAGCTCTCCTGCCTCGCTTGCCAGCTCGAGCACGCTCGTCAGAGTGAATAACAAGAGGACCAGCCCCAGCAGCCGTAACCATAAAACACCTATGGGCTTATGTATGAGACGCGCGCAACCCCAGATGAGAAGTACCACAGGCACCGCAAGACATCCCCAACCAAGGGCAAGGTAAGAAGCGCGCGAAACAGCGCTGCCGACTACGCCTAGCGTCTTCTCGACGGCACCCTCCCCGCTGGAGAAGGTTATGAGAACGTGCGGGCTGTATGCGAAGTAGCAGACGAACAGAAGGATTGACAAACCTATTAGGAAGAGACCGGCTATCTCGCTCCGCCTCTCCTCTGGAAGCCCCTCAAAAATCGCCACGTATTGCCCCTCACCTTGCGTTCCACACGTAGTTCGTTGCTACCGCACCGCCGAATCCGCCCCACCGCTACATTATTATAGCAGAAAACCGTCAATGGCAACAAATCCGTGATGAAACCTCTTGACAGGTCGCGGCAAATGATGTAGATTCCCACGCAAGAACCTGAGAACGAGGCGGAAGCGTCATACCGAGGAGAAGACCACAATGGCGGATAAGACTGTCGCGGTAATCGGCGCGGGGAACGTTGGCGCGACCGTCGCGTCGCGCATAGTCCACCGCGACCTCGCGGACGTCGTGCTGTGCGACGTTGTGCCGGGAATGGCGGAGGGGAAGGCTCTGGACCTTCTGCAGGCCCTGCCGTTAACTGAGTCAGCTTGCACTGTACGCGGCGCGAACAGGCTCGACGAGATAGGCGACGCGGGCATCTTCGTCGTCACCGCCGGGATGCGGCGGCGTCCGGGAATGTCGCGTTCGGACCTTCTCAAGAAGAACACCGAGATCATCGGAGGAATCTGCAGACAGATCGCAAGGCAGTCGCCCGATTCTATTATTATAATGGTGACAAATCCTCTTGACGTCATGACTTACGTGGCATTCCAAGTGACCGGTTTCGAAAGTGCCCGCGTGATAGGAATGGCCGGCGTGCTGGACTCCGCGCGCTTTCGCGCATTCATCGCGCAACGTGCCGGCGTTAGCCCCGGAGAGGTTGACGCGCTGGTCATCGGGGGGCACGGCGACTTGATGGTGCCTGTAGTCAGCCGCGCGACGGTTTCCGGAACGCCACTGCGCGAGACGATGTCTGAACAGGAGATCGACGAACTCGCTGAGCGCACGAGGAACGCCGGCGGCGAGATTGTCTCCCTGCTGAAGGATGCCAGTGCGTTCTACGCGCCCGGCGAATCCGTCGCGACGATGGTGGCGAACATAGTCCGCGACGAGGACGAAATACTCAGCGCCAGCGTGATGCTACACGGCGAGTACGGTATCAATGACATTTATCTCGGCGTACCGGTGAAGCTTGGACCTGCCGGCGTGAAAGAGATCGTCGAACTCCCGCTCGAACCCACGGAAACGGACGCCCTGCACCGCTCCGCCGACCACGTTCGCCGGAACATTGCGCAGCTTGACCAACTCCACCTCTATTGAACCATTTTGCGGCAGGGACTATCTCTGGTAATCCCGGCACCGTCATTCGTTTAAGCCAAAGTCCGATTGCACCTACACAGATAAGCAGGTACTTGTGGGGGTGTTGACAAAGGGGCTGACCGAATGCTTGTGCCTTTCGGCTGTTACCGCTCCATTCTCCCGTCATTGCGGGCGAAGCGTCGCAATCTCTTTCGGAAGAACGCGTTGCACAGGGCCAGATTGCCGCGTCGCTAAGTTCCTCGCAATGACGAGCAAGATGCTTTGCCGTTCCAAGCGGCGGTTCCGTCCCTTTTGGCGATATTTTGACACATTCGTGCCAGTTTGATATGGTGTGATTGATTTTCGTGGACTGAAACAGAAGAACGATCCGGACGGAATCCTGCGTCATGATGGACTGTCCGCCGGACAGGTGTCATTTTATGCGCTAAGACCACCTGCATGAATCGGAGGAGAATGTTGATGGTGGCCAATATGTTGAGGCAAACGATTGCATTGCTTCCTGACAAGGAGATTCTGGTAAGGTTCGTAGTGGAGCGGGAATATGGCCTACAAGGAGCAGCGACAATAACTGAGAAGAGGGCACGATGAGGACAAAGAGAATAACCACCGTATTGTCCATAGGCGCAATCACCGGGTTTATCCTGGGTTTTGGCGTCTCTCTTCGTTTCATTATAGCGAATCGGTATATCCAGTATAAGATGTTCAGGTTGGTTGTTTTCAGTCTTCAGGAGTCTTTGAGCAGATGGGCGTTGTTGCTCATTATTTGGTCATTTGTCGTGTTCGTTCTTGTGCTGCTGCCCCCGTTGATAGCAAGGCTTATATGGAAATCATTGCTTTCAGATACGATCGAAGTCCATGTCAAAGACGAAGAACGTTTGTGGAAGGTTCTTTCGGCCTGTCTTATTTGCCCTGCGTTTTTCCTTTATGGTGGATGGGCGATTAACCATTATTGGCTGCCCCATAGATTTCATCCCATAAGCTTGTTAAGTGACGTAGGAATCCTGGTTTTTACGATGTTCCTGGGGTGGATTTTGCTGAAAGCAAACTGGGAGAAGGTCTTCAGGTTTTCAAGGAGAATAGCGTTCATTTTAGTCATCGTTCTGCTAATTCTGAACTTATGCGTTCTCATTGACAGCAAAATCGGCCTGCCAAAAGGTCCGAACGTCATCCTAATAATGGTGGATACTCTGAGAGCAGACCATCTCAGTTGTTACGGATACAGTAGAAACACCTCACCCATTATTGATCGATTGTCCGGGGATTCAGTGCTGTTCAGAAACGCTATTTCCGCCGCCCCATGGACTACCCCGTCTATAGCGAGTATATTCACATCTCAGTATCCCGCACAGTTGGGTTATGAAGACCAGCCTGTAGTACTAGGCACGGAATCTTTGACATTGGCGGAGATATTCAGAGAATACAATTACAGTACTAAAGGCATAATCTCTCACGTCTACATTTCTCAGGAACTGGGATTTGATCAAGGATTTGACTCGTATGATGAGGACAATGCGAGAGGTCATCTTCATATCTCGTCTCCCTCGGTTACGAGAAAAGCTATCTCTTATGTTGAAAACCAAAAGAATGATAGATTCTTCTTGTTCCTACACTATTTTGACCCGCATTATTCCTATATGCTACATGAACGTTACAATTACTGCCCGGATTATAATGGTCCACTGCAAAGTGGGCTACCGATACGAGAACTACGAAAAGAAGCTCCGGACATGTCGACCGATGACATCGCATATATTAAGGCTTTATACGACTCTGAGATAAGCTTTACAGACAAGTATATAGGGGACTTCTTAGATAAGTTAAAAGAGTTGGGGCTATATGAGAATACGTTGATCGTCTTTACCGCCGACCATGGCGAAGAATTCCTGGAAAGGGGCGATTATTGGATCGGACATACCAAGAAATTATATCAAGAGCAAATCCATGTTCCTTTAATAATGAAATTGGCAGGAGATAATAAGCAGGAAATCATGGAAGAACATGTTGGACTAATAGACTTGATGCCAACAATTATTGATTGCGCAGACTTGAGCATTCGTAACGAATATGGATGCGAAGGTGACGTTGTGGATCTAGGCGATGGACGGCAACAAAGAAGTGAAATAATAATCAGTGAAACAAGAAGATGGGCTACTCTACAGTCGCTGATATGGAAGGGATGGAAACTGATTTACGACCCAACAGCGGGTTCAAGAGAATTGTACAATCTAACAAATGATCCGGCAGAATCCAAAAATGTCGTGATGGAAAACGAGGAAGTTCTAAGGGAAATGGAGACAATTCTGCAGGATTGGAATGACCGCATAGCTCTGGGAAAAGCGCGAACGAAAGGACGGCAACCTGCGTTTACAGAAGAACAGAAAGAACGCCTAAGATCCTTAGGTTATCTTCGCTGAAATGGTGGTTCCCCGTTGTGCATAACTTGCGGATTCATGGGTTTGCGCCCCAGCGTCGCTCACACCTCGCTCGATAGAACGGCTAGGTTGAGATCTTGACCATACCGAATCTGATGAGTTCCTTGAGAATATCCATGGCTCTCGCTTCGAGCTGGTCGTGAGGCGATGGGCACGCCGAAACCTCAGTTCAACATGCTATCGGGCAGTTGTCGGCGGACAAGGTAAGTGATGGCGAGCAGCGTGTGTATTACAGTTGCGACGATGCCCGCATGCATGGGCTCTATCACCGCCGGTAAGAAGAACGGGACGGCGATGAATCCCGCAACTACCATCTTCCACTTCCAGGTCACCTCAATCAGGAGCGCCACACACAGAGCTAATACGAGTATACGCACATCGCTCACCCCCTTCATCCTCCCCATTACTGTTTACACCTGAACCGCCGGTTTATTCGCAGCCGGCTCCCGGTGCGGTACCAGTGCTGGTCAAAACGTGGCCATAGCAAGCGCCTGTCCGGAGCACGCAGGTTGTCTGAAAAAGTTGCCGATCGGCCGCAGATATGCCATGTGACGGCCAGGAAGGCCTGTCGCAACATATTGTAATATATGATGTTACATCATAGCCTTACTACAGATTGAACCATTTCCTCTGATGCCCCGCCGGTTTGCATAACCGCGTTTTATATGGTATAATTTTTACGAAAGCCGTGTGGGGCGGTACCACACGCCACTAGTAACACCAAAACGGGGGCAGATATTCACCATGCTGTCGGTAATCGAGGTTAAATGTCCGCATTGTGGCGCGGTTGGCCAGATAATCGTACCTCCTCTGGGCCAGATTACCATCGGGCCCTGCCCGCGCTGCCAGGAGCTCGTAGTGCTTTTCGAGGGCCACGTGTTCCCGTTAGACAGAGAAACCATGATCTATGGAACCACGCCGCAGAAGCGCAAGCATCTTTGCTCAACTCTGACCCAATACCTGAAAGACCAGGTTGCGGAACTCATTCCTGACGATCAAGCACTAGATGTGCCCGCATTTGCCGCCGAAAAGAAGACGCGGCGCAAGAAGAAGGCCAAGCCGTCCGTGCGCAACCTTAAAGATCGCGGGATATCCAAGAACGAAATTGAGGACTTCCTCCGTATAGACATCCCGCTCTTGTCCAAGAAAGAGTATTTCGAGCGGTTCTTCGGTAAGATCTTCGAGAAGAAAGACAAAGAAAAGTCCTGACTCGGAGTCGCCCTCGTCCAGCGCTCATAGTACGCACCATCTTCATGACACCGGCAGAGCAGATCCGTGTGCTGGCCCCCTGCCCTACCGGTGCGAGACCCGCTTCGCAAGCCGTTACTGCCTTGACAAACGGGTAAGTCGACTCGTATAATCTTCGGAGGATCAGCAGGCAGCACCTATCCATTGTGAATTGATACGCAATAGCATCTCGTTCTGGTCGGCACATAGATGAAGGTGTAACGGTTCGTCATGAAGAAGACCGTGTCGGAGACTAAGAAAGAGAGGATCGAGGCGCAACGCAGGCGTGTGACAACGGCAGCCTCGGAACAAGGTCTCTCCCCAGTGAAACGTGCGGAGGCAGAGCTTAATTTCCTGCTCAAGAACTACGACCCGCACAACGAGAACAAAATAAGGCTGTTGCTGGAAACCCTGAGGACAAAGGGCGGCTATTACGATGGGACGTTCACCAAATACAGGAACATGTTCAGGAAGGCCGCCCTCAATTATGAGAAGAGCACACACCCGATCTGATTCTCGGGGGAAAACAATAGCGAGGAGACTGTCGTATGGTCACGGTTACGCAGCTGAAAGTAGGTAACGTGATACTCCTGGAAGGAGAGCTGTATCGCGTCATATCTCTCAAGCACCTTGTGCAGCAGCAGAGGCGCGGGTTCATATCCGCAAAACTCAAAGGCGTCAGCAACGGTGTGAGCCTGGAGCGCCGGTTTCGTTCGGGCGACCGCGTGGAACAGGCCATACTGGACACGCGCCAGACGGAGTTCCTATACAGCGCGGGGTCGGAGCACGTTTTCATGGACGTCGAGACGTACGAGCAGGTCTCGCTGGGCGAAGAGTCGCTGGGTAACGCGCTACTCCACCTGACGCCCAACGGGCGAGTCAAAATACAGTATCACAATGGTACCCCTGTCGGAGTCGAAGTCCCTATCTTTGTAAATCTCAGGATCGACGAAACAGAGCCCGGGCTGAAGGGGGCAACCGCCACGGCGTCACCGAAAACAGCCAAGCTCGAAACCGGGCTCGTCGTGCGTGTGCCCCGGTTCCTGGAGGTGGGGGACGTTGTCAAGATAGATACGCGGGACGGTTCTTTCGTCGAACGGGTCGAAACGTAGCAGGGTATGCTGACTCGCACGACAGGTATTGTGGGCTCGTTACTCTTCCCAGTCAGGTTCGATTCTAAGGAATCCTGTTCTCCTGCCACGCTCGAAGAAAACCGCAATCTCCTTCGGCTTTCTTTCCTTAATATCGGCTAGAAGCTTCTTGAACTCCTCGATAGTTGTGACCTGTTTGCCGTCAACCCTCCTGAGAATATGGCCCGGGAGCAGACCGGCCAGACTTGCCCACCCAGCCCTTTCCACCTGGTCAACAACAAGCCCCTCCGTCCCGGGGTCAAGATCAGCGCCGAGAACATAGTCCGCTGTTATCTCTCTTACCGTCAGGCCGAACTGCTTGTCTTCATACTTCTCTGCTTCCGCAGCCGTTTTTGGACTCTCCTCCAGTGGGACGCTTAACTGCATCTCCTCACCGCCTCTAATCAACGTGATTGGAGCATCTCTTCCGACCCCTGACTCGCGCACCATCCTCATGAAAGCTCTCGCCTCCGCATCCTCCTTCGCGGAGACCGGCTGTCCGTCAAACATCTTGATCACGTCGCCGCGGAGCAAGCCGGCGCGTTCGGCCGGCGAGTCCTTGATAAGTGTGCTCACGACAATACCGCCGGCCTTTTCGAGCCCCCAGTACTGGGCGAGATCGTCCGTCAGCGGTTGAATGAAAACTCCCAGGTATGCCTCCGGGACCTTCGTAGGCGGATTCTCGATGAGATGTTGGAACAGGTCGGCAGTGTAAATCAGCGCATAGCCAGCTCTAATGTAGATTTCGCCGCCTTCGCTTCGAGCAAGGTCTTGCCCGATTACCCCAACGGCTTCCCCCTCGGCGTTGATGACCGGTCCTCCGAGCATGCCAAACGAAGGCGCGGGGCTGGCAACAAAAACGCGTCTGGGAGTCTCTATCACGGATGCCACGTGTGCCAACATGAACGTCCTCTCGAAATCGAGCGCTTCCGGCAACACACCGAGGACCATGATCTCGTCGCCGACCGCCAGCGAGGGCTCCCTGACGAAAGTGATGAAAGGTAGATCCGGTTCGGTGTCGCGATTGACAAGCTTCACAAACGCGACGTTAATCCTCTTGTCCTTTTCCAGCACCGTGGCGTCATACTGCTCGCCGGACGGCAACCGGACGCGCACATTGAACGGCTTCACGTCCGGCAGAGAGACGTGTCCCCGGACCATTATCAGCCCTGTACCGCCCACCACAATGCCTGTACAATAGCGGTCGCGCTTGACGTTCCTCTGTGCTCGAGGATCATAGTACTCCGTGGAGTAATCCACGGTAACCAGAGCGTCTTTGAACCTGTCGACCACCTCGCGTATCTTCTCGGGGCTAAACGTGGCGTTTGCCCCACCCTCGGGTTCGGCTGCCGCGCCGAAACCCAGGACCGCTCCCGCCACAAGCACGGCAAAAGCACTTGTGGCAAACCTTCTTCCTCGCGTCCCGCAGCGACTACTCGTCATTCGTCAACTTTCTCCTCGTCCCAGGTACGCTTGAGAAGGACAAACCTCGTGAGCGGTCCCCTTTTCGCGTCAAGCAGAACAAGCTCCTTCTCCTGCTCTGTGATCCTCTCGTACAAAGTGTTGAAAGATTCCAGGTCGTCGACAGTCGTACCATCCACACCGAGGATAATCTCGCCAACCGTCAGCGCCGCATTGTTCGCCGGGCCACCAACACGGACACCCGACACGACCACACCCATCTTCCTGTCGAGCTTGGCCAGTCTCGCCATGCTCTCCGTGACCTCCCTCACCGTCAGCCCCCACTCTTCGCACTCCAGTTCCTCCCCCTGAAATGCGCCCTTTGCCGCTGTTGTAACAGAGAAAGTCCGGGACACTCCGCCCCGCAGCGCGACGATCTCCACTGTTTCTCCGATCGGTGTGTCGGCGATGAGCTTGTTTATAGCAGGCAGCTCTTCCTTGAACTTTGCAGAAACCGGCACGCCGTCATAGCTGACAATAATGTCTCCGGCTGCCAACCCGGCCCCCAAAGCCGGAGAGCGTTCTGAAATCCCTCCGACCAGGACACCACGCGTCTGCTCGAGTCCCGGCAAACTCTCCATCTCCTGCAGGTCGACGCCGATCCAGCTTCGACTGACCTTCCCGCTTTGTATCAACTTGTTCTTGATCTCGCCGACGACGTTGATCGGTATGGCAAAGCCGAGGCCGGTCGCGCCCAGCAGTACGCGTGAGTTTATTCCCACAACCTTCCCTTCAAGATTAACAAGAGGTCCGCCGCTGTTCCCCCGGTTTATCGCGGCATCTGTCTGTATCCACGTATGATAGGGGGAAATGCCAGTGGTCTCGTCGCCAAGATACCGGTCCGCCGCACTGACAATGCCGAGAGATACGGTTCGCGATAGTCCGTGCGGGCTGCCCATGGCGATCACCCAATCGCCGACACGCATCTGGTCCGAGTCCCCCAGCACGGCATAAGGCACCTCATCGCCCCGCTGGCTCAGGTCGAGCTTCAGCACGGCTATATCAGTGAACTCATCCACGCCCACCACTTCCGCAGGAACATCCTCCTTGCTGTCAAGCGTGCACTTTACACTGCGGGCTTTTGCAGCAACGTGGCTGTTGGTAATGACGTAGCCGTCAGGGCTTATGATCACGCCGCTCCCTGTAAAAGGAATCTTCCTTCTCTCGCCGGCAAGATAGACCTCTTTGATCGGCTTAACGTGGACGACGGCGGGCATAACATTGCGTTCCGCCGCTATCAGTCTCTCTTGAACGGAGCCCTGCAGGGCAAGGCGGGCTACCGAACAACCCTGCACGGCTAAACCGGTCACTGCTAATGCAATCAGGACTGCGCGGTCAAGCTTCACTTTCGTTCCCAACCTCCTTCGCACGCACCAAAAACGCCGCTTTTCTACAACAGGACAAACGCCCAAGCCTGGATCATTCTATAACAACGGCACCCCAGTTGTCCAGTCCTGATTCTGTACTGTGGTGCCGCACGCAGCGGCGGAGTTGGGCAGCTCTCTCCATTTCTTGCTTGACTCTTTCCTGTGGAATATGTTAGGAATGAGGCAGGTCTTTTCACGTTTGATGATGAATCGTCGGGTGAAGTTATCCGCACCTTGGGCCGATATGGGGCCGGAGAGTTGGCGTTGCGCGCGGACACGTATAGCCGGAATCTGGCGTTTCAGTAACTTGCCGAGGGAGGTTTGGCCATGAGCGGTAACGACAAAGCTAAAGAGGATGTAGTACGCAAGGTTGAAGACAACAACGTGAAGTTCATAAGATTGTGGTTCACGGACATTCTCGGGTTCCTCAAGAGCTTCGCTATAACCACGGACGAGCTCGAGGACGCCCTGGAAAGCGGCAAGGGGTTTGACGGTTCATCCATCCAGGGTTTTGCCAGAATCGACGAGAGTGACATGATCGCCATGCCCGATCCGAACACGTTCACGATACTGCCCTGGCGACCACAGGATAAGAACACGGTCGGGAGAATGTTCTGCGACATACTGCGGCCGGAAGGGGAACACTACGAGTGTGATCCCAGATGGGTCCTCAAGCGCAACTTGCAGCGGGCCGCCGACATGGGCTACACGTACTGGATAGGTCCGGAGCTGGAGTACTTCTACTTCGCGTCGGCCAAAGGAACTCCGGAACCCCTGGACGAAGGTGGCTACTTCGACTTGACGCCCCTGGACGTCGCAAGCGATCTCAGGCGGGAAACGGTACTCGCGCTTCAGGCAATGGGAATCCCCGTGGAATACAGCCACCATGAAGTGGCTCCCAGCCAGCACGAGATTGACCTGAGATTCTCCGACGCGCTTACTATGGCTGACAACGCAATGACCTACAGGCTTGTCGTCAAGGAGATCGCTCTGCTCCACGGCGTGTACGCGACCTTCATGCCCAAGCCGGTCTACGGGCAGAACGGCAACGGTATGCACGTGCACCAGTCGCTGTTCCGAGGAGACAAGAACGCGTTTTTCGACCCCAGTGACAAGAGCCATATCTCGAAGGTCGCAAAACACTTCATAGCGGGCTTGCTCGAACACGTATCCGAGATCACCATCGTGCTCAACCAGTGGGTCAACTCGTACAAGAGGTTGGTGCCCGGGTACGAAGCGCCGGTGTACAAGTCGTGGGCTGTCAGGAATCGCTCAGATCTGGTACGAGTCCCGGAATACAAGCCGGGCAAGGAACGATCAACACGGATCGAGCTGCGCTCGCCCGATCCTGCATGCAACCCGTATCTCGCGTTCGCGGTGATGCTTGCCGCAGGTCTTGACGGCATAGAAAACGAGTACGAACTGCGCCCGCCCGTTGAACGCAATGTCTACGAGATGACCGAGCAGGAAAGGGACGATCTCGGGATCGGGGCAATACCTGATAACCTCTACGCGGCTGTCAAGGCTGCCGAGAACAGTGCGCTTCTCGAAAAGGCTCTCGGCGAGGAGATGTTCTCAAAGCTCCTTGAAAACAAGCACATCGAGTGGGAGAGATATAGTCGTCAGGTCACGTCGTTCGAGCTCCAGGAGTATCTGGGAATTCTTTGAGTGCAGGACGTCGAACGTGAGTCATTTTCGAGCTGTCGGATAGGAGGAACTGCATTGGTGAGCGGGCAAAATCAGAATCAGGAGGAGCCTGAAGCAGCTCAACTTGAACGCACCCTTAAGTCAAGAGCGGAGAACGGCCGCATTGACTGTCGAGCTGCTTTTGATGCAGCGAACGAGCTGGGCGTATCGCTGGATGTAGTCGGAGAAACGCTCAACAAGCTGGGGATAAAGATAGCGCACTGCCAGTTGGGATGCTTCTAGATCCAGCCGTACTTCTTCATCTTGTGGTACAGGGTAGTGCGGTTTATGCCGAGCATGGCAGCGGTCTTGTGGCGATTCCACTCATTCTGTTTGAGCGCTCTATCAAGGATGGCCTTTTCCGCTGTATCCAGCTCCTCCTTGAGGGGACCCACTTTAGCGCTGTCGTCGCGTTCAATCCCTTTGTTGTCCTGAAGCACCTCCGGAAGGTCTTTCGCAGTGATATACCGACCCTTGGCCAGTATGATGGCGCGTTCCACCGCGTTTTCAAGCTCGCGCACGTTCCCCGGCCAACTATACCGAGCCATCATGTCCAAAGCTTCGTCCGCTAACCCGGCCACATCCTTGTGATTGCGCTCCGCGTAGGACTCGACGAAATGTTCAGCTAAAATCGGTATATCTCCGACACGTTCGCTCAGGGTAGGTAGATAGACCGGGACAACATTCAGCCTGTAGTACAGATCCTGTCGGAACTTGCCCTCCTTGATGAGCTGGTCAAGGTCTTGGTTGGCGGCGGCGATCATGCGCACGTCCGCAGTAAGAGTCTCATTGCTGCCGATCTTCTCGAACCTTCTGTCTTGAAGCACCCCGAGGAGCTTGACCTGGAGCACCAGCGGAAGCACGTCTATCTCGTCAAGGAACACGGTGCCGCCTTTGGCCGCCTCGAACTTTCCGATCTTGGTGGCCACCGCGCCGGTGAACGATCCCTTGACATGGCCAAAAAGCTCGCTCTCGAGCAGATTCTCCGGCAACGCGCCACAGCTGATCTCGACCAAAGGAGCGTTCCTGCGCGGGCTGTTGTAATGCACACAGCGCGCTACCATAGTCTTGCCGGTCCCGCTCTGGCCGTGGATCAGCACGGTCGCCTCCGTCCCGCCAACGGTCTCAATCAGACCGAAAACCTTCTGCATCTTGATGTCGGATCCGAGAAGGCTGTTCAGATTGAACCTCAGGCCGAGCCTGCGTTTGAGACTCTCGTTCTCCTTGCGAAGTCTCAGGTGCTCGAGCGACTTATCAATGACGAGCTTTATTTCGTTGTCGTTAAGAGGTTTCGTTATGTACTCATACGCGCCCGCTTTTATGCCGTTGACAGCGTCATCTATGCTCCCGTAACCGGTCATAAGTATGACCACTGTATCCGGTGAGGACGACTTGATCTTTGACAGAAGCTCGAAACCGCCGACCGTCGGCATCTTCACGTCTGTCAGCACAACGTCAACGGAGGATTGGTCGAGTTTCCTCAACGCCTCGCTCCCGTCAGATGCGGAATCTACCTCGTAATGCTCGATCCGGAGCATCTCTTGCAGCGACTTCCTTATGATCGGGTCGTCATCAACTACCAGTATGTGTTCGTTGGCCATGTTTCCTTTCCGGCAATTTCCTATTCAGACGTCAAATCGCTCTTCAACGGCAGCTTCACCGTGAAAGTAGTCCCCTCGTCGACGGCGCTCTTGGCTCGGATATCGCCGCCGTAGCGCTCAATGATCCGTTTGCATATGGAGAGCCCCAACCCAACACCTTTTCCTATTTCTTTGGTCGTCACGAACGGCTCGAAGATCTTATCCATCATGTCCGACGGTATACCGTGACCGTTGTCCGTGAATACTATCCGGACCGTATCGTCGTCCATGCATGTCGTAATCGCCAGTTTACCGCCGTCCGGCATAGCGTCATAAGCGTTCTTGACAAGATTCGCGCACACCTGGTGAAGTTGTCCTCCCCGCACCGTCAGACCGTTCTCACACAGATCAAACGTGACCTCCACCCCCTGTGAGGCAGCCATGGGAGCCATGGCGGTCACAACCTCTTGCAGGACCTCATTTACGTTGACGGACCGGTTGTCGGCGCCGGTGCTCTTGCGCGAAAACGAGAGAAGCGCCTTTATGATGCCGGCCATCCTGTTAAGTCCGTCTCTCGCGTCCTCGAGGTACTCGCCAACCGGGCTGCCGAGATCCTCCTGCGCCAGCGACAGGTTGACAAACCGCAACACGCCATCCAGAGGGTTGTTCAACTCGTGCGCCACACCTGCGGCGATCCGCCCCACAGCAGCTTGTTCCTCCGACCTCGCGAGCTCGCGCTCCAGAGCTACGTGGGCAGTTATGTCCTCAACGACTAGAACGCCTCCGACTATGTTGCCTGACGACGAGCTGAACGGCGCAACGTACAGTTTCAAAGTCTTCTCGCTGGCGGGGTTACACCATCTCACCGGTTCTAACCTGTGGGTCGCTCCCTCTCTGAGCGTATCGAGCAACGCCTTTTCCAACTTCTCGCGTTCGATATCGAAACTGAGCTCCAAAACGTTCATCCGGAGAAAATCGCCGGCATCTCTGCAAAAGATCTCGCCAAAAGCTCCGTTACAGAAGTTGACCCGCAAATCGTACCCGAACACGGCGACTCCAAGTGAAATGCTGTCAATGATGTTACGATTATGGTCTCTGAGGTAGGTGATCTCCTCAACCGTCTCCTGAAACTCCGCCGACAGCCGTCCTATCTTCTCCCTGAGCTGCTCGTTCGTTTCAAGCTCAGCCTGATGGGCAAGGAACCTCGCGGTCACAACCGCAGCATTTGCCGCAAGTACTGACAGAAGCTCGACATCCGTCTTGGTGAACGGCGTACGCTCTTTCTTGTCGCTCGCGCTCATCACTCCGACCAGCTGGTGCGCGCTCACGAGCGGCACACAGAGGAACGAACCGGTTTCATACCTTTCGGACTCTTTCGCCTCGAACCGCGGGTCCGCGCCGATATCCGTCACAGAAAGCGCCTGACGCGATTGAGACAAGCCCGGCAATCCCCGAGCCAATTCCCTGTCTGGTGCCCAGGATCGATTCCGCCAGCGGGCCATCCGCCGCCTTCAGTATGAGCTCTCTGCGGTCCTCGTCGTAAAGAAAGATCGAGCCGGAAACCGCATCAAGAGCTTCCAGGCTTTTTTCCAGGACAAACCTGAGCATCTCATCAAGCGTCTGGCATGAATTGATCATGAGGTTGAATTCCTGCAACGCTGCCAGACCCGTGCGGGTTATTCTCTCGTCGGCTGTCTCACCCTCGGAAGTGGCCCTCTTAACAAGACTGCGCACTTCACGCTCGTCGGTGGGGAGTGCAAGCACGTCATTGGCACCGGCGGTCAGTGCATCCTGAAGGAACGGGGAATCGAGGTGCTCGCTTGTCAAGACTATGAAGACGTTGGGGTTGCGCTTACGTGCTCGCCTGCACAGCGCGTTCAACTCAAGGTCGGGCACAGAGTGGTCAACGAAGATCACGTCAAACAGGTTCCTGGCGAGCGTTTTCAGCGCCTCAGTTGATCCACTTACACTTTCCGCCTTGTATCCCGCAAGCTCGATCGAATGATGCAGCGATTCAACACTTGCCGATCCGTTGCGGACTACTAGAATGCGCTGAACAGATCCAAGCGGGTGTCGAAAGACAAGTCGCCCCACAGAAAACTTAGCCATAAAGCCACCAATAAACCCAAAAGCCCCGCAGCTCAAGTTGTACTGACCGAAATATTAACAAAAAAACTCGCTATTGTCAAGAAAAAACTGTTAAAGGATTGTGGATAACTGCTCCTTTAATTCACGCTGTCAAAGAGAGACACGTCCATTAGTTGCGATCTTGAAACGCGTATCGTGCGTTTTTGAGGTCGGTTGTCCAGAGATGGAACGCAAGACTTGGTCGGCGATTCCCACTCACGGCGTCCCCGGCTCCGTTACGCGGACTTCTGAACGCCTTGCATGTCGCGTGTTGATTCCGCGCACGAGGAGACCTCACTCGTTCACATTTTTTCTTGACAACAACGCCGGCAACCGGTGGCCCGTCAAGTGAACACCAGCTCTTCTAACGGAAAGGAATTGATTGCTGCCACATTCCTGAGGAGAGGCAGTGACCCGCGGACCCGGCGAGCACAGGTGGATGCATTTGCCGGTTGCATTCCCTGGCCACGAGAACTGCCACCCGGCAGCCCCATCTGCAGTCTTCCTCCGCGCAGATCCCGCGCCCCGATTTGTGAAGCCCCTGTCTCATTTGTTCTCGGCTTCAAAAATGTCCCGGCAACGTGGTATACTGGCGGCAGGCAATGTGAGGCAACCACGGAGCGAACAGACGATGCTGGCGGCAAAGTTTCTTGGCAGACGCGATGTAAGGATAGACGATTACCCGGCGCCTGAGATCGGGGACAACGAAGTGCTTGTTCGAGTCGCGACATGCGGCATATGCGGAACCGACATACACATATACGAGGGCGAGGTTCCGCTCGCAAAGTTGCCGGTCATACCGGGGCACGAGTTCTGCGGGAGGATCGAGAAAGTCGGTTCGGCGATCACCGACGTTGCCGTGGGCGATGCGGTTGTGGTCGAGCCGAACCTCTTCTGCGGACAATGTCATTACTGCCGTACCGGAAAGAAGCATTTCTGCGTGAACTGGTCGGGCGTCGGAGTGACCCGGGACGGCGGGTTCGCCGAGTTCGCGGCGGTGCCCCGGCAAGCCGTGTACCTCATGCCGGAAAATCTCTCTTTCAAGAAAGGCGCGTTTTTCGAGCCGGTTGCCTGCGTACTGCACGGAATAGAACGGGCAGGCGTGTTGCCGGGCGACTCGGTCGTTCTATGCGGGGCAGGTTCCATCGGGTTGATCTTCATTCAGCTGCTGAAACGACTGGGCGCCGGACAGGTGATTGTGAGCGACGTCGATCCCGTCAAACTGGATGTCGCCCGCGAACTTGGCGCGGACGCTGCTGTCAACCCTGCGGAGGCTGATCTCAAGACAGTCGTGATGCAGCGCACAGATGGGTTTGGAGCGGAGATCGCCGTTGACGCCTCTGGTTCGCCGGACGCGATTTCCGCGCTGTTTGAAGTCGTCCAGCATACGGGAAGCGTTCTTCTGTTCGGCGTGTCACCGGAAAACGTTCAGATAACGGTCCGTCCGTTCGATATATACAGGAGAGAGCTTTCGATAGTGGGCTCCTTCACCAACCCTTACACTAACGAGGCTTCCCTGAATCTCCTGGGCGACATTGAGGTCGACCGGATCGTTACGCACCGGATTCCCCTCGAGAATTTGTTGGAAGACGGCATAGACGCGATACGCGAAAAGCGAGGCGGAGTCATTAAGGTACAGGTAGTCCTGGACGAGCAAGATTAAGCGGTAAAGAGCTGGCCGATCCTCTATTCCTCGTATCGCGGCGCATCACCCCATAGCCCTTCCAGGTCGTAGAACAGGCGCGTTTCTTCCAGGAAGATGTGTACCACAGCATCGCTGTAATCCAGCAGGAGCCAGCCTCCGGCCGCTGCACCTTCAACGTGCAACGCTTTGATCCCGCCCTGCAACAACCGCTCGATTATGCCTTTTGACAGAGACCGTATGGCTGTCAGGTTGTCAACGCCCACGATCACAAAATAGTCAGTGACAATCGTCAACCCTCTTACGTCCAGGGCAACGACGTGGTGAGCTTTTCTCTCCTCAGCAACTTCGATAACGGTTCTGACGATTTCCTCGGGGTTCGGTCGGATCTTTTTAGCGGCGAGGTTCTCTCCGCGAGTTTTGTCGTGTGCGTTCAATGTCGCTCCTGAAAAACCTTCCTGGCCTTCGCGTTCAGCTCAGCTTTTTCTCCAACATTTTGTTCACGAGCTGCGGGTTTGCTTTTCCCTTCGTAGCTCTCATCACCTGACCCACGAGAAACGCTATGGCATTGGTCTTGCCGCGCCGATACGATTCTACAGGCTCCGGGTTCTCCCTGATGATCCTATCGATGATCTCGCCGACTTCTCCTTCATCGGTGATCTGCTGCAATCCATGTTCCCGAACGATTTCGGCAGGCGCCTTGCCGGTCATGAACATCTCTTTGAAGACAGTTTTCGCGATCTTTCCGCTGATGGTGTCGTCGGCAATAAGTTTGAGCATCGCAGCGAGGTTTTCGGGGCTGACCTTGCATGCGGCTATGTCCGTTCCCGTCTCCCTGAGCTGGAACTGGAGATCTCCCATAACCCAGTTGCTGGCACCTTTGGGTTCGGCACCGCTCCGCACGCACTGTTCATAGTAATCCGCCACGGCTTTTGAGGCTGTGAGAACGCCGGCATCATAGTCCGGTATACCGTACTGTTCGACGAACCTCACTCGACGCGCTCCCGGCAGCTCAGGCAGTCTCTTTCTCATCTCTTCGACCCACGGTTCATCCACGACGACCGGCACGAGGTCCGGTTCAGGAAAGTACCGGTAGTCGTGCGCCGCTTCTTTTGACCGCATGGTCGCGGTTATGCCTCTCTCCTCATCCCACATCCTTGTTTCCTGAACCACGGTTCCGCCCGAGGAGAGCATCTGGCTCTGCCTGTCGATCTCGTACTCAAGCGCCTTCTGGACGCCCTTGAACGAGTTCACGTTCTTAATCTCCGCTTTCGTGCCGTACTCAGAAGAACCGGCAGGGCGCAACGACACGTTGGCTTCGGCCCGGAGCGATCCCTCTTCCATGTTGCAGTCGCTCACTTCAAGGTACTCCAGAATCGCCTTAAGCTTTTGCAGATATTCGTAAGCTTCCTGTGGCGAGCGCATGTCCGGCTCGCTTACTATCTCCATCAGAGGCACACCACACCGGTTGAAATCCACTTGGCTGTACGAAGCACCTTCCGGATGAAGGTTCTTGCCGGTATCCTCCTCGATGTGCACGCGCGTTATGCCGACACGTTTTTTCGCTCCGTCAAGCTCAATTTCGAGCAAACCGTCCAACGCTATCGGTAAATCGTACTGGGATATCTGGTAGTTTTTCGGCAGATCAGGGTAGAAATAATTCTTCCTATCGAGCTTCGAGTAATCTGATATCCGGCAGTTGAGAGCGAGTCCCGTCATGATAACAAACTCCACGGCGCGCTTGTTGATCACGGGCAGCACGCCCGGCATGCCCAGACATACGGGACAAACACGGGAGTTTGGAGGCGCTCCAAACTCGGCGCTGCACCGGCAGAACATCTTTGATCGCGTCAAAAGTTCGACGTGGACCTCAAGGCCTATGACTGCCTCGTAGCTCATAGTCTACTCCGTCCCCTCACCATCTAGAGGAGGTTTCCTCAGCGCAAAACCCCTGTTCCGTTCGTACGCGCCCGCGATTCGCAACACGGTAAGCTCGTCGAACGGTTTCGCCATGATTTGAACTCCTATCGGCAAGCCCTCGCGGGAGTAACCGCACGGCACAGAGATCGCGGTCAGCCCGGCAAGGTTCGCCGAGATTGTGAACACGTCGGACAGGTACATCTTCAGCGAGTCGTCGGTTTTCTCCCCGATACGGAACGCCGGCGTCGGTGAGGTCGGCGCAATAACCGCGTCACACCGCGCAAACGCCTCCTCAAAATCCTTTCTGAACAACGTCCTGACCTTCTGCGCCTTGAGATAGTAAGCGTCGTAGTAGCCGGAGCTCAAAGCGTATGTGCCAAGCATGATACGACGTTTGACTTCCGATCCGAACCCATGGCGCCGGGTCTTCTCGTACATGCTTATCACATCGTCGGCATCAGCCGCGCGGAAACCGTACCTGACGCCGTCGTATCTCGCGAGATTGGCACTCGCCTCCGCACTGGCGACTATATAGTAGACCGGTATGGCGTACTCCGTATGGGGTAGAGAGAGCTGGACTATCTCGGCCCCGGATTGTCTCATTATGTCGATAGCGTTTTCGACGCTCTCGCGCACCGCGTCGTCAATTCCTTCGCCGAAATACTCTTGCGGCACACCGAGCCTGATCCCAGGCAGATCCTGCGTGAGAGCCGAAGTGAAATCCGGAACGGGCAGATTCACGGACGTGGAATCGCGCGGATCCTGCCCGCTCATCACGTTCATTAACAACGCAGCATCCTCGACGTCCTTCGTCATGGGGCCTATCTGGTCGAGCGACGATGCGAACGCCAGCAAACCGTATCGCGATATGCGTCCGTACGTGGGTTTAAGTCCGACAATGCCGCACAGAGTCGCCGGTTGACGGATCGATCCGCCCGTGTCCGAACCCAGCGCGAGGATAGTCTCATCCGCCGCCACGGCGGCAGCCGACCCGCCGCTGGAACCTCCCGGCACGCACGTCAAGTCCCAGGGATTGGCGGTCACCTGGAACGCGGAGTTCTCCGTAGAGGAGCCCATCGCGAACTCATCAAGGTTGGTCTTTCCCACGAAGATCGCCCCGGCTCTCCTAAGCTTCTCCACGACGGTAGCTTCATACGGAGCCCGGAACCCCTTCAGGATACGCGACGCGCAGGTTGTCTCACCCTCGAGAGTGCACAGAATGTCCTTCAGCGCGACGGGGATCCCCTCCAGCGGGCCGATTTCCTCGCCCCGTGCCAGTTTCTCATCAACGCGCTCAGCCTGCTCGAGAGCCGTCTCTCTGAACAGGCACAGGAACGCTTTGACCCGCGCGTCGAACCGCTCGATGCGCGCGAACACGGCGCGGACGAGCTCGGTGCACTTGACCTCACCGCGCTGCATAATGTCGTGAAGCTCGTGCGCTGTCAGTGCGCTCGGATCGCGCGATCCCGAGTGTGTGTCCTGCTTTGCCACCTCGATACTCTCCTAATGATCGGGGCTGAACCGGCCTTCATGCGGGGCGCTCGCTACTCGATGATCTTCGGCACCTTGAAAAGGTCGCCGTCGCGAGCCGGAGCATTCTTCATTACTTCCTCCGTCGGCAACGATGGACAATCCTCGTCGTCGCGGAACACGTTTCGAACGTCAAGTGCGTGAAACGTGGGTTCCACCCCCTCGGTGTCGAGTTCGTTGAGCTTCTCTATGTGATCGAGTATGGAGTTGAGCTGCGAGGTCAAGACGTGTTTCTCCTCCTCGGCCAGCTCGATCCTGGCCAGCTTCGCCACATACTCCACATCGTCTTTCGATACGGGCATAGTGTGTGTTCCTTGTCAGCAAGTCTCTGAGAGAGTTCCTTGCTCATCCTCCCAATAACGAACGGGCACAATTCTATCACATCCGGCCCGCTCAGGACAATTCTCCGCATGTACGTCGCACAACCTCTTCAACCATAGCCACGCTCTTTGCGAGCGCGCCCCCGCCGGATATCACGGCCTCCTTGGCGTTTCGCCCCATGTGTTCTCTTTTCTCCCGGTCATGGAGCAGTTCGCGGCACGCAGTGTACAACTCCTCGCCGTCCTCCACTTGAATGCAGCCGCCGTGGCGGCGAAGCCTCTCCACTATGTCGGCGAAGCTCTCCATGTGCGGGCCAAACAGAACGGGGACGCCCACTGCGGCAGGTTCAAGCCCATTGTGGCCGCCGATGCCTTCCTCGAAACTTCCTCCCACGAACGCTATCTCCCCAAGCGCATACAGTCTGGCCAACTCGCCCGTGGTGTCGAGAACAATGACCTGGCGGATCTCGTCGCTTCTGCGCTTGTCGGACCTCAGGACGAATTCAAGGCCGGCTCGCCGCACGGTATCGCAGACCTCATCGAGACGCGTAACGTGGCGCGGGGCGAGCAGAAGGACTGTTGCCGGCACCTCCTCCTTCAACCGATTGAAAACGCCGACAACCAATTCTTCCTCTCCGGGATGGGTGCTGCCGGCCACGATGAGCCGTTCGCCGTCGCGCAGCCCCACCTGCCGTGCCAACTCTTTTTTCTGCTCATCGTTGATCGACAGCAGACTGGCTTCGAACTTGATATTGCCCGTTATGGCGATCTTCGACGGCTCGGCACCGAGCTGCTCTATGCGCGAAGCATCTTCGGGAGTCCGCATGCCCAACGCATCGAACTCGCGCAGGGCGCCGCGGACCAGAGGGGCAATGAACCTGTACCACTTCATTGATGACGCGGATATTCTGCCGTTCACCAGTATGACCGGAATGCCTCTGGCGGCGGTTTGGCGAATGATATTCGGCCAGAGCTCGGTTTCAAGTATTATCAGGGCGCGAGGCCTTATGGCGGAGAGCGACCTCTTGACCGCAAACGGGATATCGAACGGGAAGAATGCAACGATAATGTCCTGTGCACTGAGAACCTTCTTCGCGACATCCTGACCTGTTATCGTGGACGTGGTCAGAACCAGCGGCGTCTCCGGATACTTCCTCTTCAAGGCAACCACGAGTGCCTTCGCGGCATTCACCTCCCCCACGGAAACCGCGTGTATCCACAGTCCTCCGGCGGGAATGTCGGGCCGGTATCGCCCAAATCTTGCCAGGATCGGCCTGAAATCCCTATCGCACAGTGCGCGCAAGATCAGATAAGGAGTTGCGCACAGCAGGGCGAGATGGAGTATCGCGTTGTACAATACAAACAGGATCATGTTCCGCACCTTCGGCGGCAGGCCGCCCTGTCCCGTCCATTCTGAGCAGGGCTGCGAGAAACAAAAAGGGTTCACTCCCCCATCCTGGCCGGAGTGGAGAAGCGGACCCTTTTCGATTTCTACATACTCTGGACTATACGCCGCCCTACTTGCCGCATCACCTCTCTTGCGCTAGGCTATTCTCCTCTGAAGAATTTTGCGCCCGTCGTGTCGATGATAGTCGGCGTCACGAAGATCAACAGGTTCCTTTGACGTACCGACCTACCTTCTCCTCGGAACAGCCTGCCGAGTATCGGTATATCAGCCAACAAAGGCAGCTTTTCTGTTATCTCTCTTTGCACGTCCTCGACCATGCCGCCCAGCACGACCGTATCCCCGTCGTGGACGATCACGTTCGACCAGACGGCCTTTACGTCAGTGGTAGGCAAGGTCGTGGTGCTCGTGGTCGTGACAGGCTGGCCTCCCTCTTGCGGGAGAGTGGTTGTGCTGATGAACTTTTTCTCTCCGATCCTGTCGATCACCTGCGGGTTCAGCCACAACCGGATTTGATCCCCCTTACCTATCTGGGCAGTTGCCGACAACGTAATGCCGAATATCCACATTGTCGGCTGAACGGTCTCTATAACACCAAAACCCTGCGCCCCACCATAGGAGACTCCTCCTCCTACGAGCTGCGTACTACGATACGAGTCAAAGTACTCCGTCTCAACGTCAGCGAACATTGCCGGTTTTCGGTTCAGAGCCACGACTTTAGGTGCAGACAACAGTTCCGAGTGTTCCAGACTCGAGAGATACTCGATCGTGGCCTGGATGAAATCGCCATCCTCGTTCTTCTTGAGCAGCGCGGTGACGGCGAAATTACCCTCTCCTACACCGCTCACCAGAGCATTGGCCATGTCCATCACGCCGCTGCTGAACGTTTGGTTGAGCCTGCTCGAACCGTCAGGGTTGAGCTGATACGGGATATCTGCAGTGGCCGCTGTTCCGTCGTTATCGTAACCGACAAGCCCCGAATAAGTGGCATCTATCGGGGTACCGTCATCGCCCACGAGTCGTCTCGGCCTCCGGTCAACATCTGAGATCTGTCCACCCCAAGAGATCCCTGTCTTATCAAGATCGCGTACCTCGACCGTGAGGAACTTCGCCTCAATAGCCACCTGGCGCGGCGTCAGGTCGAGATTCTCGATCATCCGCTCGATCAACTGGAAATTGGACGGTGTGTTATGAATGATAAGCAGGTTGGTCGTCGGGCTGAAGTCTATGTACGACAACACGTCCCCAGTGTACGGCTCGATAATATCTGGAACAATACTCCGCAGTATCAGTATTATCTCAATGTTGCCTGGCGCGGTCGCGCTAGTACCGTACTGGCCGCCGCCGGACTGGCCACCGCCGTACTGGCCGCCGCCGGACTGGCCACCGGGGCCGCCGGCGAACCGGCCACCACCACCGCCGTACTGGCCACCGCCAACACCGCGACCGCCGCCAACACCGGCACCGAGGCCTTGCCCGCCAATCTGGCCCGTAAGACCGATCACAGGCTCGACCTCTCCGACAAGGGCGTGGTTCACGGGCATGAAGAGCTGCATTATGTTGCTGAAAGTCCCACCGCCCATACCGCCGCCCATCATGCCGCCCATACCGCCCATGCCGCCGCGCATACCGCCCATGCCGCCCATGCCACCCATGCCG
>Ga0114922_10000494_pt1 | contig 37754 bp, 46 predicted proteins | sample AartaG_FD_100975 | JGI IMG/M metagenome (GOLD analysis project Ga0114922, IMG submission 100975) | Deep subsurface microbial communities from Aarhus Bay to uncover new lineages of life (NeLLi) - Aarhus_00045 metaG | ecosystem: Environmental > Aquatic > Marine > Oceanic > Sediment | place... | reverse complement strand
TAATTGGTTATTCACAAGCTGACCCGTCTAAGCCTTTAGGTATTCAATTAGGGCAAGCCGCTGCTGCTGCATCTAAAGAGGAAAAAGCAGAAAGACAGCGCAAATTACTAAACTATATTAAGGCTAAAGAATTACAGCAAGCCAACACACTATTGAGGATTAAAGCCAAGTCGGCGGGTATATTAACAAAGCCACAAGCAGTAAATGCGATAAGTAAAATAAAAGAAATAAACGATCCGTCTGAACTAAAAGCTTATCAATATATTTATACTGATCCAAGAATATTAGATGCAATAGAAAAACAGTTAAGAGAGATAGGCGTACAAGAACCTACAAGCTCGGCAAAATCTCTAGCTCAGAGGCTAAGAGATAAAGAAAATGTTCGTATGCAAAAGGTAAAATAATAGTGGCTGAAGCTCAAGAACAGACTCAGGAAGTACCTTCTGAAAATCAAAGGCCATATGAAAGTTTAATCGCTGATAACGATTATACTGACAGCGTCTATAATATCTTAAAAGATTTGGGTGTAGATGTAGATTACAACAATAAAAAAGATATTGTTGATTCTTTTCTTTTAAGAAAAAGATTTTTTGAAAATAACTTACTTGCTGCACCTTATGCCAAGAGTGTTGTCGATGATATGAGCGACGACAACAAGGTATTGCTTGGTTATGCCCTAAAAGAAACTGAGAAAATTCCTACTATCGGAGAAGGTTCTGCTCCTCTTCTTCCAAAGCTACGTGATTATTTTCTAGCTGGTGTTAGTGATCCTACAAATTTATTGTCTGCAGTTGCAGCGGCATTTACTTTAGGTTCAGGTGGTGCTGCAGCATTAGCAGCAAAAGAAGCTGGTAGGCAGGGTTTTAAAAAATATATTAATGCAAAGATTAAAGCTGCAGTAAGCAAGCCAGCGTTAGCTAGTTATGCCGTTGAAGGTACTGTTGCTGGTACTGGTGGAGCAGCAACAAATGTTATAAATCAAAAGATTCAGCAAGAGGTTGGTCTAAGAGATAAAGACGATGGCCTTGATATTTCTGAAGCTGCTCTTCAAGGCATTATTGAGGGTGTAGCATCACCTGTAATTGGTGTGGTTGGTAATGTTGCTGGAGGTGCTGGATATCAGCTAGGAAAAAGAGCAGGTAGAAAAACTTTAGATTTACTTCCTGAAAATGCAAGAGAAGGAGTAGAGTCGGGCGTTGCATGGATGGAACGTAATCTACTTCCCGCTGGCGCTACTACTGAAGACCAGCGCCGTTTAGTTGAAAGACAGGCAGGACAAGTATCTTCTCTAAAGGATGAGGCGGAAAACTTACAACAGCAATTTACTACTGTTCTTGAAAGAGATTTTGAGAAAGGAGATTATGCTTCAGAAACTAGCCTCATAAATAAAGCACTAGAGGGAGACAAGAATAGTCTTACAGCCATAGCAGAAAAAAGTGAAGAGGCTGGTAAAGTAATAGATGATTTCTTTAATCTTAGAGAAAGAGCATATACCTTTGCAAATGAATCTGGTTTAAATAAGAAGACTAAGGGTTTGTTTGAAAAAGACCCTAATTATGTCAGGAATGTTCCAGAGAAGTGGGCTGTCACTAAGCGTTCTGAAAAGTATGAAGATTTTATAAAACGTAATCCAGATATACTGGATGATTTACGTCAGGACATGATCTTAAATCCTGAAAATAAATCGTGGGTTAAATATACAAACAGGTACATATCAAAGAATGATGCTGGTGAAAATATAGAGACACTAGCAAATGACGAAGTTGAAAAGATTATAAGGTCTGCTGGTAAAGATTTATACGCGCCAACAAAAAGATTTAAAAAAGAAACTGGCGCGTTTGACCCACGCAAGACTGTAATGGAAAATAGACAGCAAGTCTATGACATAGAGCTTCAAAGATTAAAAGACATGCCATCCAATAAGAACGTGTCTGTAAAAACTTTGGAAAAGAAAGCAGACAAAGCTACTGATAAACTTATGAAGAGTGCATTAACTCCTACAATAAAAAAGTTTATTGGTTATAATCAAATTCCTGCTCTTCGTCTAACAGAAACTATTAATGGTATTGTAGATACTGCTTCAAGAGTTAATGTGGCTAGGGACGTAGCGGCTGATGGTGTTAGGAGAGGCATTGCTGTCTCTGTACCAGTTGATGCTGTAAATCCAGAAGCTATTGCAAGACAGCAACTAGGAGAAGATGTTATTCCTCTTGTTGGTTCATTTAAAAAAATAGCTGCTGGAGAAAGAGAAAAGAATGCAGCAATGAAACTGCCACTCCAAACTATAGATGATTCGTTAAAAAATGTCTACATTACAAAGACAGAAGGAAATCGAATTAAAGAACTTTTCGATGAAGGTTTTGCAAACGATATTTATACTAGGTCTGATTTGATAGGAACTACAGCCAGAATACTTTCCGGTACGCAAGGTTTGGCAAAGTCTGGCAAGACCATCTATTCTCCTTTATCTAATGTTAGAAATATTGTTGGTGCTGCTGGGTATACAATAACAAGCGGAAATTTGCGTGGTCTTGTGGATGGTGCTAAATATTTGTCTTCTTTAAGTAAAGAAGCGAGACAAGAAATAATAGATGAGTATACCGCGTTAGGTATTAGAGGATCGAATATTGATTTAAACCAAACTCTGAAAAGATTTGGAGATATTTCTGATAAAATAGATGATGGAAATTTACTTGAACGTCTAGTTAAAAGCGGTGGTTTAGCTGCTTTTGGAAAACCCGGATCAAAACTTGCAAAGAAAGCTCAAGAGTTTTATGGGGGAGTTGATGACTACTTCAAAGGAGCGGCTGTCTTTGCCAATGAAAAAAGAAAAACAACAAAGGTATTTGATTCATATTCTAAAGAACAACAAGCAGCTAAGTTGGCTGAGTTTGACCAGACATTTAATGTTGGTAGAGGAACTTCTACAAAAGAAGATTATATAAAGGAAATAGCCGCTCAAAAAACTCTGAACTTAACTCCAGTGTATGGCCGTATTCCAAAGATATTAGAGAAGATGCGAGCAGTTCCAGTTCTAGGTTCTTTCACTGCCTATCCTGCAGAGCGTATTCGTAATACATATAATCTGTTTAAGATTGCAACGGATGAAATGCGTGAGGGTTTTGAAACTGGCAATAAACAACTACATAAGCAGGGAATATCAAGGCTGGGGCAGTGGTCTGCTGCACAAGGCGCGTTATATTCTGCTGCATATGCTATTAATGAGATGAATGGATTTAGCGATGCTGTTGACGCTCTTAGAGGGGTTATACCTGAGTGGGACAAAAACGCTGCAATAGTTATAACTGGTAAAGATAGTAAGGGAATGCCTAAATATGTGAACCTAAGTTATCTTCATCCTGATAGTCAGTTTCTAGGAGCAATCGCGCCAGTAATGCTAAAAGCATCAAGGGGAGAGGATGTATCAGAAGACCTGTTAAAGACAATGGGTCAGTCTTTTGTAACTTTAGTTGAACCATATGTTGATCCTAGTCTTGCATTTCAATTCTCTGAAAACATGGTTGAATTTGCAAAGAGTGGTTTTCAAGATGAACAGTATCTCTCAAGGGCATTAGGCTCTATATCTCCCGGTTATCTTTCAATCCTTAGTGATGTAGCAAAAGATTCTGGTGTATACAGAAAGTTTGGTGATGCAGGTAGTCAGGTAGAACAGTTTATCTACCCAGAAATATTCCAAACATCAGACACAAATCCAGAAGGGCTTTATGAACTTTTAGCCAAGAATGGGCTTGTCTTTGCTGCAGCAAAAGAAAAAACCTTTAATCCTGAAAGAACAATGTCTTTTGTCTTTAACCAGATTAATAAAAATTATGAGGGAGATAGAAACAAGTTCATCAGAGATTTAACCAATGATCTAGCTGACCCTAGAACAGAGATTAATGCAGAGAAAATCTTAGAACAGTACGATGATATTCTTCAGCAACAGTTTGTTGCACAACAAGCTATGATGAATCTTACAAGAGACATGGAAAAGCTGACAGGTAAACAGGACTTATTTAAAACTCTTAAAGCCATGCAAAGAAAATCAGCCTTTTTACCATCTAAGAAATCTTTATACTCTATTATAAATAGTGAGAGGTTTTCTCCTGTTCGTGTCTCAGATAAGGCTAGTCGGTTTAGAGATATAAATCAAACTCTAATTGAAAAAACCGGGTATAATTATGCCGATGAATTAAATTATCTTAAACGACAAATGTATAATCTGGAAAAGTTTTATGTAGGCAAAACCTTAAATGGAAAACCTCCAGAAATTAGTATAGGAGAATAATATGGCTATACCCTCATCAGTTACAAGGTTTGGAAAACATGAACCATTTGAATTACAGGTGGTACGCAATCAAATAGAAAACCACAAAACAGTTTTCAAGTTTGGCTTTAATCCAGACGTAGACAGTGCGGAAGAAACTGTATGGGATGTAGGAGGTATTTACGCCTATCCTAGTTCTGCAGTTGCTATGACTGTAACAACAGACGCAGGTACACCAGCAAACGATAATGGTGTAAAGGTAATAGTCTTTGGTTTGGATGAAGATTACAACGAAGTTAATGACGAAGTAACTCTTGCTGGTGCTGGTACAGCCACTACGACACAGACATTTTTTCGGGTCTTTCGTGCTTATGTTAGCGGATCACAAGCACCGACAGGCAACCTGAACATCACCAACGGTGGGACTACATATGCTCGTATTACTCTTAATGAGAATCAGACGCTTATGGCTATGTGGACTGTTCCTGCTGGATACACAGGATTTTTAGATCATGTCAACATCGCTACAGGCACGACTAACGCTAACCAGTACGTCACTGCTCAAATTGTCCAACGTACACAGGGCGGTGTGTTTCGAGTTATGATGAAACAGACCCTTAGTTCAGGCGGTGTTGCAGATTTTCTTCTACGTTATCCTATTGAAATATCTGAAAAAACAGACCTAGAAGTAAGAGCAGAATCTTCTGGATCAAACAACCTTATTTCTGCAAACTTTTCTATTGTTTATATTAAGAATGAGTCTGCATAATGGAGCTTGATGCAAGACTACTGTTCCAGATTGGCGCAGTTATTGCATCGCTGTCTGGAGCATGGGCGTTGGTACGCTCACAGGTCAACACTCTAAAACAAATACAGGAAGAACAGAAGAACTACGTCAATGAACTTAACAGAGAATTAGACGAGGTAGAAAACGCTGTGTCAGTTCTTCGTAGTCAGATTACAGTCTTGTCTGGTATTCTTAGTCCCGACAATCTTAAGGAAAAAAACAAATGGAGAGGGAGTATCTCTGAAAAGGTGCAACAGATAGAGAAAGATATAGATACTCTCCAGCATATGCACAATGGTCGTCATCCAGACATAAAATAGCGCGGTTGAGAAAGAATAAGGCTTAAAATTAGCCATACAGTAGGGGCAGTGATACTCCTACCTACCCTACCCCCAAAATATACCCTAATCTTATGTGCATTTAATTATCAGGCTCAAAGGGGATTTAGCCTATTTTAGCACATGTCCTTCCCTGCTTTTTCTATACTCAGCGGCAGGATCGTGTTTTGGCTGAACCTTTTCTCTGGTAAGTGCTTCTTCATCTTCTTCATCAAAGAAATCACACTTCAAAAACAACTTTGATGTTTCATCCTCACCAAGAACTTCAAGATATTTTACTATCTCCTGTTCAAGTTCTGCTATTGACTTAGGTGTTTCATCCTCTTTAGCTGAACGAATGCGAGACAAAACTTCCAGTGCCTTGATGGCGCTGTTGGTATGTCCATTATTTTTGGCATAGGTGTACTGATTTTCTATTTCAGATACGACATCAATACGAGTCTCAACTTCTTTCTCTAGCTCTTCGATGCGCTGCTTTATGTCTTCGCGCTGAAGCAGTCTGTGTCCCTGTGTGTGAGCAGACCCTTCTGAGTATCCAGCAATCTTTGCTGACTCTGTAGCGTTACGATAAAGAACGTATGCCTGACAGAACTTTTCTTGTCTGACCTTTAGCTCTTTCATGCTGCATCTTTCTCCAGAATAAAGTCTGTATAGTGAGGAGGATTATATTGCTTTGACAGTTTATAAACTTGAGACATGAGGGTATTATCGCCATAAAAGTTTATCTTCATTTCGATCTGGGGTTGGTCGAATAGTTTCTCACAGTCTTGTGCCATAGCGAGAAGCTCACCCGTAGTCCAGAAGTGATGCTCGTTAATTTCGACTGGCATATACTTAGGACGTACACCGTCATCTAATTTCTCTTTCTTCCGCTCGTCTGTAAGACCGTCGATAGAACAGTCAAATCCAAACAAATGGAAATTCCTAAAGCCAAACACATGCATCATACCGATTGAACGCATTGCAGAGCATGTTCCGCCAGTGACAAATGTGGTAGACTCTTTGTCGATATTAATCTCTTGAGCAGCTTCTACCTTACCGCTGACAATATCAGCTACTGCTTGTGAATATGCGTGCCAACCGTATACATTTTTTGTCTTCTCTAAGATAAACCGAGTTACTGTTGGGTCAGTCATAGAAGCAATAAAGAATTTGGTATGAGGGTCAATCTCTTTGAATAACTCCTGACGCACAATTCCATGTGTGCTTGTTCCTGTTATTGGACGAGGATCAAGGATAACACATGCCCACGGCTGAATGCCAGCCTCTAACAGCATAGGATAACTGTGCTTAACGCAGACAATCTTTGCGTTATGTTTCTTCTGCACTTGTTTAAGTTCATCAAAGTCAATAGAAGGACCGGCTGATGCAATAATAATATGTTCTTCATTTATCGCACAGTTCTGAACAAAATCCCAGCTATCTATCAGGTCTATATTCTCGTTAATGTTATCGAATATTTCCTGTTTAGGCACACAGTCCTTTGGCTGGATTATGATAGGTGTGCGGCTAAGAGACTTAGGCAATCCATCAAGGTCTTCTGTCTTTAATCGAACAGCAAGATGAACAGTACCACCGCCCTTAACTTTATCCTGTGAAGGAAGAACAAAGCACCTCATCTCTTCCTTTACAATAGCTTCGATAAGACGATTAGTTCCTAGAAACTCATCCTCAGGAACTTTTCCGTCTTTATCTTTGGCATAATAATCGTCAAATGTGACTACAGGAACATGGCTGAGATTCTTATAGTCAGAGAGAATAGTCTCTTCGCTATGACCACCATCAATAAAGGCAAAGTCAATCTTCTTTAGTTCTTTCTTTGCAAGAGGCATAGTTTCTTTTGAATCACCCCTATGAAGAGAGAAGGTAAATTTCTTTTTCTGCTCCTTCATCTTTGCAGCAAAGTCATTTAGACGTTTTGTTACAGCATCAAAAGAATTATGCGCCTTTGCATTGTGTTCTTTCTTATCTGTCTCATCAGTTGCATCTTCAAATAAATCAAAGCCTACGTAGTGTACTTTGTTTACATTTTCAAACGCCGCAAGAGCCATCTCTACAGCCCGACCACCATTCCATGTACCTACTTCTACGATATTCTTTGGTTTGTAATTACGAATAAGCTCTGCAAGCTGGCTATATCGAGGCAGTTTAATGTCTGGTGAAACTGCACCATCATTAATTTTATTTTTTCGATTACCCTTATAGTGAATCATAAATTTACCGAGATTAGATTGAGGGAAGACATCTAAACCATCAGCACCTTCACTAAGATTATGAACCTTCATACCATGAGCGGCATAAATTTTAATGAACCGAGTAATAATAAAAGCGTCTGTCCACTCACGGTAAGCAGTAACTTCACCAATGTCATAACAACCACGAATGTCTGCAAGGAAGTAGTGGCTATGCATGTTGTCTAAATTAAAACCTACAAAGCCTGTCTCACTAAAGTCGATATCCTTACGACCAAGATGTACCAAGTCTGCATCTTTTGGAAAAGCATCAAATAAAATTTCTTCAGATACTGGCGCTGTCGTTATAACATCAGCATCTACCCAGATAAGCCAACCACCCTGCGCTTCTTTCTCTGACACTTCAAGAAAGTAGTCAGTAAGAGCATAAACCTTATGGCAAAATCTAGTAGCATCTAAGCGAAAATTATATTCTATTCTTCCGCCTTCAGTTCCGTCATGCCCGGCCATATTCTCTAAGAATTTTGCTCTATCTTCTACCTTATCAAGATCACGATATTCAATAATAGGAGATTGAGGAAAGTCTTTCTTCTGTTCTTCAGTTACAGTATCGTAGTAGACAATCAGTTTAAGATCATCAGCCCAATACTGCACAACAGACTCAAGCATTTTTTTAGCGTAGACATCATAGTGTTTGCCACAGAAGGACGTTACAAATCTAACCATTTCTTTTTACCATCTCAGAATAGAGTGTTGTCCACTCTTTTGCATACTTATTATCTATTTCTCTTTTGCCGTCCCAGCTATTATAGATAGGTCCACCAGTAGTAAAGTGAACGCACTTTGCATCAATTTTTGGATTTGAATGAGCATCTAGCCAGTTCCATTCTTCGGGAATACTGCCAATGAGATTGTCTTCATTTTCTTTTTCAAGAAAACCAAATCTGTGCAGATAAGAACCGCTCTTTGTGCTTACGTCGTGGACAGTAAAATCTTTTAGCGCCTCATGCTCACAGTTCCAAAGAACTAAACTTGACCAGTTCTTCCTGAAATAGTTGGACTGAATGCGCCGGTCCATCTTAAAGTGATGTTGTGGAGTATGGTCGTGATGTACACAACTAACTGCATACTTAGGATCACAGTACCGCTCAAACAATTCTACTATGTCTGACTTAACAAACATATCGCAGTCCATAAACAGGGCATAACCCTCAAACTGATTTAGAAAAGGAACTAAAAAACGAGTGAAACTAAATTCAGTTGAGAAAGGTTTGTCGTCAAAACAGTCTACAAATTGACTGTCTTCGTTGATATACTGCGAGCGAAAGTAAAGACCTGCTCGGCGCAGATTAGTTTGTTTTAAGGGAATAATATCTACAGGACTTGTAGCATATTTTCTAATGCTGTAGGACAAAACATCGAAGTAAGTCTTCTCTTTATCGTCGTATCCTACATATACTTTATATGGTGTATCGTACATGCTGTCTTTCATAAAATGGTGGGGTGAAGACAATCACCACCCCACTTAACATACCTAGTTAATTGTAATTACTTTTTTGTTTTCTTCGGCTTTTTTACCAGCGAGATAAACTTTGAGTAAACCGTCTTGCATTTCTGCGTTAGTAACTTCAAAGTCTGAACTAACCGAGAAAGTGCGTTTGAAGCTACGCTTTGAAATGTTTTGTACAACTGTTTCATCTTCTTTCTCCTTGGTTTTAATGCATGAGGATACTGTTAGAAATCCGTCTGATTCTTCGACCTGAACATCTTCTTTGTTGTATCCAGCCAATGCCATTTCAATGACATATCCATCATTAGATTTATAGATATTGTGAAAGGGAAAACTGTTAGACATATTAGAATGGAATAGAAAGAAGGGATGTTGTGTGACATCTTCCCACCGATCAAATCCAAGACTGAAATTACGGAATAGTTTATCTACTTGAGCTAGTGCATTGTTCATTTTTTTCTCCTGTTTAAAGCGAGTTGAAATGCAGACGCGCGTATGCCACGCCTGTACGCATATGATATAATATCGTTAAGTAAAAGTCAAGAGAATTTTTCTCCTCTGAACCAGCAAGTTACAGCACATCTCTCTCCCTCTTTTACTTTAGTTATACGGTGAAAGATAAAAGATGGAAAGACAATTATACTTCCGATTCTCCTCATTTCCTTTACTGTCTTAAATTTATTTGATGCTTGCGGGTGGACAAAGTTTTGAACCTGAAAATCTCCACCCTTAAAGTCATCATTCAAAGTAATAGATATAGCCATCTTTCTAAGATAAGGATCACTAGGTTTTTCTACTCCAGTATCTACGTGCCAGTCATAGAACTGACCCTTGCCGTAAAAAGATATTTGTGGAATTTCAAAAGAGTTTATATTGAAATCCCACCCAGCCTTCTCATTGGCTATGTCGATGTACAACTCTAGTATTTCTGAGAGTTCAGGGTTAGACAACCAAGCTACTCGATTGTTTCTAATTTCAGAAAGAACCTTGTCATCGCCATCTTTGTAAACCTCTGCCTCTTTACTGTCCAATTCTTTTGCAATAGAAATAAGACCGTCACAGAATGCCTTGGGCAGAACCTCTTTAAAGCAGTAATACGTTAGCATTTACACCCCGCAACTTCCACCATGACCCGTAATGTCACAGATATCGTGCGTCTCTACACCTTCTTCAAACTCTTCGCCGAGTTTATCTACTGCTTCAGAGTATGGCACATTGGTTAGTGGTTGTCCACCACGACATGAATCAGGGTAAACAGTAAAGCCACGTAGGCGATGTGCGTAAGAAGCAAGAGTATTAGCAAAGTCTTCAACAGTGTCTTCATTATTTAACTTACTCCCCCATGCTGGAAGGTTAATGGTTGAGGAGATAGACATATCAACGTAGTCCTGTACGTCAGCCTGAAATTTAATTCTACGTTTGTAGTCATCAGCTAGATCAAGAGCAGATTCAATCTTTTCTGGACCAACCCCATAAAGATCAATCAACTCCTGCGCTGCACTGTCAACTACGTACTGATAATGCCAGCGTGTACCACCCTTCAAATAGCGGCGTTTATAAGCCACGGCAAAGATTGGTTCTACTCCAGTGCTTGTTCCTGCGAGAATACCAATCGAGCCAGTCGGCGCAATCGCTCTGTTAGCTACAGGACGACTAATGCCCAGAGTGTCAGCAAATTTCTGAGACGTTACATCACTCATTCCTTTGTACACAGACAACCACTGATGCAATTCATCAGTAACTTCGTACTTAGAACCACGCTTGATAAGCCATTCATGCATACCCATAAGGCCAAGACCAAGCCTACGGTTTTTCTCTCTTACATCGTAGACCTTTTGGTAGGGCAGTTTTGCCCGTAGTGTGCCACAGAGAAGAAACTTTGTAGCAAGTTCTACAATGTCGTTAAATTCTTTGAGGGTTTCAATACGACCAAGGTTTAAAGAACCAAGATTACATACATCAGAATCATCAGCGGAACAGACTTCCGTACAAGCGTTGCGAAGCGTCTCATTTTCTTTTTCAAAGAAGTTGAAACTAAATCCCGGCTCTGCTGTGCTAAGAGCTTGCTTGACATTCTTTGCAAAGACATCCCCCACCTCTCCAGTGCGCCAGTATTTTATTAGCCACTCAGTGTCATAGTTTACGCTGATGTTTGTCATGTCTAAAGGAGCAATGAAATTAAAGTCCTGCTCCTTAACCTGACCAATAGAAAAGCCGGTATTACCCACCGGCATATCATACCAGTTCTTACACTCAAGAAACTTATCTATGTCTCTGTGTTGCCAATTAAGGCTGGCATAAATGGCAGACCTTCGTGATCCACCCTGCATAACTTTACGACCAATCTCGTTAATCATCTGCATCTTAGGAATAGGGCCAGAGGATAGCCCACCAGTTCCAGCGAGAATACGTCCCTCTTCACGATAGACAGAATAATCTATACCAATACCACCGCCAGTCATAAGACAAGATTCTGACTTCCATGATATGTTAGCCCAGTCTTCTCGCGTATCTTCCCCGGCCTTTAACAGATAACAATTATTGAAGAACTTGTTTGGTCGGCCAGCATAGTACAAATATCTACCGCCGGGAATAAACTTTAGATCAGTGATGTATTTAGTAAGGTCTGCTTTGTCTTCCTTACTCATCTTGTGTTGGCATACATCCTCTACAAGAACTGCCGCTAGGCTAGACCAAGTTTCACACCCTGTATGAGCGTACTTGTGTTTGAAAATATCTTCGCTAAACTTTGAGCGGAACATTGGGTTTTCATTGGAACGGAATGAAGGCATTTAATACTCCTATTACTCTTGCTGGTCGTGGACATGAAGCATAATTATGGCATAGTGGATTACCTTTAACAAATCCTTTCTATTCTTACCGTCCTTTTTGCCATATCTCTTACAGTATTTCAGTATGTTACCTACGCAAAACCCTTCACCATATCCAGCGTCAAGAATTATATCAGTTGCTTGATATTTATCTTGTGCATAATGCTGGCTATAAGTTTCTTTTATATACTCTCCAATCTCGTGTAGATAGAAGTTTTCATTGAAGTTGTAATTCATGCGTTGCTCCTTAACTAAACGTCAAAACAGTATTGATCCTCTTCCTTACAAAGTCAACCTCTTTTGAGCGAAGAACCTTGAAGGCAAAAGACTTAACATAGTCAGGGTCAATGTCTGCTATATCACAGACGGTGATAAAGTCTTCGGCTGTTACACCGATAGAAGAAAAGAACCATGCCTGTGCAGATCGTCGTGCAACAGCCGCATCTTCAGATTCTTTTTCTGTCTCTGGTTTAGTAGCGTCAAGCATTGCTTGTAGAATGACGCTCATGAATAAAAGCTGCTCTGGGTCAGTCTTTCTTTTTTTTATTATTTCTTCTATTTCGAGAAGGATTTTTGTTTCTTGTTTTTCCATTTAGCCATCCTTCAGGAATGCCATCAGATAATTTGCAATATAAAAACCCGTGCTTAACACACCAGTCAGCGTATGTGGATTTTGCTCCTTTGTACAGCTTTGAGTTTGGATTGTTGAAGACAAACCTTACATCCAAGTCTGGATTACTCTCGCGAAGAAAAAGATGTTTCTTTCTATCCTGAAGAGTAAACCTGCCCTTTACCTCAAGAAGTATTCCATTGTCCAGCACAAAGTCTGGAAGATATTTCTTACTTTCAATCCACATGTATTTTATAAAGTAAGGTTCAAAAGAAAAATTAATGCCCTTATCCAAGAGAAAGTCATTGGTTATTCTCTCGGACTTAGACCGGAACTTAGTCATGTATTTCCTCTACATCTGGCATACGACCAATGCGAGTCAAGTGCCTCGGACCAGTAGAATAGTTAAACTTTTTAAGGCCCTGCCCGTTGTTACTATCAGACCAGCAATCATGCTTATAAGAACAATAAACACAGCCAATGTGTAGCTTATAATTGCCAGACTTACCATCAGGAACGTCACTATAACAACGAGAGGGAGGTGTGCTAGTTTTAATAACTGACTTGAGATGGTTGATTCGTTCTTCTGCATTTATCATTTCCATTTCATGTACAGGACAATAGCAAACCTCTCCAGATGATTTATCTATAGCAACAAAGCCAGCCTTCTTTACGTTGTTTGCCTTTGCATAGGCAGATATTTGTGCAATATATCCAAACGGATCATCTGTGTGTATAGATGCTTCTTTAAACTTTTTAAATCCATATGGTGATGCGCTTTTAAAATCTACTAACACACCGTCAACCATTGCATCTTGATGTCCGACAACTCCATTCACAGAGACTTGCTTCTGTTCATCCGTAACGGCATGACCTGCAGTGCGAGAGAGAAAGATCAAAAGAGATTCGAGTATGTCTCCATACAAGAACTTAATCTTGTCCTGCCCGGACAGCTTCTGCTTGTTAGCAGTGCCTTCATCCCTGACAGAATACCAAATCTTTCTGTCTGGCTGTCCGATAAGAGACAGTCTAAGATTTCCTTTTGACCTTTCTCGCTCTTTAAGTGAAGACACAACAGAATCAACAACACCCTTTACAAACCTCTCTAGGTCTGCCTCTTTCACTTCCACTTCTTCATCACACTCAAAGATATTATAGATATCTTCGATCAGAGTCTCTATAGTTTTTCCTGTCATTATCTTCACCATACCAGAACTAAACAGCCATCAGTTCTGGATTATCAGACATAAGTTTATAACGTGTGTAGTTTGCACCGTCTGGACGTTTTGCAGTTACAGCGTCGATAAGATAACCAGACTTACGAAGGTCTGAGATTGTTGCTGTGAGATTTTCACACCACCCATTCTCAATTGCAGTCTTACGAGTGACACGCATACCCTTCTTCAGTGCGCGTAGAACTTTAATCTGATTGTTAATCATGTTAGTTTTCCTTCACTTTGATATAGAAACATCTCATCAATCAACTGATGAAATGACACTTTTGTTTGCCAACCTAACTTCTCTTTGGCTTTGGTTGAATCTCCAAGAAGAAGATCAACCTCTGTTGGTCGATAGAATTTAGGACTACAATCGACAAGAACTTTGTTGCCATCTTTGCCCACGGTGTTTACTCCTTCGCCTGACCAAGACAAAGAAATACCAAGAAACTTTTCAAAGGAATAGTCAATCAACTCTTTGATGGAGTGTGTCTCTCCAGTAGCAAGAACATAATCTTCTGGATTGTCTTGCTGTAACATCAACCACATTCCCTCTACATAATCCTTTGCACTTCCCCAATCACGCTTGCTGTATACATTACCAACAGTCAACTTGTCAAGTCTTTTTTCTTTAATATCATTCACAGCCTTGACAATCTTTTGTGTTACAAAGTTATCTCCTCTCATCGGAGATTCGTGATTAAACAAAATACCGTTACAGGCATACATGTTGTAAGCCTCTCGATAATTCTTAACCATCCAATAGCTGTACAACTTAGCCACGCCATAGGGCGAGCGAGGATAGAAGGGAGTAGTCTCGGTCTGCGGAGTTTCTACTACCTTCCCATACAACTCTGAAGTAGATGCTTGATAGAACTTACAACTGTCAATCATTCCAAGTGATCTAATTGCCTCAAGCAATCGAGTAGTACCAAGACCGTCAACATCACCAGTGTATTCAGGAATATCAAAACTAATACGAACATCAGACTGTGCAGCAAGATTATAAATCTCCTGTGGCTCAACTTCACTTATGATTCTGAGAAGGCCAGAAGTGTCTGTCAAATCTCCATACAGAACTTCAAAATGCTCGCCCTTGTTCAGCTTGTTGATACGTGTGAAGTTATCTACTGAAGACCTACGAACAACAGAATATACATCATAACCCTTGTCCATCAGGAGTTGAGACAAATAATATCCATCCTGTCCAGAACCGCCAGTTATTAACGCTCGTTTCATTTATAAATCCTAGTTTGTAAAAAGATGTTAGCCACCCTCCCACACTGCTAACTCAGTTGTCTCAAGACCTAAGTGACAACCCCTATTTGTGTGTCTACCTAGAAAGGAGCATCTTCGGTAGACTCACCACCACCAGCCACATAACCACCATCAACAGGAGAAAAGTCAGATGAACTTCCTCCATACTCTACAAGGTCAACAACCTGAAGGGCAATAAGATCAGTAGCAATGCCCTTCTTCTTGTTATATTCCCATTCGTAAGTTGCGAACTTAGCATTGACCTGACTGCCATTACCAATCAAAGAACCATCCCAAGAATTGTTTTGAGAGTCTTTGATAACAGGAGCATTACGCTGTGTACCGTCACGCTTGTACACCTTGCGCTTGATCTTGATAAAATCACCACGATCATCTCCTTTGTTCTGAACATTCAGACCAAGACTGTCCATCAGACTTTTGCTATCATCGTCAAGGCAAACGTCAACGCACCAAACAGGTTCATAGGTAGTGTTAGGTGCGGTAACACTAGCCCAGTACGCTTTACCAGAAACAATATGAGTATCCATACTCTTTTCTCCTTTACGGTTTACCAAGTCTACCTACTTGGTTTGTCACGGTGTGCGAATACTGACACACCCCTCATGCAGTGTCAAGAACTTTTTTTTGACAACCTACAACTTTTTTACAGCCTCGTCGTAAGACATAAGGTTTTTCTGTTCCATGTTGTAGCACACTCTAGGAAATTTACCATTGGCTGTATTATAATTCTCATCCTTTAGCAATAACTTAGCTGGACAAAAGCCTCTAAGAGAAACTCTATTCTTATCCTCTATGACAGCAAGACAAAATAAATCTACAATATCTCCAGCCTTGATTGTCTTACAGACAAGTCTGCCTGTAGTATACATTGTTGTCTTAACGTCTATTGTCAAGCCATCTAATTCCAAATCTCCATTGTCAGTTCCTCTAGCCACAGATCGTGGTTTAATACTAAAGAAATCATAAGGATATTGGTTTACTGCTTTTAAAAAAGCTAGCTCACCATAACACCCCATTATATCCCAACGATAAGGATCACCTAAACCTGCTTTATATGCAGTTTGTTTTATTGAATTGGCGCGATTATTGTCATAGCGTTTCTTTGCAATATCCTCACATAGATAAACTTCCGTATCATTAAATTCTACTAATGTGTTTGTGACCAGTTCAGGCCGACTTTGTATTCGCTGTCGAGTGGGCATTTTATCCTTAATCTCTCTTCTGTTTTCTTCATAGCCAGTTTAGTTATTTCGCCAAACTCTTCAGCCTGACTCTTGTGAACCTCATGCTGATACTCGTCATGGATTGACGCGACAAGATTGGCATTAATTTTATTATGTCTCATTAAAAGATGTATGTCAACTAACCATTGCTTACAAATAACTGCACCAGCACCTTGAATTAAAAGGTTTACTGCAGAGTGTTTATTCCTGACAATAAGTTTTCTACCATCAAGACCAAACAAGTATCCTCTGCTTGACGCTGCATCTACTTTTTGTCTCAGAGTTGCTAGGGCAGGGACGTTTGCAAGGAATGTATCTATTAGTCTTTGACCATCTGCTGCAGTACCACCAACAACTGATCCTATTTTTGCAGCGCCAGCACCATAGATAAAAGCATAGATAAATGTCTTTGCCTGATCGCGAGTCTCAAGACCAGCCGCTTGTTGATTGGCTGTGTGTATATCTCCATCGACAACTTCGCTAGTGAATTTAGGATCATTCAGATAGTGTGCTAATGCTCTGAGTTCCAGAGAAGAAGCATCACAGCCGACAAGACTGTAATCAGGTGATGCAGTTGTCCAACATTCTCTGCACTCTTTTCCATAAGGTGAATAAGAAGCAGGGACTTGTGCCATGTTGGGTGAATGGTGTGCCATACGTCCAGAGATTGCGCGAAGAGTAAGAACTTGTCCATGTACTTTCCCATCATCCTTTACTGCATCAATCCAAGACTGGACCTGTGCTATTCTTTTACGGAGCATTAGAAACTCTGCAATTTTCTTTGCCTCTGGCAAGTCAACATCTTTAAGTACACCCTCATCTACGATTGGATGACCCTTATCTGTAAACTTCTGAGGTTGCCAGCCACGCAACAAGAGGCGTTTTACAATCTGTTGTCTGGATGACAGATTAAATTCCTGATACTCAATAGCTGAGTGATCGCCAGCTACAATAGACTTGTCTTCTATGTGTCGAAGACCAACAGATGACAGTGTTCCATCTTTCTTTATTTTAATCTTAACGTCTTTTGTATGGGTGGGAAGGGGAGGAAACATTTTAGTAACTTCATTCTCTATTGCATCAGACTTATCCTTCAGCCTAGCAACAAGACACATAGCCTTTTGCATATCAAGAGCAAAGCCGTTTCGTTCTTGAGCAGAAACTAAATGCCTGACTCTATATTCAAGATCAATACATTCTCTACTGATTTGTTTTAATTCTGGCTGTAGAGTTATATACAGCCTCTCAGTTAGTTCTACATCACGTATACAATAGTCTATCATCTCTTGAGAGAGGCAGGAGAAATCGTGAAAGTCTATCTTGTTAAACCCTAGCCTACCTCCCCATGCCTCAAGAGAATGACCACCATCCCTTACAGGATTGGTAAGTTGAGACAAGATCATTGTATCTTCGATACGATCTATAGTTATGTTGCATGAGGTTAGTCTGTTAAGAACATCAGCGTCAAAAGATATTCCGTTGTGCATGATAAACTTTGACACACGCTTTGCGAATACCGGGAATGTCTCGTAACACTGATGTTCTTTCCAGACATGTACCTTTCCAGAAACTCTTTCTTTCGCTACGATGCAATATATTTCCTTTGCATCGAGAGAATCAGTTTCGATGTCTAGTACAACTTCCATAACTAAAGTTCCTGATCTTGAGTATTCTCCTCACCATCATCGCCTAGATTATGTACCTCTGTCAATCGTCCTGTGTCCTTGTTAAAGAACAGGTGTGCAGCTACACCAGTGTCACCAGCGTATCGGTTCTTCAATACTCTGATCGTAGTGGTGTTGGCAATATTAGGATCGTCTGACTGTTGATCACGCTCCATAGCTACTACTGCATCAGATAACTGTGCGATGGATTGTGATCCACGTAGATGAGACAGAGTAACTTCCCTACCATTCTCATGGCCGTTATCGCCCTGTGCGCGGCGAAGATGAGAGACAAGAAGCATAGCCACGTTAGTCTCTTCCACGATTGACCGTAGCTTGGTCATCAGATTGTCGATGTTCCTTCGCTCATCATCTCCCTCAAGACCAGAGACTAGAATAGATAGATGGTCAAGGAAGATCCACTTACAATCAAGCGCCTTCACCATGTAGCGTACACGGGACAGTATCTCATCAGTCTTCATACTTCCGAAATGATCGAAGGCAAAGAACCGTCGAGTACCTACCGTAGCTTCTTGCCACTTGCGAAGATCGTTCATGCTAAACTGATCGCGTATCTCCCTGATGTATAGTCGGGCGTTAGCCTCGACTGACATGAGATGGAAGATGGTGGACCGAACATTTTCTTCGAGAGAGATAACGCCAATGTTTTCTTCTGTGTTATTCAGAACATGGTGCATAAGCTCACGCATCACGCTGGACTTACCTGTTCCTGTACCGGCAGTGAACGTCACAAGTTCGCCAGTACGAATACCATATAGCTTTTCATTCAGCCCATCAAAAGGATACAGACAAGTCTTGTAAGTGCCTTCCTCATACAACGTATCACCCATGTCGGCAAGGTTAAGAATACCAGCCGGAGTGTGAACCTTTGCGTTCCACCATACTTGAGAAAACTGTTCGCGCTTACCTGACTGAAGATACTCAGACGCATCTTTACCATCTGTCATGCAGACAATGCGGCAAGTGTTTGGCTCGAAAAGGCTTGCAACTTTCTGTGCCGCTTTTCTTCCATGCTCATCAGCATCAAAGCACAACACAACATTATCAAACTTTGATAGATATTCTAGGTTTGCCTTGCAATCCTTGTACGCTCCTTGTGCGCCAGTCTTGATTGATACAACAGGCCATTTACTGCCAAGCATTTCAAATGCAGCAAGAGCATCTAACTCACCTTCACACACCGTGATGTATTTACCACCGGATGAAAAGAGGTTCTGACCAAACATAACGGCCTTACCAAGTGCGCCTTTCGGCTCGGAAGGAAATGTCTTGTCGGTTAGTACACGCACCTTATCGACAATGTGATTGCCCTGTGCATCATGGTAGGGATATCGGTGCTTGATAATATTCCCTGATGAATCTTTTACAATCCTCACATTGTATTTTTTACAAGTCTCTTGGGAAATTTTTCTGTCGGGTATTGCAGAGACAACCCCGCTGGCATTGGTGATTGGACTTACATTAGTTTCGATTGGTGTAGACATGATAGGATATTCTCCTTCTCCATCAAATCTTGTTTCACAACTAAAGCAAAATTCATGTCCATCTGAATAGATTGAACGTGCATCAGATGAACCACAACTATCGCACGGTTGGTGCGACTTAATCAGTACACTTTCTTCGTCGTCCATTGTTACCTCTTGGTGTGTGGTGGTGGTACTTCTTAGACTACTTTATATCTGTTGTCAACCCTCCTCTAACAGTCCTGTTGATCCATAATGTTTGAGACAAAATTAAAGTCATCTGATTTTATCTCTTCAGTTTCTTCAGATGCTAATCGTCTAGCTTCTTTCCTAGAGTATCCCTCCTCAAGATAAAGGTCGAGTAACTCTTTGTAGATTGTCTTTCTATCCTTCTCCCATAGGTGTTTCATTTTCCCTGCCCACGATATTTTTTATAGTTTCTACGTTTATGTTTATTTTTTGGATTAGTATTTATTGAATGACCAATGCTTGTCTGCATGTGTCGTGTTATCTCAATCTTGGATTTAAGTCCAATCTCTTTCTTGATTGCCATTAGTGAATAACTTTCTCCTCTACTTTTGTAGTTAGTGCCTTCCAACTTTCGGGATACAGCACAGAAATAATATCATTCCATTTGTCTGCTAAGTCCCTTATCTCTTTCTGTGCATCAAAGCTACTGCGTAGTTTATATGCTCTAGCAAAAGCAGCTAATGAACCAGTCACATAATAGCTGGTATAAGTAGACTGTGGAAGGACCATCCTCGCCTGTTCAGGACATACTCCAATATGCAATAGGTAGTCATAAGTCCATAAACAATTATCTATAGCCGCTTTATAATTATCTACAAGAAGTTTTTTTCCATTACCCAATGTTGGGTTTACATCAATGATAGTATTGCTACTTCCCTGCTTTGCATCCTCAGACTTTCCTCTCCACTCGTCGGGAATATAAAACTTAGGCTCGTCATCTACATACCGCCTACTTACTTCGTTGTATGTAAAACCAACAGTATGTTTGAACCTTTGCCTCGCTACGAATATAGGCACTTCTTCTCTAAGAGTAATTGAACAGTGAGTGAATGGAGTGAAGTGATTATTCTTTGCAAGGTATGAAATTAACTTCTTATCTTTGTCGTGAAGTTCTTTTCCTGTTAGCGTATTCTTTTTCCAGTCAGACTCTTTGTCGAAAGATACTCTTGCTGAATTAACAACGGTAAGATCATCACCAAGACAAGAAATAAGTTCAGCTTTCATTGAGTTTTCTTTCTGATAATTGTTCTAGTTTGTCTTCTAATTTATTTACTTTTTCTTTTAAGTAAGTGTTCTCTTCTTTTAATTCCATTATTCTTTTATACAATGAATAAGTATTATCTGTCATTTGTTTTATCTGGTCTTTTAACAGCTTCTCCATAACTTATTCCTCTTAGTTTTTTAAAACCTCGTCTCTTAAAACAGACAATCTAGTAGCAACATCGTGTAGTTGTTGTTCTTGTTTTAGAGTTAGAAAACTAATTTCATTAACCTTATCAAGAACTTCATTGATTGTTGCTACATAATATCCTTTATTATTTCTATGTTCTTTTAACAAATCAGACAACACTATCTTAACTCTTTCTGTCTCTAACTTATTATTGTTAGCTTTAGAAACTCCATCAAGAATAACTGTTAGTCTTTTTTCCATTAAAAAGAATCTCCAAAGCCAGAGTCAGGATATTCTTTTTTATTATTTAGAGAAGAAGAATAACTTTCTAATTCACGTTTAATATTATCTATATCTTTAATAACATTATTGATATAGTCTTTATTAAGATTATTAAAGTCTTTGTCTTGAATACTATCAAGAATTAAATCTTTAATAGTATTAATAGAAACTATACTAGGCATATAGTCTAAGTTATCACGGTATAAAGTTAGACAAGAGCCATCCTTTCGTAGCTCATAAGCAAGAAAAAGGTCGGTGTGTATCTTTATGTTCTTCCTCATAACTTCTCCAGTTCTCCATTGAGGTTAGTATAAAAAACATTTTTAATTCCAAACTCAACAATACACCTATAACATCCCGAACAAGGTTTGGCAATAGTCTTCTCGAAAATATTTTTCCTTGGCTGGTGTGATTTTCTTTTGACACGAACAACAATTAATGTACACTTCGACAGGTCATCCATTTGCTTTGCTGCGTTCTTGATTGCCATCACCTCTGCGTGTAAGTGTATGGCATGTTCATGCTTGCCGTACTTAGCTTGAAACGGATCAGTCTTGTACGAATTAACACCAAGACCTACAAGATTATTCTTGTACCATACACCTGCCGCAAGACGATAGCATCGAACTGGATCGGTAATATCTTCTGCCACCTTGGCAAGTAGATCAATCGCCTTTTCCATTCGGATAGTCAATGTCTTCTCCATGTTGTTTGAGTGTAGTGATGAAGGGCAAGCCTACTACACTAGTGTAATAGACCTGCCCCGTTTCATCACTAGGGTTTAGTGAATGGTAGGCATACTAAAATCAATCTCGCCCATCCATTCTTCAAGACCATTGAGAAAGTCGTTTATGTCCTGAATATCAATCTGCTCTACAGACCCACTATCAGAGACATCTAAGATGTAGTCCCTCATGTATGTAGGGATTTCATCGTGGGTTTTATATTTGTAAACCATAGCAACTTTCCTTTCTCAGTGTCGTGATTAAGCTGCTTCAAGATAGTCTGCAAATGCGTTAGAGTTAAGCCATTTATGGACAGTTTCTTGACGCTTGAACAGACTATCACTGTCTGAATTACTACGCAACGGAAAACGATCATCGTCATGGCTTGCGTAGTGTGTCATTGCAGAGACAAGAGAGAAGACATTATTTCCTCTCACGTCAGCCTCGTCAATGTATTGAGCCAGCAATTTTCCAGACAGGCCATTCTTCTTCTTCGGCTCTTGCTCACTACCAGTGGTGAGTTTACGGAAGAGACGTACAACCTTATCAGTGTTGTAGATTTTCTTATCTGCCCAGCGCTGATACTGCATGACAATATCTTGATGACGCTCAATAGAGTTATCGAAGGCAGAGATAAACCCATCGACATTAAAGTTCTTCGTATGCCTACGCCGAGTAACATCATAATTACCAAGGATCATTCCGTTAGTACAGAAGAAGTCAATCGCTCCACCGTAGAACACAACAGAAGAAGAACCATCGAAGGTGTTTTTCATAACAAACCGTAGGCCAATGGTCGTCTTGTGTCCTGTATCAGTTTCTACCTCCTTCTGCATACGAGGAAGAATATATTCTGAGTAACAGACAGCACCGTTCTTCGCAATGTGATCCTTGATTTTAATATTCTCAAGGACAACAGGATCGAAGTGGTTTATCATCTGGTGCTGCATAGGCATGAGAATTTCTTCATTCTCTACAACCCGATACTTTGTATTGACGATAGACAACAAAGCATCTTGTTCTGCCCAACCATCTCCATGGGTGAGCATCTTGTAGTTGTCTCCCGCAATGCCTGTACAAGCACCGATAATATCTTGCTCGTACACCTTAAAGAAAACTTCTCTGTCGTTGGTGGTGGTAAGTTGATTTAACATGATGTGATTCTCCTTAGTTTTCACACTTTTCAGGTACAACAATTATAGTCTCGTTTAGTTTATTTTCAAGATGTTTTATTCTTTCTTTTAATGTAAGAATATCAGCATCTTGTGCAGCGTCATCGACTATACCTTTGACGCTAGTTGATGCTCCACCTACCAGTGCTGCGGCAGGTAGAACGGCACAGCCGGATAGACTAAAGATCATAGCCAACCCGACAAGGAATAGTGCAACGAATGATACAATGAATGGTTTATACTTCAAGAGATTTATCCTTTGTTTGTGGTGACAGATAAAATATATTCATTGGTTATTACCTCTTTACTGCATCGCCAATCCATGAGAAAGTGACAATTTCTTTTGTCTTGTCTGGTGTTTCACCATTCACAGGACAGCACTTGATAATAATATTATCCCTAGTACCTATTATCAAGTTTATCATGTTAGCTATGAATGCAGACCGTTTGCTATCCTCATCATCTTTCCAGAATATTCTTGAACATACCTCTCTCATTTTATATTCTGGATATTCCTCTATATAAGCGGTTATTTGCTCCTTTTTTGTTGTCATTTCTCCAAGTACCAACTCCTGTCCTCTCCGTTCATGCCTCCTACAGGTCATCGACTCGTACCTTTCCCTCGATAGTGATAGATGAATTTTCATTCATAAAGAAAGTTACTTCTTCACGATTGTCATCATCACAAGTAACTTCTACGGTTAAAGTAGAATAACCGTCTCGTTGTGTCTGCTTCATAACAACACCTTTGACTCGGTGAATACTGATATCAGCCATTGTCTTTTCTCCTTACTGTTTACATTGCTATTAGATATACAACGAGAAATATTAAGGTCAGTCCTGTTGCTTGCAGGTATACTCCTAACATCCTACACTTCTCCCGTCAAACAAAACATACGAAAAGAATCGTATTCTTTCTTACGCAACTCCTCATTGTTCCACCATGAGGGTAGGGGCTTGATATTCTTTTCGTAAGCGTTGATCCAGTCTTTGTAAGTTATTTCTAGTTTCATTCTTTACATTCCTTTGCAGATGGATAATCTTCTAGCAGTTCAGCCAGATCGTTATAGTAATCCTCGACTACAACCCGCCCCGTACCATGACAGAACAGACAATCATTCTCCTGTGAGGATGGGTCATTGGGATGACCTATAGTATATTTAAAATGCCCTACACACTCCCAGCAATCTACTGTAAATCTCTTTACCATTTCCATTTACCTTTCGTTTTTACTATCCGTTGTTCCGCTTCGTGTCAGGTCATACAGTATCCATATCAGATAAAGAATAAGTATGGCGAGACAGATTACACCAAGTATTTCTAGCACGTTAGCTTGTACTCCCAAAGTTTCTAATCCTGTATTTCACTAGTGAAGCTAGTCGATCACAAATCCAGTCGTATCCTTTTTCGCTTTGCCTTTGGCATACAGCGCAACAACTACGTTGTCAGGATCAAGAAATCGTAGGTCGTCCGCATCGCCGTTGATAACTTTACGGCCTAGAAAAGTATCTGGAATATTGTTTTTGTCTCGAAACACTACGGCTAGGTTTGCGCCGTAAGTGTTCGCATATTCCACTACTTTGTCTCGATATGTATCGTTCGCTTCTGAGTAGGACAAGGTTAGGTGATAGTTATTAGGCCAATCTTTAGCTACTCGATTATAGACCTTGGTATAATCATAGAACTGAATAGTAGGGTAATCCTCTATGATCTTGCGAAAGTGGTAGTCGCTTGTTCCGTTTAGTCTCACGACAGGCTGTATGCCTTTGCGTTCGCAATACTTTTGGAACTTGTCCAAATCCTTGCGGAGTAGCGCATCAAACTCCTCTGGCACTTGCAACAATAGCTTAGACTTTCTATGCCTAGCAGCTTGTACGTTATTGAATGCGCCACGACCGGCGGTATTAAGACAACCCGCCTTATCCTGCAAGCTTTGCCATAGGGCATAGGAAATCGTCGGGCAATAGATACATAATAGCCGTTAAATACTCCGAACCATCGCCCTTGATTGTCTTTGCATTATTGCCTACGCCTAATAGTTTCAAACCGTTTACCTTTGCCATTGTCCGTTCTCTCTGTTGTGTTGTGATTCTGTGTTACACTAGTGTAATCTAGCCAAATAGCGTCGAGATAATTACTAAAATGGGTATATAGACGAAATAAGGCACGAATATGACCACAATAAGGCCATATCGTGACACTTTTTCTTTTTATTTTTTTGCTGTTTAGGATAATCCGCCGGAGTATTTACTGCCGCGCCTACCCTTGGCGGACAACATAGCAGATATTACTTCGCCGGTCGGCAATGTCACGGCAAAAAGCACCTTGCCGCGCGTAAACCCTGCATTGCCGCGCGCGTCTATTTTTCTGTGTTGCTCGCGTTGCAATTGCGGACCGTTTTTGCGCGGACGACGTTTGCCTTTGTCCGGTTTACCTTTCAACATATGGTTTTGCCTTTCGTGTTGTTTCTATTTTATCAATTACACCGTCGCGAATTGCACTAGTGTAATTGAGAAAATAGAAACATCCAGGCGGACCTTTACAAGCCCGCCCGATATGTTTCTATTTTACTGTTTATTTATATTCCTCAAGCCAACCCATGCCTTCACATCCGGCGAAAAGACTTTCCCGCTCATCCCCTTCCAGCTTCTCAATTGCTTCAATGAGCCGCTGCACCTTGTCAACCGGCTTTGTCACATATTGCTTTAACTTCGTGACACTATCCAACTCATGCTCTGCCAGCGTATCGATCACGCTTTGCACATCGGTGCAATCCTTCACGAGCTTGCCGAGCTTAGAATTAAAGACAACTCCGACAACCGTCTGAGCGTTTCGCTCGCTTCGCCCCGCCTTGGCCAACGCCTCTTTGATTGCCACGGATTTTTTTGTCCTGAGCTTTACTTTCTCTTTAATGTTGCCAGTAAGAAAGAGGCAGTATTGCATAAACTCGGCGCTGTTCGCTTTGCCGCGTGCCGTGCGAGCTTCGCCAGCAAAATCATTAATAATGGCTTGCAGTTCGAGTGCACTAGTGAAGTTGAGATTGCTCATGATGATTATTCCTTAGTTAAAATTTACGATGGCTATAAACTATCAAAAGCTGGCTAAGCTGTCAAAACTTTTTAGGCTAATTTTATTGCTATGTTTATGCTATTTTTGTAATAATATTTCAAAAATATCTAATCTTTTGGCTTGTCTTATATATACACATAAACTGTTTTTTATTCTGCTAGGCTATGCAAAATCCATGCCAATCTTTGGCAGAATTGTGGGAATTTTTCACGCAAAAAGATATAATATACACGCATACTTTTATATATGCACGCATACTTTTATATATGCACGCATATTATATTCTATGCACGCATAGTATTTTATATGCACACATAGTATTTTATATGCACACATAGTATTTTATATGCACGCTTATTAAAAGAGAGATGGGAGGGATATACTCTATTTGAGCATAAGAGGGATATTGGATGTTCACGTTTTGTTCTAGAAACTGCATTTGCAGTTAAGACAATCCAGAACAAACAAGGAGCAAACCAAGAATAAAATAGGAACATTTCAAATCGGAAGAACAAATAGGGAATTTTCGCAGAACAAAACAAGAACACCCTACCCAAAAAAAATGACCTGTTTGTATTATATATATATGCCACTGAGACATACAGACCAAAAATACAAGGCTTGCTAACAATAAAAAATACAGGGTTTGCTAACAGCTAAAAATACAAGGCTTGCTAACAATAGGGATTTTCAAATAAAAAAAGAGGCATTTCCAATATTAGGAAACACCCCCTTAGTTTATTTTAGCTATTTGCAGTTCTGAAAATTACAACTAAAATTGCGGCTTGCTAAACAATATTATATATATATATATATATCTATATAGACTTATGTAACAGTATTAAAGACTTTATAATTATTATTTTCTTTATTTTATAATAACTTTATAATTATTATTTTTTTATTTTTATAATAACATTATAATTATTATTTTAATTATCTTTTACTATTAACGAATGATGTTAAGACTCTGTTCTGTAGTGTCTCTATAGAATATATTATAACAGATAACAATAACCATTTCAAGCAACAAACAAACAAATAAAGCAAAAAAATAAAAATAAATTTTTAGTGTTGCATTTATGCAACTATGCTACTATCAGAAATATAAAAAAAGACAACTAAGGAATAGCACAGGGTTGTCTTCCTTTGAAGAGGGTGTTAGTATGATGAGGAATAATGTAAACGAATGGTATAAACGAATGGTATAAACGAATGGTGTAAACGAATGGTGTAAACGAATGGAGTAATGAATACTATGGGAGTAGAAAAACATGACTTGTAAAAACCCTAATTGTAAAAACAAAGATTACTGTAACTGTAAAAGCTGTAATGAAAAGTCAGGCAGAAAGACATTCAATGGTATAGTTCAAAATGTAAAGAATGCTTGTTGTAACTGTGATTGTTGTCTTCCTGTCACGCCTCATAATGCGTCATTAAAATAAAACAAACGAATGGTAAAAATAATTGGTTTAAACGGATGGTAAATGAAGAAGAAGTAGATAACAATCAAAAGCTAACTGCGAAACAGGAACAAGCATTACAAGAGCAAGAGTTTCGTTATGCTACTTTGCTACAAGTAAGAAACGGTCTAAGAGATTTAGTCTCTCTAAGGTGTAAGAAAGATTTTCTTACGTTTGTTAGAATGGTTGCGCCTACGCTTATTTCTGACTGGCAGATGGGTAAGCACATTGAAGTATTGTCTGATAAGTTACAAAAGGTAGTAGATGGAAAGATCAAAAGGTTAATGGTCTTTTTACCTCCACGCAGTAGCAAGTCAGTAATCTGTTCCAAGTTATTTCCTGCATGGTACATAGGCAAAAACCCTAACCATGAAATACTGACAGTCAGCCACTCGGATCAACTGTCCAGTGACTTTGGTAGATCGGTAAGAGACATAGTAAATACTGAAGAGTTTTCTGATATGTTTCCCGGTGTAAGTCTAAGACAAGATGCACGAGCGGCAGGTAAGTGGAAGACAAACCTCAATGGTAGTTACTATGCTGCGGGTGTACGATCACAGATTGCTGGGCGTGGTGCACACGTAGCTATTCTTGATGACGCTATGTCAGAAGAAGATAGTTTTTCTGATGCAGGAAGGAGATACATCAAGGAGTGGTGGCCTTCAGGTCTTAGAACACGTATCATGCCCAACGGCGCAATTATTATTATTAACACTCGTTATCACTATGATGATTTATGCGGGTGGTTACTTAAGCAACAGGAAAAGTTTGACATAGATACAAAGATACGCTGGAAAGTAATTAGTATTCCTGCATGGGTAGATGAAAAAGCTAGTAGGCTTTTAGGTCTTCCAGAAGGAACAAGTTACTTTCCTGAATGGAAAAGTAATGAAGTTTTAAAACAAGATGAAATGGAGATACGATCTACTAACGGGTCTAAGTACTGGGAAAGCCTGTATATGCAAAACCCTACGCCTGACGAGGGTAGTCTGATTAAAAAGGATTGGATTAATTGGTGGGAGTATAGCGATCCTCCCAGTTGTGATTTTATTCTTCAAACATATGATACAGCATTTTCTACCAAGACAACCGCAGACTACTCTGTTATTCAGACATGGGGCGTATTTTATTTTTATGATGACAATCCAGAAACAGGAGAAGAGAATGTAGCTTCTAATCTTATTTTGTTGGGAAGTAAGCGAGGAAGATATGAATATCCTGATCTTAGGCGTATAGCACAAGAAGAATACAGAAAGCATAAACCAGATTTTTGTCTTGTAGAAAAGAAAGCAAGTGGACAGTCTCTGATACAGGATATGCGTAGAAGTGGTTTACCTGTGCTTGAGTATATGCCTGACAGAGATAAGGTCAGCAGAGTTATATCTGCATCTCCTATGCTAGAGTCAGGAAGAGTATTTTTACCCGATGGAAAAGGTTGGTCAACAGAACTGTATGAAGAGATGATAATGTTTCCTTACGGTAGGCATGATGACCAAGTAGATGCTATGACTATGGCTATTCACTACGTCAAAGATAGCTGGAGATTAGAACATCCAGACGACCCTGACTGGGAAGATGAGATAAACCCACGAAGGCAGAAGCGAGTTGCATACTGGCGAGTTTAACTGTATAATAATTTTTATTATTTTATAGTATAATTAACGAGTGGTACGAAGAGCAATTACATGCCTATACCTTTAGAATTAATTACCATGATAGGATCAGGCTTACTGTCTGGCTTACTATCTATTTGGTCACAAAGTATGCAAGCAAAGCAACAGGCTTTTGACAGAGCAATTAAAGGTCTTGCTGCTCAGTCTGAAGCTACTGATCTTGCTCGTCGTTATGAAAACAAAGGATTTCAAATTACTCGCAGGATTATAGCAATTACTGCAGTTTTTGCTATTATTGTTTGGCCTAAAATACTGGGAGTATTCTGGCCTGATCTGGATGTCTATGTAGGGTATACTCAGTTTAATCCCGGCTTTCTTTTCCTAGAAGGAAAGGAAGTGGTCGAATGGAAACAACTTAAAGGTTTGGTTATTACTCCTCTTGATACGCATTTAGTATCTGCTATTGTAGGTTTATACTTTGGCGCTTCTATTGTTAAGAATGCTCGGTAAAGTAAATAGTAGTTATGGAAGAATTTAGTTTTGAAAAAGGAATAGACTACTCGTTGGTAAAACCGCTAAGGAAAGATTTTGATTCATGGGATAATTATTTTAAAAATTTAAATAATTATCTTATTTTGAAGTACAAGGATACATACAGCAATGGCGATTGATGGTGATAGTGCATTAGAAAATGTTCTGAACTTATTTCAGTCTTCTGTACAAACTGGATTGACCAAAGGGGAAGAAGTTCTTCAAGGTGCGCTTGGTCCTGCCTATGAGCCAATTAAAGGACTTGCTCAACTTCTTACACCGGATGTGCCAGCTTTATATATAACTGGTAAAGAGTTTGTAGAAAAACCTAGCCCTGCTACTTTAACTGCTGTAGGAATGACTGCAGCATTAGAAAGTCCTATGGGTAAAACAGGTAAAGCAGTAAGTAAAACAAGTAAAAATTTACAAGATATTATTTCAGATGAAAAAAAATTAGATGAGTTTAAAGATCAATATAAAAAACAATATGGCGTAAGTCAAAAACAAAAACAAAAACCTGAAGTTAAAGAAGCAGTAGAAAAAAGATTGGCAGGTAAGATAACGGGTAAAGAACAAAGAGATATTACAAAAAAGTTTTTACCTTTAGAACCTATTACTAAAATGGTGAAAGTACCTACTTTTGAAGATATAGCTGGATCGCTTACAAAAGATAAAACACTTAGTAAAGGTATTATTAATTTAAATACTCAATTAGAAGTTGGTCAAAGAGTTTCCTCTAGGTTAGATATTCCAGCATATGAAAATTTTGACACTTGGGTAGTTTCATTCCATGATGGAACAAAGCAAGGTGGTAAGTCTATTGGTTATGGTAAAACTGCAAATTTAACAGATGTAGATTTTAGTTCATCAGCAAAAGCAGCTTCTAATATAGCAAAAGAAAAAACTGCTAAAAGTACTATTGCTAGAATGTATGGTGATTATAATAAAGTTCCTGATGAAGATGTAGTAGCAAGATCAAAAAGAATATTAGCGGGTAAAGTAGAAGACAGTAATAAATATATTGATCCTGAAGATGGATCAGAGTGGATACAAGTAGGAATGAATCCTTATCGTGCTAGTTATTTTGTAGACAAGAATACAGGTACTCCACTAAAATCTGCAGAAGAAATGATTCAAGTAGGTCCACTTGTTTTTGCAAAAGGTTCGCAAAGATTAAAACCTTCAGATTTTAAAAAAGATAAATCATTAACAACAAGAACAGATACAGATAAAATAGTACCTTTTAAAAAGGGTGGTTCTGTGGTAGAACGTAATCCTTACAACTATACAGCAAGGGCAATATAAAACATGGCAACTGAACGCAATCCATTTGATCCTATTCCAGAAATGCATGTTACAAAGATTGAAATAGAAACAGAGCAGGAAGATACGGATCAAGAAGCTACTATTGAATACGATGAGTCAGACGGTGGTGTAGTAGTAGAGTTTAAAAATTCTCCTGAAGAATTTCTCTCTGAAGAACAAATAGAAGAAACAGACGAAGAGTTTTATCGTAACCTCGCTGACGACATTGATGATGATGTACTGGAAGACATTGCACAAGATGTATATGATAACTTTGTAGCAGACAAAGATAGCCGTGCTGAATGGGAAAGTATGTTTGAGCGTGGCTTTGATCTTTTAGGTCTAAAGCTAGAAGAAGCATCAGAGCCATTTGAAGGTGCTTGCACGGCGGTACATCCTATTTTAATTGAGTCTGCAGTTAAGTTTCAATCCAAAGCAACTCAGGAATTATTCCCTGCCAGCGGACCAGTTAAGTCACAGATTATTGGTGATGTGTCAGAAGAAAAAGAAAAACAGGCACAGCGCGTTCAACAGTTTATGAACTACCAAGTAACTGATCAGATGACAGAATACTTCGATGAGTTTGAACGTATGCTGTTTCATCTTCCTCTCATTGGTTCAGCCTTTAAAAAGATTTACTTTGACTCAGGACTGAATCGTCCTGTTTCAGAGTTTGTTCCTATTGACCAGTTTTATGTGTCTTACTATGCTACTGACCTACGTAGGGCAGACCGATACACTCATGTTATTTATCGTTCACCAGTTGAAATGCGTAGAGACATTGCGGCAGGAATGTATGCAGATGTAGAACTTCCTCAAGCATCTATGCCTGAATCAACACCAATGTCACAAAAGATGGATACTATTATGGGTCTATCTCCTTCCAGTGATAATGATCCACAGTATGTTCTTCTTGAACAGCACTGTTACTTGGACCTAGAAGGTTATAAAGATGACGATGGATTGGCTCTGCCCTACATCGTAACTATCGAAGAAAAGAGTCGTCAGATTTTGTCTATTCGTAGAAATTACGATAAGGAAGATCGTCGCAGAGAAAAGAAGGTGTTCTTTACTCACTATCGTTTTGTACCGGGCTTTGGTTTTTATGGTCTAGGTTTAATTCACTTCCTTGGTAATCTTACCATGACTGCAACTGCAGCTATGCGTAGTCTTGTAGATGCTGGTCAGTTTGCCAATCTACCGGGTGGATTTAAAGCCAAGGGTATGCGTATTGTAGGAGATAATGATCCTATTGCTCCGGGTGAGTTTAAGGAAGTAGAGGCAACTGGTAATGATCTTTCAAAGATGATTATCAATCTACCCTATAAAGAACCATCACAAACACTTTTACAGATGCTTACGTTTATTACTGGTACAGCACAGAAGTTTGCTGATACAACAGAGCAGGTTGTGGCTGAAGGTGTAAACTATGGGCCTGTCGGAACAACAATGGCGCTGTTAGAAGCAAGCAGCAAATTTTTTAGTGCAATTCACAAACGTCTGCACAAGTCTCAGAAAGACGAATTTAAACTTCTAGGACGAATTAACTACGAGTATCTTCCTGATCAATCAATGTGTGACATTCCAAATGGAACACTAAAGATTTATCGTAGTGACTTTGATGGCAGGATTGATATTATTCCTGTCTCTGATCCAAACATTCCTTCATCTGCTCATCGCATGATGATGGCACAGCTTGCATTACAGCTCGCTCAGTCTTCACCACCGGGAATGTTTGACATTGAAGAATTAAATAAAACAATCCTTAATGCAGCAAATATTCCTAATCTTGATAAGATTATGCCAAGCAAGCCAAAACCTGTTCCGCTTGATCCTGTCAGCGATATTGCTGCTTCAGTTAAGGGTATGCCAATTAAAGCATTTCCCGGTCAAAACCATGATGCTCACATTCAGGTTAAGACCATGTACCTACAAGACCCTGCTAATGGTGCTAATCCGTTAATGCAACGTATTGCTCCAATTTTAGAAGCAAACATGCAGGAGCATTTAATGCTGAAATATCAGGAACAAATTACTGGTATTACAGAAAACATTGTTACTGCATATGGCGATCAAGCAGAACAGCAGGGCATTAATCCTAATGATCCTCAAGTTATTGAAGCGGTTATGGCTACAGCCGCACAGCAAGTTATGCAAGCAAATCAAATTGCAGCTATGCAGCAACAGGCCATGTCTCCTGAAGCGCAGCTTGTTCAGATTGAAGGACAGAAACTTGGCATTGAACAACAGAAGATTCAGGCACAAGCCGCTAAAGAAGCAGTTAATGCTGTTAATAAAGAGCGTGAACTTGACCTTAAAGAGTTACAAATTCAGTTGGATATGTTCAAAGAAGGTGCTAACATTACTGCTAAAGCAGAAGATTCAGAACGTGATAGAGAATCTAAGAAGGCTATTGCGGCTATGGAGGCACTGCTTGAGTTGGCAGACACTGAAGCAAACATTGATCGAGACAAAACTCTTAAAGCTGCAGACATGTTGAGTAAGTTTGTTTCTGAACGTAATAAAGGATAACAATGGAATTTTGGGACGAATTAAATTTAAAGTATGATGAAAAATTAGAAGAAACAAAAAAATCTCTTGCGTATGGCAATGCTTCTAGTTACGATGAATATCGTCAAGCAGTAGGTCTTATTGAAGGAATTGAATGGGCAAAGGACTTACTGAAACATATAGTAAAACATCGTATCTATGAAGAAGAGGATTAAATGCAAGCAGTACCTATGGAAAAGTCTATTAATAATTCAGACTGGGCAAATGAAGACACACAGTTAATTGATGTAAATGATTTGCCTGAACTTCCCGGCTATCACGTTTTAGTACAGCCGGTGCATGTAAAAGAAAAAACAAAGGGTGGAATTATTATTCCTGAAAAGACACAGGAAGATATTTCTTATCTTACTACAGTTGGCAAGGTCTTAAAGCTAGGTGATCTAGCTTATCAAGACAAAGGAAAATTTCCATTAGGAAAGTGGTGTTCAGAAGGTGATTATGTTTCCTACGGAAAGTTTAATGGTCAAAAGATGGTTTACAAAGGAGTAAAGCTACTTCTTTTATTTGATGACCAGATTATTATGAAAGTACAAAGTCCAGAAGTATTAGACCCGACTTTTAATCTTTCAAACTAAATTTGTATATTTTTATTATTTATAATAAAATATATATAGGCGAAGGATAAACCTCAATTCGTTAGGTTCGCCACTAGCGGGTATGTAAAGGAAAATAAATGAGTATTGATAATGAAGAATGGTCAACCATTGAAATAAAAGACCAAGAAGAAAAAGAAGCTGTTGAATTTGAAGTAGAAGGTGAGGAAGAACAAGAGCCTTTAGAAGTTGTTCAAGAAGAAGAAAAAAAGGAAGATGTTCAACTAGAGCCAAAACAAGTAGAAGCTACTGATGAAGATACACAGCCAGAAGCAAAAGAATTAGAAGGTATTGAAACAAAAGGCGCAGAGAAGCGTATTCGTCAGTTAATTCGTCAGCGTAAAGAACGTGATGAAAAACTACAACAGATGAAAGAGCGTCTTAGTAGTCTTCAAAGTGAACTAAATCAAAAAGAAGAACAACTTTCTAATTCACTTAAAAGTTCTATTGATAGCAGTGAAAATCAACTAAGTTTAAATCTTGAGTCTGCTAAAACTATGTATCGTCAGGCTGTGGAGAATGGCGATATTGATGCTCAACTTGCAGCACAAGAGACTATAAGTAAAGCTCATGCCGAACTAAATCAAATTAATAGTCAACGTGCGGCATGGGAAAATTATAATACACAGTTAGAACAGCAACAGCCTGTACAACAGGAGCAGACAAACAAAACTCCTAAGTATGATCCTAAAGCTGTTGAGTGGGCAACACGTAATGACTGGTTTGGTAAAGACCAAATTATGACAACCGCTGCTTTAACTGTTGACCAAGAATTAAAAGAAGAAGGATACGATCCTTCTGATGATGACTTTTACGAGGAAATCGACAAGCGTTTACATAGTCGTTATCCTCAAAAGTTTCAGGGCGAAACTACCCAAGAACCTGAAACACCTCGTTTGCAGGATACATCGTCAAATTCTGCTCAAGTTGTTGCTGGTGCGTCACGCACACCAAAAACCTCTAAGGGTAATAAAATTAAACTAACACAAGAAGATGTTCGTTTAGCTCAAAAGTGGGGTATATCACTTGAAAAGTATGCTGCTGAAAAGTTGAAAGTCGAAAAGGCTGACGGCGAATATACTAGCATTTTTAATTAAGCGTGGAAGGAAAATTTACAATGACACGAGAAACTAACTCACGTACTGCAACTACTAGGGAAACTCAAACACGCCGGACGTTTGAAGAACCTAATTGGTTACAAATTCCAGAAACTGTTACTAAGCGTTTTCAGAATGAAGGCTTGGCCTTACGATGGATACGCATGACACTCAAAGGCAATGACGATATTCAAAATATCGGCAAGCGTCTAGCAGAAGGTTGGGAGTTTGTACAATCTGAAGAAGTTCCAGAAATGTTGCACTCCTCTGTCGTGAGAGAGGAAGGACGTTATTCAGGAGCAGTCTGTCGTGGAGACTTGGCCTTGGCAAAAATGCCTTACGACCTAGCTGAATCTCGTCAGGAATTTTATGAGCAAAAGAGTAGAGATGCGGTAGACGCTGTAAACGCTCAGTTAATGCGTAGTTCAGATTCACGTATGCCAATTTCAAACTCTAGTCGCTCGCGAGTAACTACAGGAAGGCAAGCTTCTTTTCAAGAATAGCTTTCCTGTTTGTCATAGTAATTTTAAAACAAGGAAAGGAATAGTGTTATGTCTACTACAAAAGCACTAAACGGCCTTACTCCTTCTCGCAAACGTGGTAGTGGTGCTAATAGCACTGGTGCTAATTCATATCGCATTGAAAGTGGTTTTGGAACAAACATTTTTAGCGGCGATATTGTTTGTAATGCAGATGGGTATGTTGTCGGTCTAAGCGTTTCAACGCAAAAAGCAATTGGTGTTTTCACTGGTTGTCAATACGTTGCTAATGGCGAACAGAAGTTTTCTAACTATTGGCCAGCCAATACTTCAGCGACAAATATTGTAGCTTACGTTGTGGATGATCCACAGGCTACATTTATTGTTCAGGCTGATGCTTCTCTATCCGTTGGTGATATTAACTCACAGAACTTTAGCTGTACTTTAGGCGCTGGTTCTACTTATACCGGGCGTTCAGGCTTTGGTATTGAAGCTGGCTCACGTACCACTGGTACTGGCGGTATGCTTCGTCCAATTGCTGTCCTAGACGAACCGGGTAATAATATTGATGTCTCTGCAGAACGTGCCTTCCCCAAGGTTGAAGTTCGTATCGTCCGTCATGTCGATGCTTACATTTCTGCTGACGCATCTGCCAACTAAGGAAGGGAGTAATTAGATATGGCTATTAATCGCTCTAGTATTGCGAAGGAACTACTCCCCGGTCTAAATGCAGTATTTGGCATTGAATACAATGATGTGGACAACGAACATGCTCCACTCTTTGATATTGAACAGTCAGATCGTGCATTTGAGGAAGAAGTTCTATTCACCGGCTTTGGTACTGCACCTGTTAAGGGTGAAGGTGCTGCAGTTCAGTATGATGACGCACAGGAAGGTTACACTGCTCGTTACACTCACGAGACAATCAGCCTTGCCTTTGCTGTTACTGAAGAAGCTATGGAAGATAACCTTTATGACACTTTTGCCAAGCTACGTGCGCGTGGTCTAGCACGTTCAATGGCAAACACCAAACAGGTTAAAGCTGCAGATGTTTTCAACAACGGCTTTAACGCTGCTTATACTGGCGGTGATGGTGTGGCACTATTTAGTGGCTCACATCCAGTTGTTGGTGGTGGTACTCAGTCAAACACTCTAGGTGCTACTGACCTTTCAGAAGCTGCTCTAGAAACTGCTCTGATTACCATTTCAAAGGCAAAGGATGATCGTGGTATTCTTATCGGTCTTCAGGCTGAATCACTACATGTACCACCTGATCTTGCATTCACTGCAGATCAGATTCTTAACAGTGCAATGTCAACCACAATTGGCGTAAACCCAACCACCGCAACAAACGGTGCAACTAACGTCAATGACATTAACAGCATTCGTAATCAGGGTCTAGTTCCGGGCGGTTTTTTCGTAAATCGTCGGTTCACTGATACAAATGCATGGTTCATTCGTACTGATGTTCCAAACGGCACAAAGATGTTTGTTCGTGCGCCACTTCAAACCAAGATGGAACCTGACTTTGATACAGGCAATCTTCGGTTCAAGGGGCGTGAGCGTTACAGCTTTGGTTGGTCCGATTGGCGTGGTTTTTATGGTGCTTCAGGTTCTTCCTAAGTTCCATTTAAATTAAGTTAATTATAGGGTGGAGAGAAAGAGGAACTACAATCTTTTTCTCCACCCTTTGCTTTTGTAATTAAATATATTGTTATATAATATAGCTAGTTAATTTATTTATAAAGGACTAACAAATGGCAACTAATATTCGTCAAGGATTTGTTACGGGTAGTGGCGCAGTGCTAGATACTGTTTCGAGTGTCACTCTTGCAGATACTCGTATCCGTTCTGTTTTTGCAACAGGGGTTGGTACATTTCTTATTACTGGTACGTCTACCGATGCTTACGGAACAGTAAAAGGAAATAATATTAAGTTTGTAAATACTACTGCTTCTGATGCTAATGAAATCTTTTTCAATGACCTTGGTATTCAGATGGCAGGACCAGTTAAAGTTTCTGCACCAACATCT